>ERZ773359.4777-NODE-4777-length-13640-cov-5.922194_pt1 | contig 13640 bp, 14 predicted proteins | sample MGYA00374955_ERZ773359 | MGnify/ENA primary metagenome ERZ773359 (study PRJEB29098, sample SAMN04486028) | biogas fermenter metagenome | study: EMG produced TPA metagenomics assembly of the Biogas fermentation microbial communities from Germany - Plant 4 DNA1... | reverse complement strand
TGAGCTTACCTGATGTTTCAATCCACGCACCCGCACGGGGTGCGACAGCTACATCGTGTTTGATATAACCGATATGGAGTTTCAATCCACGCACCCGCACGGGGTGCGACTGTAGGGTGTTCAAACCTGCTCTAGGAGCGGATCAAAAATGCGGTTTGCGCGAACCTCATTTTTTTGCACGATTTTTATGTTATAATTTTGTTAAAAATCGCTGTAATCAGCTCCTGGAGCCTAGTGCGAACCTCCCAGGGATTTCATGTTCACTTGGGGTTCGCGCAAAAACCCGTATCAACTTATATGAATAATTCTAGATATGTTGTAATATACCTTTGATTGTTTGAAAATTTATTACACTTTAAGCAGAACCTAATATAATCGGAACTGCACATGTTCAAACTGACGAGTTGTTATCACCTTACCATCTACTTTGGTCTCAACTGCTTGTCTTTTTGTTGTGGAGTAAACTGGAATAATACCATGTGCCTTACAGTACTCAACAATTATCAAAGTGGCACCAAAATCTCCCTGAACAAGAGCATAATCACCTAATTTAGCATTTGTTAAGAGCCAACCCTTAATTGGTATTAAATACTCCTCTAAATTATCTAACTCTGGTGGAACATTAGACCATAATGAGGCTAACTTTGTGGGCATTTCTATAAAAGTTCCTACATCTAAATTCGTTTTTGCATCCTTACATTGGGCTTCAGTTAGCTCATGGGAAAATATTAATAGCATGTTTTTTTCAGCGAAAGCTTTGCCACTGCTAATCGATGAAACCTTTTCCTCGTTATTATCAATTAACTCAGCAGCTTGTCCAATAAACTCCCTTAACGTTTCTTCGAAACGAGTATAGGAGCATGCTTGCTCCCTCCAACCAGCATGGTTTATGTCGTTACGTGTATTTGCCATACTAGCAATAAGTTTAAGTATCTGGTTGTGTTTTGATTCAGAACTTTGATTTTTTTCACTTGATAACAATGCATATGCTCTGCTAGTAATTTCACCTCGTTTGTTTTTGTCAAAATGATCTTTGCCTTCGTTTTTGCAAGCAATAGTTATTAACCCTTCCTGTAAAATTGTGAAACCTTGCTGATACATTCTATTATCAAGGCACCATTGAGCAGCCTCCACCGCCATTTTTAATTCATCATCTGTATAAAGCGAATCAAATCTTTGCTTAAGCAGCTCCATTAATGGCGATAAAGGTTTGATCCTTTCATGAGCTGCACTTTCAAGAACAAAATCAATGCTTTCTTTTACCTTTAAAGCAGCCATTTGAATTCTTGGCCCTCGGCAAGTACGAACAATTTCACTAAATTCCAGCATGACTTGCGATAATTCTTTTAGTGCTTTAGGATCCCTAAAAAGAACCAATCTGTCTGCATTATCCATTTCGGAAATATTTACACTGATTTCTTTGTTCAACTTAGATACTTCTTCTCTCGTTAATTTCTGTAACATAATGGCATCACCAGTAGCAAGATAACGCTCAACACCAATGATCCAATCAAATAGGGTTACAAATGGTGTTAAAACAAATATCGGCTCATGTTTATCGGGTGAATTATTGTATGCACCATAGTAAATGTCTCTAATTTTACAACCTTTTACAACCCTAGCATAGTTAAGCGCTATTAATGTAAGCATGGGAATATAACGAAACGAATGGGTAATGTCCAGTATGACTTGATCACCTTCATCAATACAATCGAGAATCTGAATAAATAGCTGCCAGATCTCAGTTTCATTAGTTCCTGCAGGGATTAAAACTGGCTTTACTTTTGCCCCTGAACGACGAGAATAACTAGTTAATAGTTCTCTTAGACCTGGGGCATTCGAGTCTTTTTTGTTTGTTATCCAATTCTCATTATATGCTACATCAGTCATCAGTACTGTTACTTCATCTGGAACTACACCTTGCTTCTCTAAGATTTCCAGAAGTGAATGTTGAATATAATGGCATTCAGAAGCTCTATTGGCTGGCTCATTTAAATAATAGTAACATGGTTCATACTTACCATTACCTAGAAGCGATAAAAATTTCAGCATCTTTACGCCTCCACAAATTTTTATTGAGATCATTATATCACCTATTATCTTTTAATTCATCCTTCAATAGCCCCTCTGTTAAAGAACGCACGGTTAGTAGTCGATAATTTATGTAAGCACCTTTTTTACATAGATAGAATTCTACTGTAACCATGAAATCGTTAAATATTAGGGGGCGATTGTATGAAGCTATCTTTAAGATGGAAAATATTAATCATTGTTTTCCTGTTGATTATCGCGCCGGTTGCTCTGCTCGGCCTTAATGCATACTTGACTAGTAAAAATCTGTTAACCAACAATGTTCGCATGAGTGCTCGAGATGCACTGGAAAGTTCTGATGATATTATCGACACCTTTCTAAAATCAGTGGAAGAAGCTGTCACAATGATGAGTCTTGATCCCACTATACAAAACCTAATCTATTATCCAGAATTAGACACTAGAGTATTAGAACTTTTTAAAGCCTACGTTGATGCGCATGCCGATATAGAAAACACCTTCTACGGCACAAGAACTAAAGCTTTTTACGTATATCCTCCACATCCTGAGGGTTTACCGCCAAACTTCGATCCTACTAGTCGTCCTTGGTATCCCCGTGCAGTAGAAACCAAAGGAATAATTTGGACTGAACCATATGTAGATACTGGTACCGACAAATTGGTAGTTTCAGTTGCTGCACCAGTATATCGCCCTGGAGAAACACAAGCTGTAGGTGTTGTTGGTATTGATGTATCCCTCGACAGTCTGACAAACATACTCTCTACTAGAACAGTTGGTCAACAAGGCTATTTGGTTCTATCAGATGAACAAGGACGAGTTTTGGCGCACCCTGATTCTAGCCGGGTTGGAAACTTAATCGCAAATGAAGAACTAAGACAAGCTGTACTTGCTAACAGAACTACTGAAATGGATTATAAAGAGGGAAGAGAACAACGTTTTGCGGCCTTTGGTACCGTTGCTAGGACAGGTTGGAAAATTGCTGCATTAATCTCCTATGATGAAGCAAATGTACATGTTCGCGCTCAATTAGTTAGAACTATCTTAATTGGTCTCTTATTACTAGGAATTGCTTTTGCCGCTGCCATCATCTTTGCCAACCGGATTATCATCAACCCAGTGTACAGTTTAGCAAAAAGCGCAGTACATATTGGAACAGGCAATTTTAAGACAGATATCGCTGTAACAAGTAATGATGAATTAGGTGTTTTAGCCGACACCTTCATTACTTTGCAGAAAGATCTTGGTAAACTAATTGGTGAAGTAAAAGCTGCCAGTGAACTTACCGCCCAATTAAGTCAATCAGTCTTTCGGTCTAGCCAAGATATCAGTGCCGCCACTGAAGAAATGGCTGCTACTACCAACCAATTTTCTGGTTCAGTACAACAAATGAGCGATCATGTGCAAAGTATCGATGGTGATGGAACCACTATCAAAAAAATTGCCGAAGATGGCCAGTCAATTGTCCTAGAGGCTGTTAATCAAATGAATAGTATCGAGACCAGCTTTAGCGGCTTACACCAAAACGTTGCTAAGCTAGGCGAACAATCAAAAGAGATTGGAAATATTACAGAAATCATCCGCGGTATTTCTGACCAAACTAATCTGTTAGCCCTAAACGCTGCTATCGAAGCTGCCCGTGCTGGAGAACAAGGTCGAGGTTTTGCGGTAGTAGCTGAAGAAGTAAGAACCTTAGCAGAGCAAACCGCTGAGGCAACTGAGCAAATTGCTGAATTACTACGAGATATTAATAACCAGATCTCACTAGTAATCAATGAAGCGGATCTTAGCATTGAAGAAATTAAAACTGGTTCAGATAAAGTACGGATAGCTGGAGAAACTTTTGCAGAAATTGGAACAGCCATTAGTAATATTAGTTCTCGAATTAAAGAAGTTTCCACTTATGCATTACAATTAGCGAGAGGTTCAGAGCAAATGGCTGCTGCCACCGAAGAACAGGCGGCAACCTTACAAAATATTACCAACTCCGCTAATGACCTAGCTGAACAGGCAGCTGTCCTAATGGAGCTCACTGAAGGTTTTCAAATTTAATTGATAATTAGGATAGATATACCCCACTCTTTTCATCAAGAGGTGGGGTATAAATATTTAGCTGGATACATAGATCCTGACAAAAATACTCCACACTTTTTGTCTAAGTGTGGAGTAAAAGTACAAAATTATAGATTTATTGTATTAATCAGAGCAAAATTAAAAGCAATAAGAAGATTAAAAGTAAAATAACAAGCAAGATAAAAAACTGTTCATCACTAGCGAGCAAGTAACGAACTTGAGCAATGGCAAAATCAGCACCACCGGTAATAACTACCCGATTTATCCTGAAATATCAATTTTGGTTGTCTCAGCCAAGTATTCTGGAGTAGGATTATCAATTGGAGTATTAGCAGTAGTAACCATGGATTTGTCAACTGCTGCTAAGATCTCCTGCTCTCTAGCTTCACCTAAGTTATTACGATACAGCTTGGTTACTTCCAAATTGCTCATCTACCCATTCACCTCCTTTCCATATGCTTCTAAACTACAGTTTTCACTCCATACTTATGCAAGCTATTAAACAAATGAAACAGCCGAGCTGTCCCATTTCAGTAAAAGAAACCTCATAAAAAAATAAATAGGCACCTTTCTTCGAAAAAAGTGCCTATTTATCCGCTACTTTCTATTTACTGGGCTAACCCGAATAGTGAGATTATCATGAGGCTCAAGTTCCGTAACAGCAAAAACCCCACTAGTATTGATACTTAAACTTCCAGTCCATAAATCTGTAATAGAATAGCTTCCAGCATTAGCAAAAGTAGCTGCATCCACCATTTTATGACCTATATAATTAAGAATCCTTTCTACATCCACCGCCTGCTCCGTTGTGTTTTTAGTATCACTTAAATTGATAAATGATAAGGCTATATCACCATTGGCGAGAGGCTTTGCTAAAATATCCACCCGATTATTATCGGTTACATAAACAGTATCTGGATTTTGCTTTTCAATTGAGCAATATATCCTTTTCGCTTGAATCCCAAGTGGATCTTGGTTTATCGCTATAAGCTCTTTGTTAGCAATAATCTGCCACAGCGGATCGCCTTTGGTAAGCCGTCGCAGATCCAAGCCCAGCATTAATGGAGCATTCAACATACACCACATAGTCATATGAGTCTTATTCATGGTTAAGGTTAAACCATCCATACCAATGACTAACATATCCGGATCATTCCAGCCCCGATCTAATCCGGCAAACTCATCCATAATTACTGCTTTATTATACTGAGAGGTAATACTAGCTGTATCAGACGAACTCCAGGCTGCTACTCCTGGATAACCATCTGAACCAACCTGGAAAGTTATATCATTTAGAATTCGCCAAGAGTTACCAACCTTATAAGCCCAGTTATGAGGCTGAGTTTTACCCCACTCACAAATCGCAAGCACCACATCATGATTGGGATCAGCATTATTAAACCCAGCCAATAAAGTGGCATAAGCATTTAGCAAATTTTCTTGCCGACGATGATTCATTAGCCGGATAATATTCTCGCCCTCAGTTAAAGTTACCGGGATAACTGGCGAATTTTGAAAAGTATCTGGTCTTTCGGTTGCTGGTAATAATCCATCAAAGTATCTTGTTTCTTGATCAACACTTCCTACAGCTACTTGCAACCAAGCACCAACACCAACCTCTGCTCCACTAGCATAATTAACAGTAACATTGTATTGTCCAGTGATTGGTACTACCACCCTAAATTCCAGTTCACTCCATAAATCGCCAATCGGTGATACCCCTACATTAGTACCATCTAAGGTACCAATCTTAAATACATAATCATCTTTACTTTTTACTGCCCCTTGACCTAATAAGTTGCCATGAATAACTGCATTTAATGTTTCATAAAACCCATTGCCGGCAATTGTTATGCTTCTGATCTTTGGAGCATAGACATACTTTAAATTCTCGGAGTCTGAAAAAGTGGCATTATCCCATAGGTAATAACAATTATCTACTTTTAAAAAATCTATTCCCCACTCTATATAGTTTTGCGTATCCACATCTTCATAACCACAAGTTCCTACAGCAGAACCAGCACAGAGATGGGTTCCAATATCATTGTACATACCAAATTTAAATCCCCTACTATGTAAATAGTCAGCTAAAGCCTTAAAACCACTAGGAAACTTTATCGGGTCATTGGCCAACCCTCCATTTACTCGCTTCCCTTGGTAACAGCCATCATCTAATACTATATACTTATAACCTAAATCCGCTAATCCTAAATCAATCATTGCCTCTGCCATAGCCTTAGTGAGCACTTCTGTATTACTACTACCAAAAGCATTCCAACTATTCCAACCCATAATTGGAAGCCTTCCTTGCTTTTTGTTTAAAAGAACTTTGCCATTGGAGAATGCCGGAAACATCAACTCCGGTTCAGTGATCTTATCCGGTGCAACTCTAGAAGTTGTTCGGCGAGGAAAGGTTTTCATAGAGCGCCTCCATTCTATAGAACTATTTATATTTTTTATCGGTAAAAACAGGTTTTTGTTTATCCTAATAGCGAACACTTTTGTGAAAAGGGAGCTGAACAACAGCTATGAAAAAAATACTAACGGTTTTTACCCTCTGCTTAATATCTATAGCCTTTCCAGTAAGCACCTTTGCTCAACTAGAAAATGCTTTGCCTTTTATGAATCCTAAAGTAGAACAGTATTATATTAAACACCAAATCACTGACTACACCTATATTCCCTATACATTTATTACTGAAACATATCATTTAGGTAACATTATAGTTTCCCGGTTCCAAGTTCAAGATCAACTAGTTCAATTCCAACTAGAAATTGATAAGGCAAAAAACAATCACTAAAGAACAAGTGCTCAACCGTATACCTTGGCTAAATTTAGACTCCTTACCCTTACCAGATGGATTTCAAATCATTGACTTTGCTGAAACATCCAATCTGTTGATCCTAGCTTCTGATGGATTTCAAGCTTTAACCATAAGAACCAGTAACAAAAATTCAGTTTCAAACAGTACTGCCCTGGCTATACTTACATGACCTACCTTTACCAGCAGGATATGCCATCAATGGCTTTGTAAAAATGGCGTTGCCAGTGGCAACCAAAGAAAGCTTACCAATTTATCAAAACTATCCAGATGAAACATTTTTAGAATATCTAATATCCTTTACTGACGGAAACCACTGGTATTATGTGGGAATTATAGTTGCAACTAGTTACCAGCATAAGAAAGGAACGGCACCAGAAAGCTTTACTATAGAATATTTAAGAGATGGGCTAATCATCAATGTCGACAATCAACCAATGTCACTATTTTCAGAAAGTCAGCTAATCCCTAGGAATCAGCAACTTGAGCTGATCAAAGCTTTACTACTCCCTACCCGATAATTAAATAATTTTAGACAAAAGATGTACATTGAAGTACATCTTTTGCTTTGTTATAATACAATTGAGGTGATTAGATGCGCAAATATGTGGCCATTATCGGTGATCTAGTAGATTCAAAAAGGATATTAAACAGAAAAACTGTACAACAAAAGTTGAAGCAAGCCTTAACTAATATCAACGAAAAATATGCTCCAGACATTGCTGCTAAATTTACCATTACCCTTGGCGATGAATTCCAAGGCTTACTAAACAATAAATCAAAAATCATCCAGATAATAAATGAACTTGAAATAGCAATGCTGCCTAACGAAACGCGCTTTGGAATAGGTATTGGTGATATTAGTACAGAAATTATCTTTGATAATTCCTCTGAAATTGATGGTTCCGCTTATCATCGGGCTAGAAAAATGATTGAAACAATTGAACAGAGAAAGTCCCAATACCCTAAAATAGATTCCCATATTATGATTTGTACCAATGACACTCCAAGCAGCATCGATGACTTAATAAACTCAACATTCACTGTCTGTACAGCTTTAAAGTCTAAATGGACCGAACGACAAAAAGAAATTATCCAAGCTTATTTTGTAAATGAACAAAACCAATATAAAACCGCATCTGCTTTAGGTATTGGGCAACCAAGTGTTAACAAAGCACTGAATAACGCTAAATTCTATGCATACCTTTCGGCAATAAAAACAGTAAACTCTTTTCTCAATCAATGAAAGGAGCACTCCTATGATTAAAACCGTTTTCCTCTTATTACTTATTGGACATATTTTAGGCGACTTTTACTTGCCATTTAAGACCAACCAAAACTTCATGGCAGTAGTCAAACATAGTCTAATGTACCTGACAACATTACTTCTTGTAATTATTCCTATATTTAATGCCTCACTAGTAAAAGCAATTCTGACCATCTTAGTAATTCATTTTTTAATTAAGTTAGTACAAAATAAAATTGCCCACAATGGACATTTAGAAATCATTAGCTACTTGATTGATCAAAGCCTCCATATACTAGCATTCTTGATCACTTCCATTGTAGTTGCGGAATATGTAACGCCAATTGAACCCATTAAACACATCTACTATCAATTGCCTTTTAGTATCACTACTTTTCTCTCCTGGATTCTTGCCCTATTAATCATTGCTAAACCTGCCTGCACTACCATTAGAAAGATACTATACAATTACAAACCGATTATGGACGAAAGTGAAAGCGGACATCCAAATGCTGGAGCACTTATTGGTATCCTAGAGCGGACCATCATTCTACTGTTACTTTATAACTATCAATATTCCGCTATTGGCTTTGTCCTCACTGCTAAATCCATAGCACGATACAATAAAATCGTTGAAGACGCTAAATTCTCCGAGTACTATTTATTAGGTACTTTATTAAGCGTGCTATTAGTTCTCCTAACCCACCTGATTATCTTTTAGAAAAGATTCACTCGCGAGTGCATAAACGGCAAAGATTCAGCTAGAAACGAATCTTATTTTGAATAAAAAAGCACTACTCTCTACTTAGAAAAAGTTCGGAGTTGTTTTGCAATGTCATTCTTTACAACAATCGTACGAGCCTATATATTAATAGTACGATGATCACGGGAGAGAGATCTCCCAATACCCACAGAAGAGATATGATTAATTTTAATTGAGTAAATCCCTATTGTCTTTCACCAACCAATGTGATATATTTATAACATAAGGTGATAAATACATCACATTAGAGGAGGGTAAATGAATGTCTAAGCGTAAAGTTAAGTATTTCGGATATTTAGGCTTCCTCGGATTTACAGGTTTCAAATATTTGACAACTGGAAATCCTGTAGATTTAAGCGGTTTTGCTTTTTTCTCCTTCTTTGCTTATTTCTGGATCGCTAACCTAACAGTCAATATTCCCGATGAACGCTATTTTGAAAATGTACAAAAAGCAAAAGCATTTATTGGCAACCTTGCTCTACTTGAAACAGCTGCTTTGTTAGTAGTCTCCATCTTGTTTTTTCGAATTCAAGAACTATTAGTATTAGGAATTGCTGTAGTCTTTGCCTCATTAATCTTAGCTTACGCTATTAAACTATATCAATTGGAAGAAATGTGATTAAATATGGCTAAATTCATCTGTAACCTGAAGAAATATCGACAGTTAGCAGGAATGACCCAAGAGGAATTAGCTAGCAAAGTAAATGTTAGGCGAGAAACAATTATCCGACTTGAAGCCGGCAAGTACAATCCATCACTTAAGCTAGCAATTGATATTTCCCGGGCAATCAATGTACCTATTGAGGAACTATTTATTTTTGAATAGGATCTTAAAAGCCTACAGCTAATCACTTTTATAGCTGTAGGCTTGTAATTTTCTCAAAAGCTTCATCTAAAGACTTAACGATATTTACTTGCTCAACTTGCTCATAGACATTATAACGATCGAGTAATAATGAATAAATTCCAATTTGTTCAGCTGGCAAATAATCTGAGTTAAGACTATCGCCAATCATTATGGTTTCTGCAGGATTTAAATTTTCCTCTTCAATTAAATGCAAAAACGGCTTTTCACTAGGCTTTCCTTCTCTAACTTCTTCCGAGACTAAAACACGCTGAAAATACTTGGCTAAATTGGACTGTTTAATCTTCATATTTTGTATATCTAAAAAACCGTTAGTTAAGATAAATAAATTGTATTTTGAACTCCTTAACTGCTCCAATACTAGACGAGCTCCGGAAATATGAGTATAGTAATCAACCCAGAACTGCTGAAAGTCAGCTATGATTGTATCAAGTTGCTCAGCACTATATTCAAGCCCTAGCTCTTTAAAAGTTCTCTCTAACACCTTGACTTTTGTTTTATGAGCTAAATCTTCCGCAATATATTTATCAATCTGCGGATGTAGGAACAGATCATAAGTTCCAATACCGTAATTGATAAATTCCTCGTATTTAAACCTTCCCATTGTATCCAATAAATTCTCTCTAAATACTTCCCTAAACTTCAACGGTGAAGTATCAGTAATATTATTAGCAACAATTGCTTCAAAAAGTAAATTCGTTGCTTGAAAACTTTCTACTAAAGTTTCATCTAGATCAAAGATTATATTCTTGTACATATTTCCCATCCTTAACTATCATAGTTTCACAATTATTGCTATTAATAGGTCGTGTACGTTGAGCTATTGCTCTCATTATTGCGGCTACGCTGAATGTCTGCCTTAAGCTGCCGATTTACTATTCATCATCAAAATTAAAAAACCTTCTTCCGTCTTGTGATTAATCTAAAAATTTCAACCAATAAACAGTCCTAGGTGAAACACTTCAGCTAGGACTGTGAGTAAGTTATATACTTATTTTTTCTGGTACATAATCACTCCTAATGCTAAAGCAATAGCTGCAACAACAAATACATATACACCTATTCCAGTTACATTAAACTCAACAACATAAAAGTCTACCGATAAATCCGTTAAGAAAAATAAAACTAAAGCTATAGCTGCCGCTGCACTAATAATCCCAATTATACTATGGATCTTCTTGTTTTGGAATAAGCGAACCAGTGGGTAAATCCAGAAGAGCAAACTAATGTACCCTTTTTGATCCAAACCATTCCATGTCATAGGCCCTAAGTCTATCCAGGTCATAAATAGGGAAACTATTGCCACCAACAGTGATAGAAAAATTATAATACCACCCAGATTCCAATCCACTCGATAATTTTTCATTTTTCCCCTCCATGACTGAACTGCCTAAATACAAGCAGCCACCTTATTTATATTTTCCTCCTAACTCAGGATAAGCATCAACTATAAGTCGCCAAACAATTTTTATAAATTTCGGAAGATAAACCTTAGCAAATAAATTCGATTATTAGTTCGTGTTTTTCTTTCTAAATCCTGCTAAAAATTTAACCTCAGCTAATAATAAAGCTAGAAAGCTTTTCTTGCCTCCTAGCTGTTCAACACTATGCTCACTTAATCACTAGTCCTCAAGCCCAATTAGCGCCAAAACTGATCCATGCCCTGTTTATCCTCAATATTAAAAGCAACTATTCGATCTAACAAGTCAAAATCAATTTCATCTGTCCATTTAATCCGAAACAAACTAATAGTTTTTTCTTCAGGAGCCACCGAGATATGTCCTTTAGCCACACTAAAAGCAATAATAAAGGTGCCATGATCCGTAAACATTGGCTGATTCCACTTGATTTCCTCCTGGAGATGAGGAAACTTAGTTTTAAGATGCTGGAAAATCAATTCTAGTTTCTTTCTTTTTTCAGGTTCCCCGATCTGAGCCAGAAAATCACCAAAAGTTTTCATGGTTAAAACCTCCGCTTTGCTAATATGACCCTTGCTACTCTAGCTTTAATTCCTCTAACATAGCTGGTCTATTCCTATACTGTTCTTTCCACTGACTCTTTAATCTTCCGACAATCTGCTTACCGCCTGGGTAACGACTTAGCCGCTCCAAGTTCCGACCAATTCGCCTATAGTGACTCCTATTTTTCGCTGACTGAACCAAAGCACAAACCCGAGCTTTAAACAAATCCCGCAAGATATTGCCAAAATAAGGATAAAGGATCTCCTCATAAGTGTCTAAACCCGTATAGTGGGGGTCATTCTTTATCTCCGCTAACAATTGATCCAACATTCCCTCTTCAGCATAATAGGGCTTTAAATCTAGCTCTTTTTGAGAAAACTCTGCTAAAATAACTTGTCTTTCCTTCTCCCAATCTGCTGAGGAAAATAGGCTTCGATGTTCTTTATAGGTTTTTAAATCCGTAGAGTATTCTAAAAGATAAGTTCTGCTTTCTGTAACCAAAGCCTTATGATTTCCCGTTAACTGATAAAGCTCAATCAACTGCTTGCTATATTTTTTCATCACACCTGGGTAACAAGTAAATTGTTTTTTGCCTGCAATTAATAAATCAATAGCTTGCTGATAGTTCCTATTAGCTAGATTCCAATTAATCGCTAGATCGCTTACCTCGCTAATATATAAGTACTGTTTTATAACAGCTTCCGCTTTTGTATAATCTCCTGCATCTAACAGACTATTCAATTTCTGACATAACCAGCGAACCAACTCTGATTGTCTGATCCACCCTAAACCAGGCTCTTTAATCCGTTCCGCAAGAATCAACTTTTTCAACAGCAGCTGGAATTTCTCATCTAAATAAAATCTTTCCATAAAAACCAGCAAAAAATCATCTTCCAGATAATAAATAACCTGACCATACACATTTAAGCAAAGCCATTGATAGACATGAGTATGTAAGGGCTCGGTACAATTTTGCAGGATTCTCTGAATTACAGCCAAAAGTTTCTGCATGATCACGCGTTTAATGCCCCAGCTATCTTTGATTTCCAAATAACGCAATCGATCTACTAAATGCATAGTTACTTCAAAGGCCAATGAATATCCACCTTCAACTGCAAAACTAAAAATCACATCAACAATATTCTCAAGATCATTCTTAAATTCAATTACCTGTTCATAGGCAACAAATCCTTCGCTATCCACATAAAAGTCAAACAATGAATCAATGTAATTTAAAAATGACGGATAATCCAAGAGCTGGATCAACTTGTGTTGAAATCTAGTTTTCAAATGAAAGCGCAGTTCACCATTGCGATATAGCTCTTCCACTAAAAAATCCATCAACTCTTCATAACGTAAAGAAAGCAATAACTCAATCAAAATATCCTTTTCCGTTTTAAATCGTTGCTTGACATCATGCTCACGTAAAGTAAAAAATACCGCCACTAAGTGCTTACAATTATTTCCAGCAGCAAAATAGGGGCAATCACAACTCATAAAGGTGATTCCCCAATCCTCAAATTCTATCCTCACATTATAAAAATCCGTTCCTTCCACTACTGCAACTACTCGATTTTCACCTAATTCTAGTTCAACTACTCGATTCTCCAGATAATACCGATATCCCCGCTCTAAAATTGTTTCTTTAAAATAAGAATCAAATAATATGGCCATCGACTTCCATCCCTTTACCCTATTACTTCATCCATTCACTCCCATTATGGCACAAGAATATCATATCAGTCCTTGAATTACAAAACTCAATTATTACATTGTATATTTATATATTTACGAGTATCATTAAATTAATGTTGTAATTTTGGTGAAAGTTTACAAGTTAGCAAACAGTGCAACAGCATCC
>ERZ773359.4775-NODE-4775-length-13646-cov-7.870723_pt1 | contig 13646 bp, 14 predicted proteins | sample MGYA00374955_ERZ773359 | MGnify/ENA primary metagenome ERZ773359 (study PRJEB29098, sample SAMN04486028) | biogas fermenter metagenome | study: EMG produced TPA metagenomics assembly of the Biogas fermentation microbial communities from Germany - Plant 4 DNA1... | reverse complement strand
GATGTGAGAAAGGCTGCATATTGGGCTGTATTCTCAGGAGCCATGGGTCACACATACGGGCATCACTGCATCTGGTCCATGCGCACCGAGGTCGAACCGTATTTTGTAATGACTTGGAAGACCGCCCTGTTAAGGCCCGGCGCAGAGCAGATGAAGCACGTAAAAGCCCTGATGGAATCAAAGCCCTTTGCCGGTAGGGTGCCGGACCAGGAGTTAATCGCCGAAAACTATGAAGGAGCAAACCATCTAAGGGCCATAAGGGGCGATGACTATGCCTTTATTTATTCACCCAGCGGCCTGAACATCAAAGTAAATATGGGCAAAATTACGGGAGATTCCGTAGCTGCCCAGTGGTATGACCCCAGAACCGGTGAATATAGCTTTATAGGAATTTACGAAAACCAGGGAACGGTTGACTTCCTCCCGCCGACTGCCGGCAGAGGTGAGGATTGGGTTTTGGTGCTGACTGACAAGCAGTAAAAAGGGGGGCAGAATAATGCCCCTCATTTTTTTGAGTGAGGAACCCCGAAGGGTTTAAGTATTTAAGTATGCGATGCTATTGTCTTAGAAGTTGTTGACTATGTTAAAGGAGAGGGAGGCTAATTATGAAACTAAAGGTGGGAATAGTAGGTGCCAGGGGACTGAGTACCCTAAAGGGTTTTCAAAGTATCCCCGGAGTCACAGTAGAGGCCCTGTGCGATCTTGACGAGGATCTTTTAAAGGAGCAATCCAAAAGGCATAACATACCTAAAACCTATAGGATATATGAGGATATGCTGGAGTCCGATATTGATGCGGTGGTTATTGCAACTCCCATGCAGTTGCACGTACCCCAAACCCTGGCGGCCCTGGAGGCGGGAAAGCATGTCCTGTGTGAAGTAACGGCAGGGGTAACCATGGATGAATTGTGGTGGCTGATTGAATGGGTGGAAAAATATAACAGGGTTTATATGATGGCTGAAAACTACTGCTATATACCCGAGAATCAGCTGATACTGAATATGGTCAAAAAGGGATGCTTTGGAGATGTCTACTTTGGTGAAGGGGAGTATCTGCACGATATCAAGAATTTAGCCGTGTATCCAAACGGAAGGACATCCTGGCGCAAATTCTGGCAATTGGGAAAGAGAGGGGCTTTTTATCCTACCCACAGCCTTGGCCCCGTTATGCAATGGTTCCAAGGCGATACCATTAAGTCGATTGCATGCCATGGTACAGGATGGCACACTGCGCCCGAATTCCGGCAGGAGGATACAACCCTTACATTATGCCAGATGGAAAGCGGTAAGCTGATCAAGATAAGGGTGGATTGCATATCACCAAGGCCCCATAATATGACCTATTATTCCCTGCAGGGGACCAAGGGGTGCTATGAGGCTCCCAGGGGGTTGGGAGACGATCATAAAATTTGGCTGGAAGGCATGGATGAAAACACGGATAAGGCCAAATGGAGACCATTAAAGGAATTTCTGCATTATCTTCCGGAGCGTTACCAAAATGCTACAGAGGAGCAGAAGGCTGCAGGCCATTGGGGTGGAGATTTCTTTATTGTAGAGGATTTTGTTAACGCCATCTTTAAAAATGAAAAACCACCCATCGACGTTTATGATGCCTGTGAGTGGACGGCTGTTGCCCTATTATCGGAACTGTCCGTTATGAACGGTGGTAAAGTTATGGATATGCCGGATTTCAGACGAAACAAAAAGACAGAGGAACAGAGGATAAAACTATAAGGTAACTGCAGATTGATATTTGCATAAACATATGAATACTCAATTTTTAATATACGTTAGGAGGATAATGCAGATGGGGGATACAGAAAAATATAAACCGCAGCTGGTGATGTATAGGCCAAACTTAACGGACCTTCCTGCTATAAGATTGCCTGAAGGATACAGCTGCCGTACATTTCAGCCCGGAGATGAGGCTGCATGGGAGTCCATAATCTTTCAATCCTTTCAATGGAAGAGTGATTTTCGCAAGCAGATGGAGGAAGATGAATACTACAATCTAGGCAAGATATTCTTTATATGTTATGGAGATACTCCAATAGCAACTGCCTCTGCATGGCATAGGCCTGCATGGGGCCGGCATGTAGGATACCTCCATATGGTTGGGATTATACCCGATCATGGGGGTAAGGGTCTGGGCTTGCAGGTAAGCCTGGCAGCCCTGCATCATATGGCTAACAGTGGGAAAGAGGCATCTATCCTTGAAACCGATGATTTCCGCATTCCTGCTATAAAGACCTACTTAAGGCTGGGTTATAAGCCATTATTAATCCATGAAAACCAGGCCGAAAGGTGGAAGGATCTTATAACTGCCAATGATTTACGGATAAATGATTAATTAGTGCGTTGTGCCAGTCAATCATATACTGGTAATGGCTATTGAGCGCTCTGTAACATCGTAAGAGTAACTTCATCGTTGAAGTTTCAAAAAAACTGATTATAGCTCTTATATAGCAAGGTTAGTGTCAATGTATTTTTGAGACTTCCCTATTCCGACATTATTTTAGATTTTGGGTACTAGTAACTCTTAGGTTTAATGAAGTAGTTACTAGGGAGGATGGATTTGTGGAGGCAGACTCCAACGACCCAAAAGAAAGACCTCTAAGGGGAGTGCCGCTAATAATCCATCAGAGACGGGACCTGTAAGGCAGCTCCCCGATGTGATTTGGAGGCAGCCGGAATAAACCATCCTCCCATCCAAGCAAGGAAGATCTAAATCAATAGTTGCTTCCAATCTGGCGTCCTGCTTAAAGCCACGGCTTTTCTGCATTCCATAAGCCAAGTTTTCTTATCCAAATCAATGAAGTCATCCGCTTATCAATAGCCCATTACTTAAGATTATGAACTGGCACAATAGGGAAATTAAATAATTGCTGAATACTCGTGTCTGAAGACACTGGTACTCAGCAATTTAATACTAATAGTTAATTGTTCTTACATTTGTTCCGCAACAGTTCTGTATATCAGCTCATAGCCCTTATCGTTGGGGTGGATCCCATCATGGCACAGGAAATCCCGGTAGTTATGATGCTTTAAAAAGGCACTTCGTATATCGATTATGGGTATGCCCATTCTGGTGGCCAGTAGCATGACCTCAACGTTGTACATCTCCTGCCAACGATAGATCATATCCACATCCCCCAACCACTTCAGGATATTATCAGCGTTTAATCCCCTGGATATCCAGTTAAAGTATCGTTTGGGGTCCAAGGGGGGAAGGTTGAGGATCGTCGGTCTGCCGCCATTTTTTAGGATCTCGTCTATGATTTGCCCATACAGGCTCCTGAATTCTTTGGGAGGTGTCTTGGGGAGATGCTCCCCATCAGGGTTTTCCGCTATATCCTTCCATACAAAGTCGCAATCATTGCCGCCCATTTCAAGAAGGACCCTACTGTACCCCATAAGTTCATGGGTATGTCGTTTTATAACCGACAGAGCCTTTGACACAGTGCACCCAAACTTGGCATAGTTTTTGATGTTTATCCTTAAGCCCCCAAGAATGTTCTCCAAATCCATATTTATTACGCGATAACGGTTGGTGTCAGGTTGTAAAACTACCCCTTTTCCTATTGAATCTCCAAATATGCAAATATCATTAACAGCCATATCTAAACCTCCTATCTTCTATTCATCTATCTTTCATCTATCTTCTATTCATCAAATTTTCCCGTTTTACCCCTCAAATAAAAGGTCAAAGAAGCCACCGCCAGATATACTACATAAAGAATCCAGGCAACACCCCAAAGATCAAAAAACATTGATATAAAAAGGTAGGAGACGGTGGTAAGAATCAACCCTGCTGTAAGAAGCTGTACCTGCCTTTGAAATGTGGATATTAACCTGCGGTTTAATAAGTAGTCCGTGACTATGTAAAAGAAGGCAAGTATCAACACCGTTATCCAGCTATGTCTCCATATGCTCTTTGAATAAACCACTGACAGATACAGAGAAGGAAAAACGTAGAAGATGGGGACCAAACTGGCATAGATAAGCAGTATTCCCCATCGCTTTAGCCTCTTGAAGTTAAACAGCTGGGCATAACCATATGTACTTGCGGAGAAATATACCAGGTATATAAAGGCACCACCCACAGCAATGAGCCAGGTCTTTTCAAAGGTTTTTAATATAACCATGCTCACAAAAAGGTATATAAGGGTCAGGGTGATGAAGTAAAATGAACTGAAGAAGATTAACCCGATTAAATTTCTCTTAAGGGCTCCCAGGGAGCTGCCCTTTTCCACCTCTTTAAGGGCTTCCCTATAATCCGCCATTATCTCTATGGCCATTTTATAGCTTGTTTCTTCGTCCATTCCCAATTCCAAACAATCGTTATACCTGTCAAGGACGATGCTATACAATTCATCCCGAACTTCAAGGATATCCCTTGTTTTAGGGTACAAGAGGAACTTTCTGTTTATGTACTTCTCCAACTTCTTCTTCATGATAAGTCACCCCCAGTGATAAGGTTGTTAAGGACGATATTTATCTTCTTCCACTCATCAACCCTGCGCTTATATTCATCCCTGCCTTCCTGGGTAATGGAATAGTATTTTCGTCTTGCACCACCATCCTCATTACCCCAGTAGCTTGAAATCAGCCTATCCTTCTCCATGCGTTTAAAGGCGGTATAGATTGTGGCATCCTTTATACTGAACAAACCCTCACCTCCGTCGATGATGGTTTTCATGATCTCATAGCCGTATGAATCCTTTTTGGACAGAATGGCCAGGATAATGGTCTCCGTATTGCCCCTAAGGATCTCACTTGAGTAGCTCACCTAATCTCCCCCGATATCTAATCTGATTAGGTATATTGTATCGCTATAGAAACCCGTTGTCAACCATTCATATCAGGAATTTGGAGAACCACTACCATATAATATTGGGAGTACCCCACAAACTCAATCCCCGGGCAACATATCCGGCGGATTCGGGTTAAGAACCATAATGCTGATCAATAGTCATTATCCGGCCAATGAACAGGAATAGGGGTAATACACCTGAAATGAAAAGATATATAATGGTAAAGCGGGAAGTTTTGATATATAATAGGCATGAATTATGTCGATTTGAATTGGGATTGAGCCCATGGATAGGATGATGGGAGGCAGGGATGAGAAACATAGTCTTAATAGGGATGCCTGCATCAGGTAAGAGTACAATCGGTGTTTTACTTGCAAAAGCCCTGGGAAGGGATTTTATAGATACGGATTTGTTAATCCAGGCCAGGGAGGGTGCTCTCCTGCAGGATATCATTATGGATAAAGGTATAGATGAGTTCATCCGTATAGAAGAAGAGGTTATAACAGGGCTGGACTGCACTAATACCGTTATCGCTACCGGTGGGAGCGTGGTCTACAGCCATGAGGCTATGGAGCACCTGGGACAGAAGGGGATTATAGTCTATTTGGAAGTCGATTATGAGGAGATAAACAGGCGGCTTACCAACATAACCTCAAGGGGCATTGTATTTGAAGAAGGGCAAAACTTGATTGATTTGTATAATGAAAGGCTGCCCCTCTATCAAAAGTATGCTGATTTAACCATCGACTGCAGGGACAAGGATGTAGAAACCCTGGTCAGCCTTATAAAGGACAAAATCCAAAACTGAACAAGTCTTTTGGCAGTGGTGTACTTTTGTATTATATAGAATTGGCTTGGCAGGAATAAGCGGATTTCTATCGAATCTATAACTATATGATAAATACCAGGGGATGGGATTAGGACTAAGATCCCGGCCAACATACTTGCTGACATAGCAAGAGCCCATATGTACAATTAAAACAAGGGAATGGGGAGGGGAGTCTATGCAGAATGCGTTTAATGAGATTTTTGAATACGTTAAGGAACTTATTATAATCGATTCCCATGAGCACCTGCCACACCGGGAGGATGCCAGGGAAAAGGATACCGATGTTATTATAGAGTATCTGGCCCATTATTTTAATAGGGACCTGATTTCCGCAGGGCTGAGTACTGAAGACTTTCAGAGGGTCATGGATCCCGATATGCCTATCATGGAGAAGTGGGATATAGTTGAACCTTTCTGGAACTATAGCCGTTATACCGGATATGGGAGATCCCTGGATATATCAGCCAAGGCCCTTTATAATATAGACATGATCTCCAGGGATACTATAGAAGAGTTAAACGATTCCTTTAAAAAGTCCCTGGAGCCGGGGCACTTTAAAAGGGTCTTAAAGGATATGTCAAAAATCGAGGTAAGCCTCTTGGACGCCAACCTGGAATGTGATCCATACTTCTTTAGAAGCGTCTACAGGCTGGATGATTTTATCTATCCCAAAAGCCATAGGGATGTAGCAGAGATAGAGAAAAAATCCGGGATTAGGATAAACACCATGGACAGCTGGTTGGAAGCCTGCGAAATTGTACTGGATAAAGCCCTTGAAGCGGGGGCAGTGGCCCTAAAAAGCGGACTGGCCTACGATCGCAGCTTAAGGTATGACAGGGTTACCAGATACGAGGCAGAGCAGGGTTTCAATGAGATCTTTAAAACCTTGAATTCCCCGGACTGGGGTGACAAGCCCTTTGACGTTGGCAAGCCCTTCCAGGATTATATGATGCACTTTGTTTTAAGCCTGGCCAATAAGCGCAACCTGACCTTCCAGTTCCATACGGGTCTTCAGGAGGGCAACGGGAATCTCATCTATAACAGTGATCCTTCCCTATTGTCCAACCTGTTCCTTGAGTACCCGGATGTAGACTTTGATATCTTCCATATAGGGTACCCCTACCAGCATGTATTGTCGGCCTTGGCGAAGAACTTCCCCAACGTGTATATCGACATGTGCTGGGCCCATATTATATCGCCAGCTGCATGTGTAAATGCCCTGATAGAATGGATTGATTCCGTTCCCTACAATAAGATTACAGCTTTTGGCGGGGATTATCTATTAGTGGATGCCGTATATGGACATCAATATTTAGCCAGGGTTAATGTAAGCAAATCATTGGCTCATAAGGTGGAGGAAGGGATATTCTCCACAGACGAGGCAAAACATATAGCAAAGGCCTTGTTCTACGACAATCCAAAGAGGATATTCAAGCTGACTTAATAAGCTGTCTATAGTGGGATTCATTTTCCTGCTGTGGGAATTAAGTCGGCAGAAAATATAATATCAATTTAGGAGGAACGACATGGGAGACAAAAAAATAAAAATCGGAATTATTGGGGCAGGAAACATAGCCCAAAACTCGCATATACCTGCTTATCTTAAACAGGATGATGCTGAAATAATCGCTATATGCGACATAAATCTTGACAGGGCCAGGGAAGTGGCAGCCAAACACAATATCAAGTATGCTGTGGGCTCCATAGAAGAGCTGGTAGCCATCGATGAAATTGATGCTGTCAGCATCTGCACCTGGAACAATGCCCATGCCAAGGCCGCCATTGCAGCTGCCAACGCAGGCAAGCATGTCCTGTGCGAAAAGCCCATGGCCATGACCGTAGCCGAAGCGGAAGAAATGAAGGAAGCGGCAGAAAAGAACAATATAATATTCATGATGGGCTTTACCAACCGATTCCGCTCCGACAGCAAGGTTATCAAGGAGATGGCCGACAGCGGTAAGCTGGGAGAAATCTACTATGCAAGAACTGGCTGGTTCCGCAGAAGGGGAACACCCCTTGGGTGGTTCACCGACCTTTCCAAGTCCGGTGGCGGGCCTGTTATCGATATCGGGGTCCATGTAATAGACCTTACCTGGTATTTTATGGGCAAACCACGTCCGGTCAGTGTTACAGCTACCACCTATGACAAGATCGGCGATTACAAGACCAAGGGTGTTAGCCGCTGGGAAGCCCTGGATACGGACAATCCAGTCTTTGATACCGAAGACTCTGCCGGTGGATTTATCAAATTTGAAAACGGCGCAGCTATGAGCTTTGACGTAAGCTGGGCAATCAACGGCCAGGACACCGGAATCTTTAGCAATATCTTTGGAACCAAGGCCGGTGCCAGTCTCAACCCCTTCATGATCTATGGTGAAGAGGAAGGTTATCTTGTTGACTCCTCACCCAAAGTGGAATCTCAAAACAGTTTTGAAAATGAGATAAGACACTTTTTAGATTGCATTAAAACCGGGCAAGAGCCTATCTCCTCCGCAGAAGATGGGGTTCTGATCCAAAAGATCTTAAACGGTATCTATGATTCCGCCAGACTCGGTAAAGAGGTTAAACTGGATTAATTAAACTATAATCTAATCCGTCATGCTAGCCAAATATAAGCTAGTAATGGCTATTGATCGCTTTATTACCATCATAGAAGTTACGTCATCGTTGAAGTTTCAAAAAAATCTATTATAGTTTTTAGTTAGCAAACGTTAATGATAATGTATTTTTTGAAACTTCTCTCTTCCGACATCGATTTGGAGAAAACTAAGGCTTATTCCATTTGAAAAGCCTACCGCTTCCAATCCGGCTTCCTGCCGGAAGGAAGCTGCTTAAGGCGTCCTGCCTTAAGCTACGGCTTTTCTGCATTCCATAAGCCAAGTTTTCTTAGCCAAATCAATGAAGTCATCCGCTTATCAATAGCCCATTACCTGGCTAATGAACTGGCATAAAAGGTCTATATTTTAACGTTAACACCCGGATAGGTTTTGCAGCCTGTCCGGGTGTTTTTATATAAAGGAGAGAGAGGCCTTAACAGGGATTTCTTATATAATTCTTCTAATGATGAAAAACTTATATTATAATATGCTTGACCGACAAAGTAAGGCTTCCGTATTTACAGTTTATTGATGGAGGAGAAAAATGGATCATTATTATAGCGAAAATCCCACGACCGAGCATCGTATAGCCCAGATTGAATACAGCCTGGGTGATATAAATCTGAAATTTACCACTGATTCAGGGGTATTCTCCAAGGATAAGGTGGATTATGGGACAAATGTTCTATTAAGGAGCCTGCCTCCCATAGATGGCAGGATTTTGGATCTGGGGTGCGGGTATGGACCCATAGGAATTACCCTGGCCAGGCTTAATCCAAGTGCAGAGATTACCATGATCGATATAAATCAGAGGGCAGTAGACCTTGCCAAAATCAACATTGAACAAAACGGCGTAAAGAATGCCAGGGTTTTACAGAGCAATGGCTTTGAAAACCTGGAAGGAACCTTCAATGCCATCATCAGCAATCCGCCAATACGCACTGGGAAGAAGGTCATATATTCATTATTTGAAGAGAGTATTCAGTACCTTGAAAATGGAGGAAGCATTTATCTGGTTATACAAAAAAAACAGGGCGCCAAGTCAGCTATGGAAAAGCTGAATGAAATATATGGCAATTGCCGGGCTATAAATAAGAAAGGTGGATATTGGATCCTACATAGTGTTAAAGTTTGACAGATGATCTTAAATAGTATATTTACCGGATGGGCAGAAAACAATAAAGGTGAACATTTTATGAAAGGAGTGTTTTTTGTGGCGCAAATCAACCAGTTGGAGCTCCAAAATATACGGCATCTAATTGGACAACATGAAACAGCTTACAAAAAACTGTCCACCTATGCCCAGCAATGTACCGATCCTCAATTGAAACAGTTTTTTCAGCAATCGGCACAGGAAGCTCAGACCAGCAAGCAGAAATTAATGACATTTTTAAGCTAAAGGAGTGATGATGATGCAGGAAAAGGATATGGTAAATGACGTATTGTCCATGTTAAAAAACAGCATCGCCGGATATGCCCACATAATAGCCGAGGCTGGCAATGAGCAGTTCAGGCAGACCGTTCAGCAGATGCGGGATGGCGACGAAAAATGCCAATATGATTTGTTTAAGATAGCCCAGGCAAAGGGATACTATATGCCTGCCCAGGCAGCCAGCCCCAACGATATTCAAAACGTTAAATCACAGGTTTCGGGCTAAGGCAGGCTAAAGATATATATTCTATGGAATACATGGGAGATAACAGGCCGCAGACGACATAGTTTGCGGCCTTGCGATTTTCCGGACTAAAGGGGTCGTATTTCCAATTATACCTAACCTATCATGTATGAAAGTATTTATCAGGCCGACTGGTATTACAGCAGAAAATATTTATATCACATATTATATTGGACCATCATATTCTGTATTAGAACATGATGGAGGGGGGAAACATATGGCAGGTATGATGGAAACCTTAGGCGGAATTTTCCGTGGTAAGGATGATGATAGCCTACTATTCTTTTTCTTGCTATTGGTGATTATCTTCTGTAACTGCGGGCTGTTCGATGATGGAGATGAACTGTTGTTTTTCTTCCTGTTGCTGATCCTTTTATTCGGTGGTGGATCTTTCTTCCGCGGCTTTGGTACCCAGGGCACCGACGGCTGATAAAGGGATAATGCCAGAACATAGCCCATTTCATTAGCTTTTGGTAGAGAAAGTACAGTATATACCATAATAGGGCAGGAAAGGCTGTAGATATGAAACCATGATGTCTATGGCCTTTTTTTAATGGGCAGGATATATCAATGAGGTCATCCGCTTATCAAAAAGCCATTATCCAGTTAACTAAAATAAATATACGAGAAGTAAAAATTGTGATACAATTTATTTAGTTGCTTTTTAAAGGAATGGATTGATGGAGGTATACATATCATGGTGATCATAGACAGGATACGAAGATTGAGGAAAGAGATGTCAGATAAGGGTATAGATGCTTATATAGTTCCCAGCTCCGATCCACATATGAGCGAATACGTAGCCGCCCATTGGGAAGGGCGAAAATGGCTGTCGGGATTTACAGGTTCGGCAGGAACCCTGGTAATTACCCAGGACTCTTGTGGGCTGTGGACTGACGGCAGGTATTATGTTCAGGCGGAGAAGCAGCTTGAAGGAACGGGTATCCGTCTATTTAAATTTGGGATGGAAGGTGTCAAGAGCTTCACCGAATGGATCGCAGATACCCTGGGTCAGGGAGAATGTGTGGGTATGGATGGTAAGTTATTTTCCGTATCCCAAGTACGTAATATGGAAAAAATATTCTCCAAAAAGGGAATCCTTATAAACAAGGAACACGATCTTTTGATGGGAATATGGAAGGATAGGCCGGCAATTCCAAGGGAGACCGTATTTGTACACGATATGGTCTATGCCGGAAGGACTGCAGCCCAAAAAATTGAGGATGTCAGGGAAATGATGGCCCAAAAGGGTGCCAGCTACCATCTTGTTTCCAGCCTGGACGATATCGCCTGGCTCTATAATATCAGGGGAGGCGATGTGGCTTATAATCCCGTAGCCATATCCTATGCCCTGATTTCGGAGGAGAAGGCATGGCTGTTTATCAATGAAGACAAGGTCTCGGTGCCTGTCAGGGAACATCTGAGCGATAACGGGGTAGAGATAGAGGACTATGAAAGAATAGAATCCTACCTTTCCCGGCTGGGGCGGGGGGATACAATCCTGTTGGATCCCCAAAGGGTAAATAGCTGGTTGTATGACTCCATCGGCCGGGAAGCCAGGATCGAAGAGGATACCGCAATTACCACCATCCTAAAGGCCGTGAAGAACCAGGTGGAGATTGAAAACCTTAAGAAAGCCCATATTAAGGATGGGGTAGCCATGGTTAAGTTTCTCTGTTGGTTGGATAACAACCTGTCCAAGGAGGAAATCACAGAGATTACTGTAGCGGATAAGTTGGAGGAGTTTAGAAGCCAGCAGGAGAACTACATGGGCCTGAGCTTTCCTACCATAGCCGGGTATGGGGACCATGGTGCCATCGTCCACTATCAGGCCGATGAGGAGTCAGCATATACTCTGAAGCCTCATGGACTGCTACTGATAGATTCGGGCTGTCAATATCTGGAGGGAACTACGGACATTACCAGGACCATTGCCTTAGGACCTACAACTCCTCAGCAAAGAAGTGATTATACCTTGACATTAAAGGGTAATATTAAATTGTCCAGAACTCGATTTCTTAAGGGAGCAACGGGAACCAATCTGGATATCCTTGCCAGGCTCTATCTATGGGAGCATGGCATAGATTACAAGCATGGGACCGGCCATGGAGTAGGGTACTTCTTAAACGTACATGAGGGGCCCCAGAGCATTAGTCCGAGAATCTCTACGGTTAAGCTGGAAGAAGGAATGCTGGTCAGCAACGAACCAGGGGTATACCGTGAAGGAAGCCATGGCATAAGGATAGAGAACCTGCTGTTGGTAGCAGGGGACATAGAGACGGAGTTCGGTGAGTTTCTAAGGTTTGAACCGGTCACCCTTTGCCCAATTGATTTGGCAGCAGTTGAGCCGGATCTGCTGGATGAGGAGGAAAAGAGATGGCTGAATCAATATCATGAAAGGGTTTATGATACCCTTAGCCCGCTGTTGGATGAGAAGGAGAGGCTGTGGCTGAAGGATAAGACCAAGGCCATATAAGGAGCTGGACTACCTATTAATAGGAATTAAAAAAAGACTGGAGATTAGTTAATGAGCATGAGAATTGTTGCTGATAGCTGCTGTGATGTGAGCCCGGAAGTTGAAAAGCAAACGGGTATAGAATTAGTACCCCTTACCATCCAAATAGGAGACAAGGAATACAGGGATGACAAGAACCTTGATATTGATGGTTTGATTGAGGATATGAAGAACTCTCCGATAGCACCAAAAACAGCCTGCCCTTCGCCCCAGGATTTTATTGAAAGCTACAAGGGCGCCGGCAGCGTATTTGTGGTAACCCTGTCCTCTGCACTCAGCGGAACCTATAGGAGTGCCATGATGGCAAAGGATATATTCCTGGAGGAGGTAGAGAACAAGTTTATCCACGTGTTTGATTCCCTAAGCGCTTCCGTGGGAGAGACCCTGGTCAGCCTCCATATATCGGAGCTGATCAACAAGGGATTGAAGGAAATGGAGATTGTGGAAAAGGTCAACGCCTATATTAAGGATATGAGGACCTTCTTTACCCTCAAAAGCCTTGACAACCTGGTGAAATCAGGTAGAGTAAGCCATTTTGTAGCCAAGGTATCCTCCATTCTCTCGGTAAAGCCCATAATGGCGGAAAATGGGGAAGGCCAGATAGAGGTTCATGAAAAGGTAGTGGGTGCAAAAAGGGTCTTTAAGAGGTTGGTGGAAGTAATAGGTGAACAGGGTCAAAACCTGGAGGACAAAGTATTGGGAATAGCCCATTGCAATGCCTTGGAAAGTGCCCTGGCCTTTAAGGAGGAAGTCCTGAAAAGGTACAATTTTAAGGATATTGTCATAGTCAGAACCGGGGGAATAAGCTCGGTTTACGCAAATGAAGGTGGATTGATCATCGCCTTTTAGCAGATCCTGATGATCTATGAACGATTAGAATTCCCTTAGAGGGATTAACACAGGAGGTAACGGGTGGGGTATGGGGAAATCTTTTAAGAAAAGGCTAAGCTCATGGGTCTATCAGAACGACTTGGAGCTTATAAACAGCCCGACCAGAAGAAATCAGGATTTCTTTATCATTCAGGTTATACTCGCCAACGCCTTTGCTATTCTCACCGGCGGAGAATTTCTTTCGGGGTTTGCCATCTATTTGGGAGCTTCCGACGATCTGGTGGGCTATATACCTTTGATTGGTGGTATAAGTGGCATTTCTCTCATCTTTTTCGGGGTATTGATGGAACGGTTTACCAGGAGAAGGAAGCTGGTTCTAGTTCTA
>ERZ773359.4774-NODE-4774-length-13647-cov-5.355135_pt1 | contig 13647 bp, 12 predicted proteins | sample MGYA00374955_ERZ773359 | MGnify/ENA primary metagenome ERZ773359 (study PRJEB29098, sample SAMN04486028) | biogas fermenter metagenome | study: EMG produced TPA metagenomics assembly of the Biogas fermentation microbial communities from Germany - Plant 4 DNA1... | reverse complement strand
AGATTGGATATACACCCCAAGATAAGGCTAACTGTCTAACAACACTTGGATTTGGACAAATTGCTAAAATCGGAGATCTAGGCTTATATTTAGCAATATTTCTCGCAGTAGCTCCTGATTGGGTTGAGCAAAGAATTGCTTTAGCTTGTAAGTCTTGAGCTGTTTGGCAAGTAGAAAGCGAAATTGAGTCAGAAATAGTTTTTCTGGTTGTAGCCCTGCGATCATCTAATAACGCACTATAATCTAATGATCTTTCGATTCGACGAGCAATTGCACTCATTAATTCTACTGCTTTTACTGGATACTTACCAACAGCTGTCTCACCAGATAACATTACACAGTCTGTCCCATCGAAAATCGCATTAGCTACGTCAGCAATTTCTGCTCTAGTAGCCCGTGGATTACGAATCATGGAATCTAACATTTGTGTAGCAGTAATCACTGGCTTACCAGCTTCATTACATTTGCGAATCATCATTTTTTGCGCTACAGGTACCTCTTCAGGTGGAATTTCTACACCTAGGTCACCACGAGCAACCATGATTCCATCAGCTGCAGCAATAATCTCATCAATATTTTGTAAACCTTCATCACTTTCAATCTTAGCAATTACTGGAATATCGCCGCCAGCTTCTTTGATAATGTCTTTTACCGCTAAAACATGGCTTCCTTTACGTACAAAAGAAGCAGCAATAAAGTCTACTCCATGCTTAACGCCAAATTTAATATGTTCAATGTCAGCCTCTGTTAATGGAGGTAAATCTACGCTAACACCTGGTAAAGAAACACCTTTTCGCGAGCTAAGCTCTCCGCCAATAACTACTTCACAATGAACATCTTTACCTTTTACTTCAGTTACTTTGAACTCAAGTAAACCATCGTCAATATAAATTGTGTTACCAGGACCTAAATCTACATTTAAACGCTCATATTGAACGTAAGCCCGTTGTTGATCTCCTTCGCAGAATTCAGTAGTAAGGATGTACTTATCACCGGGATTAACAGTCACCTTGCCACCTTTAATATGACCTAATCTTATTTTTGGCCCTTGAATATCTAATAAAACCCCTAGATTAGCTCCTAATTCTTCAGCACAGGAGCGTAAGCGTCTTAATTGCTCCAAGTGATGATCCATACTACCATGAGAAAAATTTAGTCTTGCTACATTCATTCCAGCACGGATTAAGCTTTTGATCATTTCAGGGCTTTCACTGGCTGGTCCAATTGTACATACGATTTTTGTTTTTCGCATAACCATAAGTCCTCCTAAAACCTATTAAATTGATGATAAGATATTTGCTAAATGATAGTATTCCATATCGAGCTTCTGATCTTGTGCCAAAGCATATTCTAATTCCCAAGATTTTACCGCTTTATCAACTTCCCCAACCATTCTTCCTGTTTTACCCTGATGGATTAAGCTAACAGCATGGTAAGCTAACCGACTAGATAACAAGCGATCGTTTACAGTTGGTGCACCACCTCTTTGGATTGCGCCAAGAATTACAATTCTTGTTTCCATTCCGGTTTTTTCTTGGATATACTTACTCACTGCTACGGAAGGATTTGTTTGGTCTCCGTTTACCTGAGCACCTTCAGCTACCATAATGATATTATGGTTCTTTCCAGCCCGATAGGCCTTTTGAATTTTTTCACATACTTGATCTAAATTATGTGGTACTTCTGGCACAATAATTGAGTCTGCTCCACCTGCCAATCCAGAATACAAGGCAATGTAGCCTGAACGGCGTCCCATAACTTCTACAATATAAATCCGTTCATGGGAGCTAGCTGTATCCCGAATTTTGTTCACCGACTCCATTACAGTGTTGACAGCAGTATCAAAACCAATAGTGAAATCTGTACAAGCAATATCATTATCAATAGTTGCTGGAATTCCAACTACTGGAACGCCTTCTTTTTGTAGTGCTAAAGCACCAGTTAATGAACCATCACCGCCAATAACAACTAAAGCATCTATTTTATGCTTTTCCAAATTAGCAATGGCGGCAGCTCTACCTTCTTTATCCTTAAACTCTTGGGAGCGAGCACTTTTTAAAATTGTGCCTCCACGTTGAATAATGCCGGATACTGAGGCGCTGCACAGTGGTTCAATTTCATTATTGATTAAACCCTGGTAACCGCGGTAAATTCCATATGGTTCCATATTATAGCTAATAGCTGTTCGAACCACAGTTCTAATAGCGGCATTCATACCAGGTGCATCACCACCGCTTGTTAAAACACCTATTCTTTTTTTCATTCTCCATCCCCATTTTCATTCTGTTCTGGCAACATCTGATCTGAATCGGTCAGTTTCTCCACTACTTGTTCTTGATAGACTTTCTCAGTAAACTTGCCGATGTTGCGAAATCTTTGTAATCTATTATCAACTACCTGATCTAATGGCAGTTTTTTCAACTCTGATAAGGAACGTTGGATAAAAGCCTTTAATTGTCTAGCTGTGGCTTGATGATCCCGATGAGCGCCACCAATTGGTTCAGTGATCACATCATCTATAATACCAAATTTTAGTAAATCTGTGGGCATTATTTTTAATAAATTTGCTGCCTCAGCTGCCCGACTAGAATCTTTCCAAAGAATATTTGCACACATCTCAGGAGATATTACAGAGTACCAAGCATGCTCTAACATTAAAATTCGGTCACCAACACCAATTGCCAAAGCACCGCCACTGCCGCCTTCACCAGTAATAATACAGACAATTGGTGTCCTTAAGAAAGACATTTGTTCAATACACTCCGCAATTACTAAGCCTTGTCCACGTTGTTCAGCTTCAATTCCTGGATAAGCACCCACCACATCAATTAAGGTAATAATCGGCCGGCCAAACTTTTCCGCCTGTTTCATTAGACGAAGTGCTTTCCGATAACCCTCAGGATGAGGTAACCCGAAGTTACGAGCGATATTTTCTTTAGTATCTCGGCCTTTTTGTACACCAATAACTGTTACTGGCTCACCAAGAAATCCAGCAATCCCACCAACAATAGCTTGATCATCAGCATAAGTCCGATCACCATGTAATTCAATAAAATCATCAAAGACTAATTCCAAATAATCTAAGGTTGTAGGTCGCTCTGGATGGCGGGCCATTCTTACTTTTTGCCATGGAGTTAAGCGTTCATAGATTTCTGTGCGTAATTTCTCTGCTCTTTTCTCTAACTCTGATAATTCATTACTGAAATCAATACCTTGCTCAGTGATGAAGCTACGTAACTCTTGGATTTTTTCTTCGAGTTCAACAAGGGGTTGTTCCCATTCAAAAATAGTACTCACCTAACTCACCTCATAAATGAAAGCTAAGCAGCTTAGCAATAGTCTCTTTCATCTCATTCCGATTGACAATTTTATCGATCATGCCGTTTTGTAGAGCGTACTCTGCAGTTTGAAAACCTTCAGGCAATTTTTGCCGAGTAGTTTCTTCCACAATTCTTGGCCCAGCAAATCCGATTAATGCTTTTGGCTCTGCTAATATAATATCTCCTAGTGAAGCAAAACTTGCATAAACTCCACCCATTGTTGGATGAGTCAGGACTGATATGTAAAGAAGTCCCGCTTGCTTGAACTTACCAACAGCTTGAGCAGTCTTAGCCATTTGCATCAGGCTGAAGATTCCTTCTTGCATTCTAGCACCGCCACCGCCACCAGAAAAAATTACTACTGGGATTTGCTTCTGAATACCATACTCAAATCCCCTAGTCAATTGCTCGCCTACTACACTTCCCATACTTCCACCAATAAAAGAAAAATCAATAATTCCTAACACACAAAGATGCCCATCGATTCGGGCTTCACCAATCAAAATGGCGTCATCAAGCTTCGTCGTCTGCTGGGCATTAGTTATTTTTTCTTCATAACCAGGAAAGTCTAAAGGATTAACAGCTACTAATGGCGGAAATGGTTTAAAAGAATTTTCATCGGCAATAATGTTTAATCGTTCTAACGCAGAAATCCGAAAATGATAGCCGCATTTACTACAAATACCCTTGGCCTTACTACATTCCTTGCTATACAGTACACTAGCGCAGTTCTCGCATCGAATCCAAAGATTATCAGGGATTTCCTTTTTTACTGCAGTTTGTTCATCATCAAATTGGCTAGCGGGAATTGTAGAACGAACCGTTGCATATTTTGGCTTACTGCGAAAAACTCTCAACATACCCTCACCTACTTATTTGCCATATGAAGTAGAAATAACTTCATGAGCTTCTTCTATTTCAGAATCAGGAACTAAAATCTCTACGCTAGCTGCAGCACCTAAATGGGGTGCCCCAATGGGACGCAGCAAAGTTAAGATTCCTTCCTGTTCTAATAAGTCTTTTAACATGTCTGCGACTACACGATTAGGAGCAATATAGACTACTGTCCACATCGTTATTGCCTCCTTATTTTATGTTCTACATTAAATGCCAATACCATTTTCTAATAAATTATTCTCTTCCAGAAGTTACTTCACCCATTTTAGTTATAACTCGTGCTTTCCCCCTGATTTTAATGGCAGAGGTATGCTGAGTAAATTGGGCAACTAACACTTCGCCTTGATCTAATTTTTCACTATGATGAAACTTTGTATCCACACCTCTGGTTAAACCAAAAATAGTAACACCATCTTCTAAAGCTTGCACCATAATATACTCATTAACTAGGTGTCGATAATCATCTGTCAAACAGATCACCTTCCTTAAATACAATATATAGCTAATTTCTGTAATGCTCTTTTAATTCCTCCCATGGATCAATCCATTGAGCATGATGACAATACTCTTTAAGTTCTGCAAGCACCTGTTCATCGATGGCTAACCAAAATTGAGGTGCAACAATCTGAACTGCACCTTTTTGAATATTGAGCAACACTGGAGTATCTCCTTGATGGAGTTTTAAAAATTCTTGTAACTCAGCGATTGTTTCCATCTTTGGCTGGAGAATTAACATTGGTTTTAAAGGCAATACCCATTCTGCCTGAAAAAGATGATCTTGAAACTTACCAAATAAAGCTACTAAACTGTTAGACTGCAGACAAATTTGATACTGGTTTTTCGCCATTTTAAAGTTAATAAGACGGTTTTCACCAGCCAGCTTACCAGTAATGTCCTGAAAATCAACCTTAAGTTCTATAATATGTCCAGCAAAACACTGACCGAAATTTTCAACTAAATAATCTAAGAATACTTTCCAACCTGATAGAGGATGATTTGACAGATATAAACCTACTATTTCCTTTTCTCGTTCAAGTAATTCTAAATCTGTTAGCTGAGGAATTGTTGTATTAAAGTGTCGGCTGATTTCTTGCAAAAGCTGTCTGCGTAAGCCAAATCCATCTAAGGCACCTGAATACAATAAGTTTTCGACTACATTGAATGTTAAAGGCACTCGCCCTAAAAAATCCTGTAAGCTGACAAACTGACCTTGCTTACGGGCAGCTATAATTTTTTCAGCATTAACCAAGCCCAAATATTTTAAACTTGCCAAACCAATTCTAATAGATCGGCCTTCTTTTGTAAAGTCTATTTCTGAATAACGGATATCAGGACCTAAAATTCCAATCTCCCTAGCTAAACATTCTAAGAAAAATTCCTGTTTCCTGACAAAACTGCCGCCAGCATGTTTTAGCTGAACTAAATAAAACTCCAGCGGATAATTTGCCTTTAAGTAGGCTGTTTGCCAAGTAATGATCGAATAGGCCGCACTATGGGCTTTATTAAAAGCATAATCAGCAAAACTTTCGATTTGAGCAAATAAGCGTTGACCAGATATTTCGGCTAATCCCTGCTTTCGACATCCAGCTATAAATTTGGCTTTTAGCTGCTGGATTAACTGATGATCCTTTTTGCTCATAGCCACTCTAAAAAGATCGGCTTCCTCTAAACCAAAGCCTGCTAGTTCATGAGCTACTTGCATGACTTGTTCTTGATATAAAATTAATCCAAATGTTTCAGCTAAAATAGGCTCCAATAAGGGATGAAGATACTCGATTTTTTCTTTTTGCTCGCGCCGTTTTATATAAGTCGGCACCTGTTTTAAAGGTCCGGGACGACCTAGAGCCAACAATGCTACTAGATCTTCAAAGCAAGTTGGTTTAATTTGGGGCAGCAGATCCTGAAAAAGGGAGCTTTCGATTTGGAAAACTCCTAAAGTTTGTCCACTAGCTAAGAGCTGATAAGTTTTCTGGTCGGCTAAAGGGATCTGCTCCAATGTGAAATCCGGCTCTTGTTCTTGGATCACTGCTTCTATATCAGCTAAAATTGTTAGATTTCGTAGACTGAGTAAATCTATTTTTAAAACTCCTAAATTTTCCAAGCTATTCATATCAGCCTGAGTCACCGGCTGACTAGCATTAGGTTCTAGAGCACTATATTTAATAACTGGTTCAGGAGTAATGATAATACCAGCCGCGTGAGTAGTAAAATGATGCTTCAATCCCACTAATCGAGGAATAATGGCTTGAGCTAGTTTTTGATCCTTAATTAATTTATTGACTTCCTTCGCTGCCAAGCTTTGACCAAAAGTACCATAAGCACCTATTTTCGCCACATGCTCTTCGCCAAACCGCTCAATCAGATAGTTAACAACTTCCTCCCGCCTTTGATAACAAAAATCCAAATCAATATCTGGTAGGTTGCGTCGTTCCCTATTCAAAAAGCGTTCGAAAAACAAATTGTGTTCTAAAGGATCAATATTAGTAATCCCTAAACAATAAGCTACTAAACTACCAGCAGCACTACCACGACCTGGACCAACGGGTATCTTAGCTCGCTTGGCAAAAGCCACAATATCTTGAACTAATAAAAAATAGTCAGCTAAACCCATTTCTTCAATGACAGCTAACTCATCCTCTAGTCGTTCTCTAACTGAGGTAGATATTTCTGCATAGCGTTTAACAGCTCCAGCAAAAACAAGCTGACGTAAATCCATAGTATTCGATATTTTTGGCAAAGTCAGTTTCTGCTGTAAATTAACCTGGCAGCGCTTGGCAATTTCTAATCCATTGTAGAGCACTTGTGGTAACTTACTAAAGCTTTCCGCCACTTGTTCAGGTCGCCACAAGAAAGTGGCATCTATAGTTATTTCATCTATAGAAACATTAGCTTTCAAGGCCTGTAATACCTGCAAAACTGGACGTTGTTCTTCTGTTAAATATTTGATAGCAAGACTGGCAACTAAAACTTCTGTCGGGAACAGTCTAACTAACTGATTAGCCTGCTGACGCAAGGCTTCAGTATGAGTATGCAATTGTAAATATACGTTTTCCTTACCAAAAATTTTAGCAATCTCAGTGTAGTCATTAGTGATTGTATCTAGATTTTTAACATTAATTAAGCAAATAAGTCCTTGTTGATAAACAATAAGCTGTCTTTTATCTACTGGCTTAGGTAATGATGCTAAGGCAAGCAAATTATGATATCCCGTAATATTTTCCGCTAAGAAAACTATCCTATCTAACCCTAAAAAACCGCTTATATCTAAATCTAGGCCTAATATTGGATTAATTTGATGTTTCTCACAGTGTTGATAAAATTCGACTAACCCACCGGCTGTATTATGATCTGTTAAACCTAAATAAGAATAACCATAACTAGCTGCTAATTTTACTAACTCAGGTATACGAATACATGACTCTAGTATAGAATAGTCACTATAGACTTGAAGCGGAACAAACAATGTTACACCTTCTTTCACTACTATAACAATTATTTCTGCAACTAGAAACTAGAATCCTGTTATAAAAAAAAGAAGGGTTGCCCCTTCTTTTAAGCGTTTACTTTTTCGATTTGTTCAAAAATATCATAAGCGTTACGGGTTTCTTCCCGTGTGATTCTAGCACCTAATCCACGTAATTTACCTTCCAAGTCTTCGTAACCACGATCGATAATATCTAAGCCATAAATCTCGGTTATTCCGGTGGCTGCTAAACCAGCAATTACTAAAGCAGCTCCGGCTCTTAAATCAGTAACTTCGACGGGAGCGCCAGTTAATTGGGGAACTCCACGAATAATTGCTGTTTCTCGTTCTACCTTAATATCTGCTCCCATTCTGCGTAATTCATCTACATACCGAAAGCGGTCAAAAATATTTTCGCGAATTACACTTGTGCCTTCTGCTGTACACATAGCAGCAACTAATGGTTGTTGCAAATCAGTTGGAAATCCAGGATACGGTGCTGTTTCCACATCAATCGCCTTTAATTTTTCAGGCGCAATTACCCGTATTTGATTATCACCTTTTTCAATAATTACTCCAGTTTCTTCAATTTTTATAATTGGAGATCGTAAATGCTCTGCGACTACATTCTTAATTACTACATCACCACCAGCGGCAGCTGTAGCAAAAATATAAGTACCAGCCTCAATCCGATCCGGAATGATGGAATACTCAATTCCTTTTAAGGATTCGACTCCTTCAATTCTGATAATATCAGTGCCTGCTCCACGAATCTTGGCACCCATTCCATTTAAAAAGATCGCCAAATCTACAACTTCAGGTTCTTTAGCGCAATTTTCTAAAACCGTTGTTCCCTTAGCTAAAGATGCGGCAATCATTAAATTAATCGTAGTCCCTACGCTAGAACGATTAATATAATAGTTGGTGCCTATTAATTCCTTACACTGAGCTTTCATAAAACCATGTTCAATTATTACCTCAGCACCCATTTGGGTAAAACCGCGAATATGAAAGTCTACCGGTCGTGATCCAATAGCACAACCACCAGGCAATGGTACCTCAGCCTTACCTAAACGGGCTAGTAACAGTCCAGCAGTATAGAATGAAGCTCGCATTTTTCTTACCAAATCATAAGGCGCTTGATAACTGTTCAAGCTTCGACCATCAATATGTAATCTATTTTCAGAGTCAAAATAAACCTCTACTCCTAAACTGCGTAAGATTAAACATATTGTGCCAACATCACTGTCTCTTGGGATGTTATTTAATACTGATTTGCCTTCTGTAGCTAAAGCCGCTGCTACAATAATCGGTAGAGCACTATTTTTTGCACCACTTACTACTACTTCGCCACTTAATGGTTGGCCGCCTTCAATTAATAACCTCGCCATTCCTCTTACCTCCCGTTCATTTTAAGTTTTCCAGATATGAGCCTATAATTTCTTCTAGCAAATCATTACGCTCGATTTTTTGCATTAAGGATCTGGCATCCATATGAGAGGTAATATATGAAGGATCACCTGAAACAAGATATCCTACAATTTGATCTACAGGTCGATAACCTTTTTCCTCTAAAGCAGCACACACGATCCGCAATATTTCTTTTATTTGGTTTGTATTCTTATCGATTGACGAAAACGTCCGTGTTTCGCTGGAGAATTCCATTAATCATTCCCCCTTCTAAATTTATCATAACCTTTGCTGAAATTGAATATTCCCCTTAGGTATGTTCACTCCAAACTGATTAAATCCTGCAACAAATGGTTACATAAATATTGTTTCGCTAATTACTATATTTTTTTGACCATGAAAAGGATTTCCACCCTAACAATGGGAAGTAATATTTTAAGAAAGGAGTGAAAATATGAGTCAACGAAAACTATATCTTTCTGATAACAGAATAATAGCTGGAGTAGCCGGCGGTATTGCAGAATACCTAGATATTGATCCGACAATTGTCAGAATCATCTGGGCTTTCGCCGTCTTTAGTGGCGGCATTGGCGCCTTGGCCTATATAATTGGAGTAATGGTAATTCCGCCAAGACCAGTTAGTGAACCTCGCGTTACTATAGAAGGTGCTGAGAGACCGCCACGCCAAACTCTAGGCATAATTTTAATTCTCGTTGGTTTGGTATTTTTACTAAACAACTTTATTCCCTCAATTCCTTGGAGGCTAGTCTGGCCCATTGCTTTAATAATCCTTGGTCTTTTCTATATTTATAACGAACGACGCAACTAAGGCAATTCACTTGCATAGAATAAGGGTAGCCAAATATTTGGGGGATCCTTATGAAGATTTTAATTACCTCAGAATTTTTTTTAAGCGGTCAATCTACTCATGTTTTGGATTTAGCCAAACAACTGAAGTTGTTAGGACATAAAATCCAAATTGTCTTTACTGGCATCCATAGTCAAACCTTTTATAGTTATTATGGTTCTTTATTGAAAAGGCAAGGGATTATCTACTACACTACTAAACATCAGACAAACATCCGCAATATTATTCGGCAGTTTCGACCTGACATTATCCATTGCCATAGCTCGACCATTTTTTCCTTGACCGAAAAAATGGCTAGTCAGTTGAGAATACCTTTTATTGTAACTTGTCATGGCTTAGGATTGTCTCATCCTAAATATCTCCAAGCCCTAAGTAAAGCTGCTAGACTAATCTGTGTAGGCGTTAATTCCGCTAAAGAATTAATGCCTCTTTTTGCTAGTAAAATCGAGATTATTCCTAACGGAATTGACATTCAAGTTTTTAAACCAGCTCCTAAAGAAGAACAGTTGACTGTCTATTATATAGCTAGAATAGACAGCTCAAAAATTGGACCGTTAAAACAGCTTGCTAAAGCCGTCAACAAAATTCCGGAACTTAGTTTAACAGTAGTAGGAAATTGGAAACCGCCCCTTAATCAGATCGAGTTTGTTTCCTGGCAAACCGACCTTACTAAAATATTAGCCCCTGCTAATATCGTAGCTGCCTGTGGCCGTACAGCACGAGAAGCTATGGCGAGCGGAGCTGCTGTTTTGCTGATGAACAAGCGTTATGATGGATTAATTAATCGTCGACTAGTCAATAAAGCCAACTTTGATTTCTCTGGAAACATTGGCCGCTGTCGTTACCAACAAATCTACAAAGATTTAAAACTGCTTACTTATCATCCTCGCCAGTTACGTAAAATCCAAGACTTTAGCAGAGAATATGCCCTCAACTACTTAGCCAGTAGTATCATGGCTGAAAAAACAGTTCAAGTATATCAACAAGTTATTAAAGAGAACGCTAAGGCCTAATTAAACATTGCTTCCCATAACCAATTAAATCAATTCTACCGGCTTTTTCCAAGGCTTCTTTAACTAAACGACGATTCTTAGGTTTACGATATTGAATCAAAGCTCGCTGCATAGCCTTTTCATGGGGAGTTTTTGCCACATAAACTTTTTCTCCAGTCAAAGGATGCAGCTCTGTGTAATACATGCAGGTACTTAAAGTGCCTGGTGTTGGATAAAAATCCTGAACCTGTTCTGGATTATAACCCATGTCTCGTATATACTCAGCCAACATAATCCCATCTTCCAAGCGAGAACCAGGATGACTAGACATAAAGTAGGGTACTAAATACTGTTCTTTACCTAATTGACGATTGATTTTATTAAATTTCGCTACAAACTGCTGGTAAATATGTACACTCGGTTTTCCCATACTTTTTAGCACATCAGGTGAAACATGCTCTGGTGCGACTTTCAACTGGCCACTTACATGATGCTCACATAACTCCCGAAAAAATTCTTGATTAGGATCATAGATTAAATAATCGTACCGAATTCCAGAACGAATAAAGACTTTCTTTACACCTGGCAAATTACGTAATTCCCTTAGAATACCCAAATACTCTAAGTGATCGATATCTAAATTTCTACATGCCTTAGGAAACAAACACTGACGGTGAGTGCAAACTCCTGTTTTACTTTGTTTTTTACAGGCTGGATGGCGAAAATTAGCTGTTGGTCCTCCTAAATCATGGATATAACCTTTAAAATCAGGATCAGCAATTAATAGCTTTGCTTCCTCTAAAATAGCTTCCTTACTACGTTTTTGAATTGTTCTTCCCTGATGAAAAGTCAAAGCGCAAAAACTACAACCGCCAAAACAACCACGGCTGCTAACTAAACTAAACTTCACTTCTTTGATAGCAGGTACGCCACCTTGCTTGTCATACATTGGATGATATCGACGGGTAAAAGGTAAAAAATATATACTATCTAGTTCATCAGTAGTTAATGGATCCGCTGGAGGATTCTGCACCACATAAGTGCCAAAAGGATATTTTTCTACTAAGGTCTTACCGGTAACTGGGTCTGTATTATTGTATTGGAGCTTAAAACTTCTAGCAAAAGCCTCTTTACACTGAGAGATTTTCTCAAACTTCGGTAAAAAAACCGGATCAATCAGGTGATCAATGCTAGTCGTTTTATAGACTGTACCTTTAATATAATTTAGATGCTTAATGGAAATCCCAGCATTCAAACTATCGGCTATTTCCACAATTTGCCGCTCACCCATACCATAGACTAATATATCTGCATTGGCATCTAAAAGGATCGAACGACGTAAACCATCTTCCCAATAATCATAATGCGCTAATCGACGTAGACTCGCTTCTATTCCTCCCAAAATAATTGGAACATTTTTATACGCCTCTTTAAGTCGATTAGCATACACAATAGTCGCTCGATCTGGCCGCAGTCCCACTTTTCCACCTGGTGAATAAGCATCAAAACGCCGCCGACGCTTAGCAACCGTGTAATGGTTAACCATGGAATCCAGGTTTCCACCAGCTACTAAAAATGCCAATCTAGGCTTACCTAGAACTTTAAAAGCGGCTAAATCCCGCCAATTAGGTTGAGGAATAATCCCTACTCGATAACCTTTGGCTTCTAGCAAACGACCAATAATTGCGGTCCCAAAAGAAGCATGGTCTACATAGGCATCGCCTGAAACAATAATAAAATCTAATTGCTTCCAGCCTCGGTCAGCTAAATCAGCCTGAGAAACTGGTAAGAATTGTGTTCGCACTTAGTTAATGCACCCTTTCATTTTCGCGCCACAACAATACATTCAGAATGATTTTGGTAAGCCTCCTTTTGATAATTGCCGTACATAGCCTCAACTTGAAAGCCTACTTGTTCTAACAATGACTGAACATGCTCTGCCGAGATGGTTGCTTCTAAACTTGATTCAACTGTTACCTTAGGGTCTTTACCAAAACGATAATTTACTTGATTTAAAAGCCGCAGATTCGTTGTTAACCCCTTTTCTTGCACTACTTGTAAAATAACTTCATTTGTAAACGGATGAATTCCTTGAAACCCAATCCAAGGAAAGGAAACACCAATTTTTACTACCCGGGTATCAAAGTCAAAGGCAAAAATACCTCCTGGTTGAAGGTGCTCGTAAACTCTCTGAAAGACTGCTAATCGATCCTGCTCCGTGGTCATATATATTAAACTGTGGTAAGGAATCATAATTAAATTAAACTGTTCATTCAAAGAAAATTCTCGCATATCACCTTGGATTAAAGCAGGAGAATAACCATATGCCTCACATTTGTCACGAGCAATCTTTAACATATCAGCTGAATAATCTAAGCCAACCACTTCTCTCCCTTGCTCTAATAAAGGGATTAGAAGTCTTCCTGTGCCACAGCCAATATCTAGGATTTTTCCTGGAATTGTACTAGCTAGCTCTAAATAGAAATCAAGATCATCAGTAAATTGGATACTAAAATCATAAAGATTGTTTTCTCCGTAAATTTCTTCAACGGTGGCAATTCCTTTATCTAACAGTTCCTTGGCAAAGCCAAAAAATTGCTCCATCATTTCACCTACTTTTCTAATGTGTACCTTGACAAGAATCTTAATTCAGGCAATACTATAAACATGAAAAAGATTATGATTGACACGAACATA
>ERZ773359.4769-NODE-4769-length-13663-cov-4.427102_pt1 | contig 13663 bp, 10 predicted proteins | sample MGYA00374955_ERZ773359 | MGnify/ENA primary metagenome ERZ773359 (study PRJEB29098, sample SAMN04486028) | biogas fermenter metagenome | study: EMG produced TPA metagenomics assembly of the Biogas fermentation microbial communities from Germany - Plant 4 DNA1... | reverse complement strand
GGCGCGCGCCCTGCAGCGCAATTTTGTGCGCATTTCCCTGGGCGGGGTGCGCGATGAAGCGGAAATCCGCGGCCACAGGCGCACTTATGTAGGGGCGCTGCCCGGCCGCATTATTCAGGGGATGCGGCAGGCCAAGTCGCAGAACCCGGTTTTCCTCCTGGATGAAATCGACAAAATGTCCACCGATTTCCGCGGTGATCCTTCCGCCGCCTTGCTGGAAGTTTTGGACCCCGAACAGAATAACGCTTTTTCCGACCATTACCTGGAAATTCCCTTTGACCTGTCCCATGTTATGTTTATTACAACAGCCAACAACATGTACAACATTCCCCAGCCCCTTTTGGACAGGATGGAAACAATCTACCTGCCCGGGTATACGGAAGAGGAAAAGCTGCAAATAGCCAAGCGCCACCTTTTACCCAAGCAAATCAGGGAAAACGGTCTGAAGCCCGAGCATCTGACCATTTCGGAAAAAACGATCCGGAAAATTATCCGCCAGTATACCCGAGAAGCAGGCGTGCGCAACCTGGAGCGCCAGCTGGCTTCCATTTGCCGGAAGGTAGCCCGTGATGTGGTGCGTGACAAAAAGCAGAAATCTTCCATTACCGTCCAGAACGTGGATAAGTATCTGGGCGTGCCGCGCTACCGCTACGGCGTGGCGGAAAAGGAGGATGAAATTGGCGTAGCCACCGGCCTTGCCTGGACGGAAGTGGGCGGGGATACGCTCCAGATTGAAGTGACCCTGATGAAGGGCAAAGGCAAACTGCTGCTTACGGGCAAGCTGGGAGAAGTGATGCAGGAATCTGCCCAGGCGGGCCTTTCCTATATTCGGTCCCGGGCAAAAGAATTGCATATTCCTGAAGATTTCCATGAGAAATATGATATTCATATTCATATACCCGAAGGGGCGATACCCAAGGACGGCCCGTCCGCCGGCATTACCATGGCCACGGCACTGATTTCCGCCCTGACCAAGCGTCCTTACAGGCGCACAGTTGCCATGACGGGAGAAATAACTTTGCGGGGCAGGGTGCTTCCTGTCGGCGGGCTGAAGGAAAAAGTGCTGGCGGCCCACCGGGCAGGCATCAAGACGATTATTTTACCGGCAGACAATAAAAAGGATTTGAGCGAAATTCCGCAAAATGTCCGCAAACGCCTGGAATTTATTACGGTGGAGCACATGGATGAGGTGCTTTTGCATGCCCTGGCTCCGGCACAGGCGGCGGAAGACATGGAGGCACGGGCTTTGGCAGACGTGAAAACACCGGCGGGAGAAAACGGGGAGGCGCAGACGGTCGCTCCGGCTGCGGGCATGGCGGAAGTTACGGTGCCATGAAAATTACTTCGGCCAGATTTGTTGTCAGTGCCGCCGGGCCAAAGCAGTATCCTGCCGGCGGCCTGCCTGAGGTTGCCCTGGTGGGGCGCTCCAATGTAGGGAAATCATCCCTTTTGAATTCACTGGTTAACCGCCGCAGGCTGGCACTGACCAGCGGTACTCCCGGCAAAACCAGGCTGATCAATTTCTTTCTCATTAACGAAAAGTTTTACCTGGTGGACCTGCCGGGCTACGGTTTTGCCCGTGTCAGCCGGGGACAGAAAAAAAACTGGGCCAAGACGATTGAAACATATTTGCGAGAGAGAGAAACACTCCGTTTGGTAATACAGCTTTTGGACGCACGCCACGAACCGACGGCCGACGACCTGATGATGTACCGGTGGCTGGTGCATTTTTCCCTGCCTGCAGTCATCGTTGCCACAAAAGCAGACAAGATTTCCCGCGGCGCTTATCAGAAACACCTGGACCAGATCCGCCGGGCGCTCGGGCTGGGGCCGGAGGGACCGGTCATTCTTTATTCTGCTCTGACCGGCCAGGGCAGGGACCAGCTCTGGCAGATCCTCGGGCAATACCTCGCGGAGCCGGGCTAAAATTACAGCCCGGCCCTTTTCTTGACATCACTTTCGGCATCAATTATAGTGAATAAAAGAGCGCGCAAAACTCGTTTTTTGTTTTTGTAAGGGAGGCTTTTGGGCATGACGGAAAAGCAGTTGCCGCCGGTTTACAACCCTGCGGAAGTGGAGGACGGGTTGTACCGGGAATGGCTGAAAAATGATTATTTTCGCGCCCCGCGGGATCCGGGGAAAGAGAAATTTGCCATTGTGATCCCGCCGCCGAATGTAACCGGCTCTTTGCACATGGGGCATGCCTTGGACATTACCATTCAGGATATAATTATCCGGCGCAGGCGCATGCAAGGATATGACACGTTGTGGCTGCCCGGAACGGACCATGCCGGCATTGCCACCCAGATCAAGGTGGAGGAGCACCTGGCTGCCGAGGGGCTGACCAAGCATGACCTGGGACGGGAAAAATTTTTGGAGCGGACATGGCAGTGGAAGGAAGAATACCATTACCGCATTGTCCGCCAGCTGTACAAGATGGGGGTTTCCTGCGACTGGTCGCGGGAGCGCTTTACCATGGATGAAGGCTGTTCCAAGGCCGTGCGGGAAGTTTTTGTGTCGCTTTACGAAAAAGGACTGATTTACCGCGGTTATTATATTATCAACTGGTGCCCGCGCTGCCATACAGCTTTGTCCGACATTGAAGTGGAGCATCAGGAGCAGGAAGGGACGCTCACCTTTGTCCGCTACCCGCTCCTGGACGGGTCCGGCAGCATTACGGTGGCGACAACGCGTCCGGAAACGATCCTGGGAGATACGGCGGTGGCCGTCCATCCTGATGATGCGCGTTATCAACACCTTGTCGGCAAAAAAGTCCTGCTGCCGCTGATGAACCGTGAAATTCCCATTGTGGCCGACGAATATGTGGATCCAGCCTTCGGCAGCGGCGCGGTGAAAATTACCCCGGCCCACGACCCCAATGACTATGCCGTGGCAGTGCGGCAGCAGCTGCCCAGCGTGGTGGTCATCGGCCCGGACGGAACCATGACGGAAGAAGCGGGCAAATATGCCGGGCTGGACCGGTACGAGGCGCGCAGGCGGGTTGTGGAAGACCTGCAGGCGCTGGGGCTGGTGGAATCGGTCAAAGAGCACACCCATAGCGTGGGGCACTGCCATCGCTGCCATACAGTCATTGAGCCGCTGCTTTCCCGTCAGTGGTTTGTCAAAATGCAGCCGCTGGCCGCACCGGCCATTGAAAAGGTGAAGAACGGGGAAATCCAATTTGTGCCTGAACGCTTCACGAAAATCTACCTGCACTGGATGGAGAATATCCGTGACTGGTGTATTTCCCGGCAGCTCTGGTGGGGGCATCGCATACCGGCATGGTACTGCGAGTGCGGCGAAATGATTGTGTCCCGCGAGGAGCCGCAAAAGTGTCCGCATTGCGGCGGTACCAACCTGACACAGGAAGAGGATGTGCTTGATACATGGTTTTCTTCCGCCCTCTGGCCTTTCTCCACTTTGGGATGGCCCAAGCAGACGGAAGATCTGGCACATTATTACCCTACCGACGTGCTTGTGACCGGTTACGACATTATTTTTTTCTGGGTAGCCCGGATGATTATGATGGGATTGGAATTCATGCATGATATTCCGTTCCATACCGTCTATATTCACGGTCTGGTCAGGGATGCCCTGGGGCGCAAAATGAGCAAATCTCTCGGCAACGGCGTGGACCCGCTGGAGATTATTGAGCGGTATGGCGCCGATACGCTGCGTTTTACGCTGGTTACCGGGCAGGCCCCCGGCAATGACCAAAAATTCCGCGACGAAAATGTGGAAAACAGCCGTAATTTTGCCAACAAAATCTGGAATGCCTCCCGTTTCGTCCTCATGAACCTGCAGGGCTTTACGGCGGCCGATTTTTCCCTCGCCGGCGAGCTGACGGATGCCGACCGCTGGATCCTGCACCGTTACAATGAAACGGTGCGGGAGGTTGACCGCCTGATGGAGGCGTATGAACTGGGGGAAGCGGCCCGCTGCATTTATGATTTCCTCTGGAGTGATTTTTGCGACTGGTATATTGAGATGGCCAAAATTACACTTTATGCAGATCTTCCGGAGGAGAAAAAGCGGACTGTCCGCTCCATTTTATGCTTTGTGCTGGAAAGGACGCTTTGCCTGCTGCATCCTTTCATGCCTTTTATTACTGAAGAAATCCGGCTCAAACTGCCGCAGGTGAGCGGCACCACTGTGCTGGCCGCCTGGCCGCAGTATGACCCTGCGCTCAATTTCCCGGAAGCTTCCCGGCGCATGGAAATTGTCAAGGAAGTGACCAGGACGATTCGTTACCTGCGCAGTGAGGTTAACCTGCCGCCGGGCAAAAAAGTCAATGTTTTGCTTGTGGCCGGCAGTGATGCTGCGGCGGCGGCGCTGGCGCAAGGCAAGGCCATGCTGCAGAAGCTGGCCGCCGTGGAAGAAGCGGAGATTACGCGCTGCCTGGCGGAGCAACCCGGACAGGCATTGACAGCCGTGGTGGAAGATGTTGAGATTTACCTGCCGCTTGCGGGGCTGGTTGACATTGAGCAGGAAATCAGGCGCCTGGAGAAGGAAGCAGAAAAACTGGAAAAAGAAGTGGCCCGGGCGGAAGGCAAGCTGAAAAATCAGGGATTCTTGCAAAAAGCGCCGCCGGATGTGGTGGCGCAGGAGCGGGCGAAAGCGGAAGAATACCGGAAACTTTTGGATAAAGTAGAGGAGCGTTTGCGTCGGCTGCGCTAGGCGGAGGAAGAAAGGATGAATTATCAAGAAGCTCTGGACTGGATTCACAGTCTTTACCGTTTCGGCGCCAATCTTGGGCTGGAAAGAGTGACACGGCTGATGGAACTTCTGGGCAACCCGCAGCAGCGGTTTCGCAGTGTACATATTGCGGGGACAAACGGCAAAGGTTCCACAGCCGCTTTCCTGGCGGCAATGCTGCAGGCGGAGGGGCTTAAAGTCGGCCTTTATACCTCCCCGTATATTGAGGCTTTTACCAACCGCATGGCCATCAACGGCGTCGACATTGACAAGGATCACCTGGTGGCCATTGTTAAAAAAGTGAAGGCTGCCGTCGAGGAAATGAGAAACAGCAACGTGGGGCAGCCGACAGAGTTCGAGGTGGTGACCGCCCTGGCCTTTACCTATTTTGCCATGGCCAAACCGGACTGGGTCGTGGTGGAAGTCGGCATGGGCGGCCGCCTGGATGCCACCAATGTGATTACGCCTGACGTGGCGGTCATTACCAATATCAGCCTGGAACATACCCAGGTGCTGGGCAGTACCGTTGCAGCCATCGCCGGCGAGAAAGCGGGCATTATTAAGCCAAAGATTCCCGTGGTGACGGCGGCAGCAGACGAGGAAGCCCTGGCTGTTATCCGGCAGGTAGCTGCCGTTAAAGGTTCCCCGCTTTACCAGGTGGATAAAGACTTTACCTACCGGCTGCAATCCGTCTCCCTGGAGGGAACGGTCTTTTCCTACAAAAGTCCCTGGCGCGAGCTGGCAGATGTCCGGGCAAGCCTTTTGGGGCGCCACCAGGCGCGCAACGCCGCGCTGGCTTTGGCGGCCAGGGAGCTCATGCCCCTGCCTTTCCGGGAGCGTGCGGCAAGAGAGGGGCTTTTGCGCACGCGCTGGCCGGGCAGGCTGGAGCTTTTCAGCCGCCGGCCGCTGGTTTTGGTGGACGGGGCGCACAATCCGGACGGGGTGCTGGTGCTGCGCACGGCGCTGCAGGAATTGCTGGGAGGCCGCAGGCTGCATTTAGTCATTGGCATCCTGGCGGACAAGGCGGTGGATGAAATACTTGGCGTCCTGGTTCCTCTGGCGACGGCCGGTGTGATCATCACCGCACCGCAAAATCCCAGGGCTGCCGACCCGAACCTGGTGGCGGAGCTGGCCGGGCGCTATGCCGGGGAGGTGCCCGTGGAAGTAATTCCTGATGTTGATTTGGCCGTGAAAACGGCGGTGTCGCGGACACGGCCGGAAGAGGCGCTTTGTGTTTGCGGTTCGCTTTATACCGTCAGCGAAGCCAGGGAAACACTGAAAATACTCTACCCGCAGGCGAATCACGGCTGCGACGATGGCTCGGATTAGATATTTCCGGGACAGTTGTCTTGGACAAGTGGTGAGGATCACCACTTTTTCCATCAAAAAGGGGCAACGGGCGATGTAAAACCTGACCCTGCCAGTTAAACTAATAAATAGATATGAAAAGTACCACGACAGGGCAGGAATTGTCAGGCCTATCGCGAATACCACTAAAGTTAGGCGAACATATAATAAAATTTTATAATTGTTTTGAAGGGGTGAATCCAGCGATGAGCCTAAAGACGTTTAAGGGGGGCGTCCATCCCGGGTATCATAAAAGCGCAACGGAGCAAAAACCTGTTGTTCCTGCCAAGCCCCCGGCTGTGGCGATAATTCCCCTGTCACAGCATATCGGTGCACCGTGCGAGCCTCTGGTAGCTGTCGGTGACGAAGTAAAAATGGGGCAGAAAATCGGCGACAGCAAAGGGTTTGTCTCTGCGCCGGTCCACGCCAGTGTTTCCGGCAAAGTGACAAAGATTGCAAAATGCAATTCCGCTCTGGGGCGTCCTGTGGACGCGGTTTTTATTGAGAATGATTATCAGGATACCTGGCATGAATCGGTTCAGCCCCATCCGGACTGGGAGAACCTGACTGCCGATGAACTGAAAAAAATTGTCCGTGAGGCCGGAATTGTCGGTATGGGCGGGGCTACATTTCCAACCCACGTCAAACTCTCCCCGCCGGCAGACCAGAAGATTGATTATGTGCTGGTCAACGGGGCGGAGTGCGAGCCTTATCTTACCGCCGACCACCGGGCCATGCTGGAACGCCCGGAAGATATTGTCTGCGGCCTGAAGCTGGCCATGAAAATTGTAGCCGCGCCGAAAGGTTTCATCGCTATTGAAGACAACAAGCCCGATGCCATTGAAGCGCTGCAAAAAGCGGTCGCGGGCGAGGAAAACATTGAGGTTGCGGTCCTGCACACAAAATATCCGCAAGGTGCGGAGAAGCAGCTGATTAAAGTCCTTACCGGCAGGGAAGTTCCTTCCGGCGGCCTGCCGGCGGCGGTAGGGTGTTTGGTACAGAATGCGGGCACGTGTATTGCCATCGCCGATGCAGTGCGCAAAGGTCTGCCCCTGATTGAGCGCATTGTCACAATCACCGGTTCCGGCATCAAGGAACCGCAGAACATGCTGGTGCGGGTAGGTACTCCCGTTGCCGAAGTGGTGGAACAGTGCGGCGGTTTTACCGCAAACCTGCGCAAAGTGATCATCGGCGGTCCCATGATGGGCCTTGCCCAGCCCGGCGTGGCTGACCTGCCTGTGACTAAAGGAACATCGGGCATTCTCTGCCTTACAGATAAAGAGGTAACAATAGACGAAATCCACCCCTGCATCAGGTGCGGCAAATGTGTTGATGTCTGCCCTGTAAGTATTATGCCGCTTTTTATCGGCAGTTCCGTGGAGCAGGGGCTTTATGACAGGGCGGAAAAGTATAATGCCCTGGACTGCATTGAATGCGGCTGCTGCTCTTATATCTGCCCGGCCAAGCGGCCGCTGACACAATGGATCCGCATGGCCAAGGGCGAAATTGCCGCCAAGAAAGCGGCGGCGAAATAAAAAGAGTACCTGCAAAGGAGGGATTGGCAGATGGAAAATAAACTGATAGTTTCGTCCTCACCGCACATTAAATCACCCGAAAGCATAAAAAGTGTGATGAGCGACGTCCTGGTAGCATTGTTCCCGGCTGTGCTGGCCGCTGTCATTTTTTTCGGCCTTCCGGCACTGATTACCATACTTGTCTGCACTCTGGCCGCTATGCTGACCGAAGCCATTATTCTGCGTAATAAAAATATCTTTGGTGACGGCAGTGCAGCCGTAACCGGTGTCATTCTAGCCTTAACCCTGCCGCCCAATCCGCCCTGGTGGCTGTGCGTTGTCGGCAGCGTGGCTGCCATAACCATCGGCAAACATGTCTTCGGTGGCATCGGCAACAATATTTTCAATCCGGCTCTGGTGGGGCGGGCACTGCTGCTTGTTTCCTGGGCCGGCCATATGACAAACTGGCTGACCCCGGTGGAGCTGACTGCCACAGCCACGCCACTGGCCAGTTCTTCACATCCCGGCTTTTTCAACCTGTTTGTTGGCGCCGTTCCCGGTTCTCTGGGGGAAACCAGTGCCCTGGCACTGCTCCTCGGAGCTGCATGGCTTTTCTATAAAGGCCATATATCCTGGCGTATTCCCTGCACCTTTCTGGCAGCAGTTTTTGTCATGGGCAGCCTGTTGGACGGCGGTTTTTCCTTATCCCAAGGGCTTTTCCACGTGCTGGCCGGCGGTGTGATGCTGGGTGCTTTCTTTATGGCTACGGATATGGTTACATCGCCTGTGACACCCCGCGGCCAGCTTATTTTTGGCCTTGGCTGCGGTGTAATGACCATGCTGGTCCGCCTGTACGGGGCCTACCCTGAAGGCGTTACATTTGCCATCCTGCTGATGAATGCCCTGGTACCTCTCATTGATAACATGACCCTGCCCAGAAAGTACGGGGAGGTGGCAAAATAAATTATGAAAGAAGTCTTACGCGTCGGCCTTATTTTAATGTTAATCTGTGCAGTGGCGGCAGGAGCCCTGGCGTATACAAACCAGGTTACATCTGAAATTATTGAGAAGCGCCTGTATGAGGAAAAGGTTGCCCTGATGCGGGAACTTTTCCCCACGGTGGAGTCTTTTGAAGACAAAGAAGCCGACGGCAGGACAGCCACCATCGCCTACGATGCGGAAGGCAACCTGGTGGGCATCCTGGCAGAGGGAAAAACAAGCGGTTACGGCGGAGACATCCGTTTTAACCTGGGAATCGACAAGGAAGGAAAGCTGGTCAGTCTGACCATTGTTTCCCACAGCGAGACGGCAGGTTTGGGCGCCAGGATTACGGAAGAATCCTACCGAAAACAGTTTATTGGCAAAACAATCTCCGACTCCTTTGATGTGGACAACATTTCCGGCGCCACCATTTCCAGCCTGGCCATGGAAAACGGCGTGAAAAGAGAAATGGAAGCCATCCTGACCGCTTTTGGCGGCGAGCTGGCAGAAGTGCCCCCGGCCATTGACATTTCTTCCCTGCCCGACGGCGTGTATGAGGGCGAGGGCGAAGGCCTGAAGCCCGGCATCAAAGCGAAAGTAACGGTAGCCGGCGGCAGAATCACCGATATTGAGGTGACAAACGGGGACGACACGCCCGAATACTTTAACAAGGCAAAAGCAGAAGTTCCCAGGCGGATTGTTGAGGAACAGTCGGTACAGGTTGATGCCGCCAGCGGCGCCACTTTCAGCAGCCAGGGCATCATGAATGCCGTGCAAAATGCGTTACAAAATGCACAAGCCAGCCCCGGCCTTGACATTTCCGCCCTGCCCGACGGCGTGTATGAGGGTGAAGGCGAAGGCCTAAAGCCCGGCATCAAAGTGAAAGTAACGGTAGCCGGCGGCAGAATCACCGATATTGAGGTGACAAACGGGGACGATACACCAGAATACTTTAACAAGGCAAAAGCGGAAGTTCCCAAGCGGATCATTGAAGAACAGTCGGTGCAGGTTGACGCCGCCAGCGGTGCCTCTTTCAGCAGCCAGGGCATCATGCAGGCTGTGCGCAATGCGCTGACGCGCTAAGGGGGTGCGAAAATGAGTATAATGAAGGAATTTACCAAAGGCTTTGTCAGAGAAAATCCAACCTTCAGGATTGTGCTTGGCACATGCCCCACGCTGGCAGTTACCACACTGGCCGCTAACGGCCTGGGGATGGGCCTGTCCACCACGGCGGTGCTGGTTGCTTCCAATTTATTCATTTCACTTTTGCGCAAAGCAATACCGGACAAAATCCGCATTCCGGCATACATCATAATTATTGCCACTTTCGTAACGATTGTGGACATGGTACTGAATGCTTTTACCCCGGATCTTCACTCCCGCCTTGGCATTTTTATACCGCTGATTGTTGTAAACTGCATTATCCTGGGCCGGGCAGAAGCTTTTGCCAATAAAAACGGCGTAGTGGCTTCCCTGGCAGACGGCCTGGGCATGGGGCTCGGCTTTACCCTCTCGCTGACAATTCTCGGTTCACTGCGTGAGCTGCTGTCAGCCGGAACACTTTTCGGCAAAAACGTAATGGGTGCGGGCTATGAACCGTTCATGGTTTTCGGCATGCCGACAGGCGGTTTTTTGGCTTATGGTTTAGTGATGGCACTGCTGAACTATGTTTTCAAAAAATTAAAGCTGGAGTAGGGGAGGGTGGATCATGGCGAATTTAGTGGCAATTTTCTTTGGCGCCGTTTTTATCAACAATTTTGTGCTTACACGTTTCCTTGGCATCTGCCCCTTCCTCGGTGTCTCCAAAAAAGTGGATACAGCCGTTGGTATGGGGATGGCGGTAACTTTTGTCATGGGGCTGGCTTCTCTGGTCACATGGCTTTTGGAATATTACCTCCTGGTGCCTTTCGAGCTGCAATACCTGCGGACCATAGTTTTTATCCTGGTTATTGCGGCCCTGGTGCAGTTTGTAGAACTGGTCATCCGGAAAATTAGCCCGGTTCTTTACCAGGCGCTCGGCATTTTCCTGCCTCTTATTACTACCAACTGCGCCGTGCTTGGTGTGGCTTTGCTTAATATCCAGCTGGAGTACAACCTGCTGGAAGCCGTGGTGTTCGGCGTTGCCGCCGCCATCGGCTTTACGCTGGCTCTGGTGATTATGGCCGGCATACGTGAGCGCCTGGAGCTGGTGTATATTCCTAAACCTTTCCGTGGTGTCTCCCTGGCCCTAATTCTGGCAGGAATTCTTTCCATTGCCTTTATGGGATTCCAAGGTATGATGTAGGAGGCGTATGAGCATGATTATTCCGGCAGTTATCAGCCTGGCGGCCCTGGGGTTGATTTTCGGGGGACTTTTGGCCTTTGCCTCCCAAAAGTTTGCCGTTGAGGTTGATCCAAGAATAGAAGCGGTTCAGGGACTATTGGCAGGGGCAAACTGCGGCGCCTGCGGCTTTGCCGGCTGTGCACAGTTTGCAGAAGCAGTGGTGGACGGACGTGCACCCGTGAACGGCTGCGCTCCCGCTGGCGCACAGGCGGCGGCCAAGATTGCCGAGATCATGAGAGCGGAAACCCCGAAGGCGGAAGACCGCAAAGTGGCGCAGTTAAAATGCGTGGGTGACTGCAATACTGCCAGGGCTAAAGCCGTGTATGACGGCGTGCCCGACTGTAAAGCCGCCCTCATGTTCGGCGGCGGCCCGTCGGCCTGCAGCTTCGGCTGTGTGGGGCTTGGCAACTGCGCGCGTGTCTGCCCGGTGGACGCCATTGCCATGGGGGAAAACGGCCTGCCTAAAATTGATGTTACGCTTTGCATCGGGTGCGGTCTTTGCGTGAAAGAATGCCCCAGGCAGGTTATTGACCTGGTGAATGCCAGGGGGGTGCACCATGTCCGCTGCAAATCGCAGGAGAAGGGCAAACAGGTGCGGGCAGTCTGCAGTCGCGGCTGTATCGCCTGCACCTTGTGCGTGAAAAACTGTCCCGTCAATGCCATCCATATGGAAAACAATGTGGCTGTTATCGACAGCAATATCTGTACAAATTGCGGAACTTGCGTGGAAGTTTGCCCGCAGAAAACCATAGTGTAGTTAAGGCGGTGCGGAGCCGGCTTCCGCACCGCCTGCCGTTTTTTCCCGGGCCGTGCCGGGAAGCCGCCTATTGACAAGAGGGGCAGGGCGGTGTAGACTAATGCTACTGCCTCCCGGCAGACTGTAAGTATTGAGAAAATTGTCACAATTAAAGGCGCTCCGGTTGCCTGGACTTGCTTTACGGCTAGTTGATGCTGTCGGGGAAATCCGGGCATTCATGCCTTTCCCGGCGGGAGGAGCCGTGCGCCCTCCCTGCCTGCATGACGGCGCCACCACCGTGGTGCTGGCCGCCGCCTGGCCGTCTTTGGCTTTTTTCCCGGCCGTATGGCCGGTAGCGTGGTGCTTGCCGTAGACCGTTTGCTTGGCGTTTGGCGATAAAAAGAAAAACAGTATGAAGAAAAACTATACTTTTGGGTTGAGGAGATGAACTACAGTGGATAAAGTAACGGACTTTCTGCCGGTCTGGATTGTGGCCCTTCCCCTGGTCATGACTTTTGTCATCCTGGCGGTTGAGCGGCGTTCGGAAAAGCTGCGCAACGTGCTGGTCGTGGCGGCCGCCGCCGTTACTTTTCTTTCTGTTGCCGCCCTGTATCCGCATGTTATCGGAGGGGAAATTATCCGACTGCAGCTTTTCTCCCTGCTGCCCAACCTGGTCGTTTCTTTCCGGGTTGATGTCTTAAGCTTTTCCCTGTCCTTGCTGGCTTCTTTTGTCTGGCTGCTTGTCACCGTCTACTCTCTGGAATACATGCGCCATGAACACGGCTGCAACCGTTATTACCCCATCCTGATTGCAACTCTGGCCAGTTGCATGGGAGTATTCCTGGCCGGCGACTTCTTAACGCTTTTTGTTTTTTTTGAACTGATGTCCCTCATTTCCTATATCCTGGTTGTGCATGAAGAAACTTTGGAAGCGTTGCGTGCAGGTTATAAATACCTGATCCTGACCATTATCGGCGGCCTTGCCCTTTTCTTTGGCATTATTATAACTTTTGAACTGGGCGGTTCCGTCTCTCTGGAAAGCACGCCCCTGATCAGGGAGCCTTCCCCGCTGGCGTTGCTCGCCTTTCTTGCTTATCTGATTGGCTTTGGCATGAAAGCGGGCATGTTTCCGCTGCATATCTGGCTGCCTGATGCCCACCCGGTGGCACCGTCACCGGCCAGCGCCCTTCTTTCCGGGATTATGCTGAAAACCGGGGCTTATGGCCTCCTACGGGTGATTTTCCATGTCTTTGGCAGCAAACTGCTGCTGGAGACCGGCTGGACAATGCTTTTATCCATACTGGCCATAATATCCATCCTGCTTGGTTCGGCCGTAGCCCTGACGCAGGAAGACCTGAAAAGGCGCCTGGCTTATTCCAGCATCGGTCAAATGGGCTATATCCTTTTGGGAATGACTGTCTTAAACGAAAGGGCGCTTCTGGGAGATGTTTTTCACATTTTCAGCCACGCCTTTATGAAAAGTACGCTCTTTCTTGCCGCTGGCGCCATTATCCTGCAAACAGGGAAGCGGAAAATCAAAGAACTCGCCGGTGTGGGCAGGCAGATGCCAGCAACCATGCTTGCTTTTTCCCTGGCGGCCATTTCCATGATGGGCATTCCCCCTTTGAGCGGGTTTTTGAGCAAATGGGCCCTGTCCCTGGGCGCCCTTGATGCCGGCAAGACTTATTATGTGGTGGTACTGCTCGTTTCCAGCCTGTTAAACGGCCTCTACTACCTGCCTATTATTATCAGCGCCTTTTTCGGCAAGACGGAGGGAGAAGAAGGACACGGCCCGGCCCGCTTTAACGAAGTGCCGCCTAAGATGCTTGTTCCTGTGGTATTGCTTGCCCTGACAACGTTCCTGTTCGGCGTTTTGCCCTGGAATGTGCCTTTCGACCTGTCGCAAATGACCGCCGAATTTTTGCTAAGAGGAGGCTTCTGACAGCATGATGCTCGCAGCTGCTTCGGAAGTGAACGCCACAGCCGAAACAATCGCCTCCTTCTTGCCCGCGGCTGCAATCGGCATACCCTTTGCAGGTTCTGTGGCGGCCTTCCTCTTCGGCCGGC
>ERZ773359.4766-NODE-4766-length-13675-cov-5.546990_pt1 | contig 13675 bp, 11 predicted proteins | sample MGYA00374955_ERZ773359 | MGnify/ENA primary metagenome ERZ773359 (study PRJEB29098, sample SAMN04486028) | biogas fermenter metagenome | study: EMG produced TPA metagenomics assembly of the Biogas fermentation microbial communities from Germany - Plant 4 DNA1... | reverse complement strand
CCTGCCTTCAAACCTGGCAAGTCTCTCCGCGAAGCAGTTGCTCCTAAGTAAGAATTATCTGCCCCTTAGGTGGGTACACCCCCTTCTAGGGGGTTTTCTCTATTTTCGGAAAGGAGTTCCGCCATGTCCTGGTCTAACCTCGTTGACATCGTAGCCAAACTGCGCTCCCCCGAAGGGTGTCCCTGGGATCGGGCGCAGACCCATACCAGTTTGAAGCGCTTCCTGCTGGAGGAAGCCTATGAGCTCTTCGAAGCCATCGATCAAGCAGATCCTGCCGCGGTCAAGGACGAGCTGGGTGATGTGCTGCTGCAGGTGCTGCTTCATGCCCAGATCGCCTCTGAACAAGGCCAATTTTCCATTGAAGATGTGATCACCAATCTCAGCGACAAGCTGGTGCGCCGTCACCCCCACGTATTCGGCGAGGTCTTCGCGGAAACCCCTGAAGAGGTCATGGTCAACTGGGATGCCATCAAAAAGCGGGAAAAGGCGGGCAGGGAACGGAGCTCCATCCTGGATGGCGTGCCCAAGGAGCTCCCGGCCCTGATGCGGGCGGAGAAGATCCAAAAAAAGGCAGCCAAAGTGGGCTTTGATTGGGATCACACTCCTGAAGTGGTGGAAAAGGTGAAAGAAGAGTTTAGAGAGCTGGAGGAAGCCGCGGCCAAGGGTGAGCAGGCAGAACTCGAAGAAGAGCTGGGCGATCTGCTGTTTGCCATCGTCAACCTCGCCCGCTTCATCAAGGTCGACCCGGAGTTTGCCCTGCAGAAAGCAACGGCCAAGTTCACCGAGCGCTTCCAGCTCTTAGAGCGCTATGCGCGGGAAGAAAACCTGGATCTTGCGGAGCTCAATCTTGACGGCCTCAACGCGCTCTGGGATCGGGCCAAAGCTCACCTGCGCAAAAACCCCCACGCCTGAAGGCGCGCCCCTAAGAATTCCCCGATTCCTGGGAGCAGAGCCACGTCGCGCCGGGTTAAGCTGCCCCAGATCATGAGCAGCAGGAAGTAAAGGATCAGCCCTGCGCCGAGGGAACCCAAAGTGGCCGCAGCCATTGGTAGAAAATACACCAAAGTATCCTGGAGCAGGTAGATGAAGGCCGCGGTGCCGCCAGCGGCCAAGGATGGCAGCAGGACAGCATGGCGCCAGTTAATGACGTTCCCTACCTGTCGGTAGACCGAAACCAAGTTCAAGACCGCCACCAGGGCCCAGCTCAGGGTGGTGCTCCAGGCTGCTCCTAGAATCCCTATGCTGGGATTGGCCACAAGCAGGAAGTTGAGGGCGAATTTGAGCAGCACCCCGGCGCTGAGGTTGCGCACGGGCACGGTCATGGACCCCTGCCCCTGCAGCACGCCGGTTGTGGCTTGGATGATGCCCAGGGTAACGGTGCCTGCGGCAAGAATGCGCAGGGGCACGCCCACCTGGCTGTAGCCGAAGAGCACCTGGCAGAGGGGCGCAGCCAGCACAGTGAGCACCGCGCAGGAGGGGATACCGAAGATGAGGGCGATGCGCAGCGCTTCTTCGGCCCGGTACCGCACCAGTCTCTCCTGCCGCAGGGCCCAGGCTTCGGCCACTGCCGGCACCAAGCTGGTGGCCAGGGCGACCGTGACGATATTGGGAAACTGGGCAAGGGTGAGGGCCATGCCCAAATGCCCCAAGCCTTCCCGCACGGCATCGGAGCTGAACCCCGCGGCCTGCATCCGTACGGGAATGAGCAGGCTGTCAGCGAGCTGCATCACCGGCCAGAGGATGGTGGCTACTACCGCGGGAACAGCTAACCAGATCAAGCGCTTGGCCAGCTGCCAGGCGGGTTCAATCTGAACCACCTGCCTGGTTTTGAGCTCAGCCAACAGCTGAGGCCCCTTGGCCAGGTAAGCGGCGAGCAGAACCAACCAACCCGTCAGCTCGCCTAAGATGAAGGCAACCGCTACCCCCAACACTGCCATCTCCAGGCCCCGGGGCCTGAGGTACACGCTGAGGAAAATTGTGGCCGCAACCCGCACTACCTGGTCCACAACCTGAGATATGGCCGTGGGTGTCATGTACTGCAGCCCCTGGAAAAAGCCCCGAAAACCTGCACTAAGGGCTAGAAAAAAGCAGGCTGGGCCCAAGGCCATGAGGGTGGGGGTGATACCTGGGTCTTTGGCCAGCACCGCGGCGAACCAGGGAGCCCCCCAAGTCAGCACTAGGGCCACTAGACCACCTGTGAGCAGCACCAAAAAAAGGCCCGTACGGAAGACGCGCCTCACTTCCTGGGCGGAGCCCAGAGCTGCTTTTTCGGCACCGATTTTGGCAATGGCCACCGGTAGTCCGCCGATGGCCACCACGGCCGCGAAGTAGTGAATGGGTTTGGCCAGCTGAAAAAGGCCCATACCCTGGTCAGAAATCAGACGAGGCAGTACGATCATGTAGACCAGCCCGATAAGCCTGTTCACCGCGCTGGCCGCAGCCAGTATGGCCGCTCCACGCAAAAAAGACTCCTTGGTCATAAGCCCATCTTCCCTTCCTACTCATGCTTACGCTGGGGAAGGAAAGCTTATGAGGAGTCCTCTGCCCTTCTTTACTGTTCCATCTGTTTGGCCAGGAAGCCTGCAGCAGTTTCACACAGTTTGAGTTCAAGTTCGCCCATCTGGCGGTTCGTCTCATTAGTACCAAGGATGACTGCCCCAATGGGATCCCCCTCAGCAATGATGGGAGCAATTACGTGCATGGCAAAGTCCCAAGCCTCGTCCTCAGGGTACTCCCCTTTCCTTATGGTCATGCTGCGCCTGGATTCCATGGCCCGTTCCACCGCTGCCACCACGGGGCGGTCGATCCACTGCTTTTTCGGCCCTCCCGAAACAGCCACCACTGCATCGCGATCAGTGATGATGGCCACATGACCTGTGGTCTCGTACAACGAGTCGGAATACTCTTGGGCGAAATCCCCCAACTCTCCGATGGGAGAATACTTCTTCAGGATTACCTCGCCATCTCTATCTACAAAGATCTCCAAGGGATCTCCTTCGCGGATGCGCAAAGTTCGCCTGATTTCTTTGGGGATGACTACGCGACCCAGATCATCAATGCGCCGTACTATGCCAGTTGCTTTCAACGTCACACCCCTTTTCCCATGGTTAGCTTAGGGTTAGTATAAGCGCAGGTTACCACTTTTATTCATTGGCGATCTCAGCCAATACCTGCGTCAGCAGGGCTAAGGCCTGCTCATCATCCTTCAACTTCTCCACGAGAATCTGGCCGCCGCGGCTGGGGCGGTAGGAGATCTTCCCGGCATACTTCTGGTACAAAGCCGCGTATTTGTGCACATCGAGGCCCCGTCCTTCCAGGAAGCGCAGTTCGAACTTGCTCTTGCGCGCCGTGATGCTTTCGATGCCCGCCTGGCGGGCCAGGATTTTCACGCGGACGCTCTGCAGCAAGTTGCGGGCGGAGTCAGGCAGATCGCCGAAGCGATCCTGAATCTCCTCCTCCAAATCGTCGCACTGCTCTAGGGAGGACAGGTTAGCGATCCTCTGGTACAGCTCCACTTTCTGCCCGGGATCGGGTACGTAGGCGCTGTCTAGGTAGGCGTCGACCTTAAGATCCAGGGACGGCTCGGGCGCTTCTGGCTTCTCCTGCCCCTTGAGCTCCTGAATGGCCTCTTCCAGCAGCCGGCAGTAGAGCTCGAAGCCCACTGAAGCTATAAACCCGTGCTGCTCCGGGCCTAAGAGGTTGCCCGCACCGCGGATCTCCAAGTCGCGCATGGCAATGCGGATGCCCGAGCCGAGCTCGGTGAATTCTTTAATGGCCGCCAGGCGCTTTTCCGCATCTTCCGTGAGCACTTTGTCTTTGCGGTGAGTGAAGTAGGCGTAAGCTACCCGGTTGGTTCGGCCCACCCTGCCCCTGAGTTGGTAAAGTTGGGCTAATCCCAGGTGGTCGGCTTCATCCACGATCAGTGTGTTCACATTGCCGATATCCATGCCCGTCTCGATAATGGTGGTGCAGAGCAGGATATCGAACTCGCCGTTATAAAAGTCCAGCATCACCCGCTCCAAGACTGTCTCGTCCATCTGGCCGTGGGCAATGGCAATTCTGGCCTCAGGCACCAGCTTCTGCAGTTCGTTATAGACATGCTCGATAGACTGCACCCGGTTGTGCACGAAATAGACCTGTCCCTGCCGGGCCAGTTCTCTGAGGATGGCCTGGCGGATCAGCTGATCATCGTATTCCACCACATAGGTGCGTACGGGATAGCGATCTTCGGGGGGAGTTTCAATCACACTCATGTCGCGCACCCCCACCATGGCCATATGCAGCGTGCGCGGAATGGGTGTAGCGGAAAGGGTGAGCACATCAACGTTCCGCGTGATTTCTTTCAGCCTTTCCTTCTGGACCACTCCGAAGCGCTGTTCTTCATCGACAATGACCAACCCTAAGTTTTTGAAGGCGACATCTTTGGACAGCAGCCGGTGCGTGCCGATGAGCACATCCACCGTGCCGGCTTTCACACCCTTGAGTACCTGGGCCACCTCTTTCTGGGTCTGAAAACGGCTTACCACCGCCACATTCACCGGGAAGCCTTCAAAGCGATCCTCAAAGGTGCGCTTATGCTGCTGGGCCAAAATGGTGGTGGGCACCAACACCGCGACCTGCTTGCCTCCCATCACCGCTTTAAAGGCGGCGCGGATCGCCACCTCCGTTTTCCCGTAGCCCACATCGCCGCAGAGCAGGCGATCCATGGGCCGATCCCTTTCCATATCCCGCTTCACAGCTGCAATGGCCTGCAGCTGATCGGGGGTTTCCTGATAGGGGAAGGAGTTCTCCAGCTCCCTCTGCCAGGGAGTATCGGGTGGAAAGGCAAAGCCCGGCGCCGCTTCCCGCTCCGCGTAGAGTTTCAGCAGGCCTTCGGCCATCTGCTGAACAGATTCTTTGGCCCGCTTTTTGACCCGATTCCATTCACTGCCTCCGAGCTTGCTCAGGCGCGGCGCCCCTTCGTCCAGACCCACATAGCGCTGGAGGAGGTGGATCTGGTCCACGGGCACGTAAAGCCGATCCTGCCCAGCATAGCGGATGAGCAGGTAGTCTTTGCGGCGGTTATCCACCTCCAGCTGCTCAATCCCCATGTACTGCCCGATGCCGTGGTTGATGTGCACCACATAGTCGCCCTCGCGCAGCTCATGGGGCGCGATACGCAGGCCCTCCTCCACTTTGGGGGCCCGGGTCTTTTTCCTGGGCCGGCCGTAAAGCTCCAGCTCGGTGATGACGCTGAGTTTAAAAGCGGGGTACTCGAAGCCCGTCTCCAGGGCTCCGGTGGTGATCACGCAGTTGCCCACCTGCAGCTCTTTACCCAGCTGGTCTACGTACACCGCGGGTACGTCCTCTTCGCGCAGCAGTTCCAGAAGGCGCTGGCCACGCTCTTTTGAAGAAACCAGAATAAGGATGCGGTAGTGATCCCGGCGCAGCTGCTGCACCCGGCGCAGCATGCGCTCGATTTTGCCGCCGCAGTGCTCAGGCATGCGCATGCTGATGGCTGTGGAAGCAAGGGTTTCCATGCCGCTGACCCGCTTGCCCAGCACCGACAGGTAGACGGGCCTGTATTTTTGGAACTTGGACCAGAGGGAGTTCCAATCCCAGTAGAGATCCGCCAGGTTGCTCAGGATGCGCCCGCGCTTGAGCAGCTCGCTGAAATGCTCACCGATTTCCATGGAGGCGCCCACCGCGGCCTCTTTCAGGCGTACCGGCTCATCCAGAACTACAAGGGTGTTCGCAGGCAGGTACTCCAACAGGGAGACGATGGGCCCGAAGAACATTTTGTACTGGTTCATGCCGGGAAAATAGCGCTGCTGATCAAAGGCTTCCAGGTGGCGCGCGGTACGGGCCAAAAGCTCATCGGCCTCTTCCATGAGCTTGAGCCTGTGCAGGCGCTCGCTCTGCTGTTGTGCCGCCTGCCAGATCGCTTCCTTGATGCGGTCTAAGCTGTCCAGATCATACAGCGTCTCCCTGGCTGGTTTGATCACCACTTCTCCCAAGTTCTCCAGAGACCGCTGGCTGGCAAAGTCAAAACTGCGCAGGGAGTCCACTTCATCGCCAAAGAGCTCAATGCGCACTGGTTGAGCAAGATGGAAGGGCGCGATATCTAAGATGCCGCCGCGGATGCTGAACTGGCCGAAGTTCTCCACCACAGGCACCCGCTCGTAACCCCAGTTGACAAGCAGATCAGCAGTCTGATCGAGATCCAGGCGAGTACCCCATTTGACTGAAATTTCTGAATTCCGCATGCGGTCTGGATCCACGAGTCCCTCCAAAAGCGCATCTATGGATGTCAAGATGATCGTTCCTGGTTTATGCCCTTCCTGCAGTACCATCAGGCGCGAGGCCCTGAGGTCCAGAGCGGTGAGGGCTTCCTCGTGGGGCATCAGCTCGTTGGCTTCCCAAATCAGGGTTCTGCTCTCGGGCAGCAGAGTCTGCAGATCTTGGGCCAGTTTCTCGGCCTGGCTCTGGCTTCCCGTCACCACCAGCATAACCCGCTGGGGATCATAGATGGTGCTGAGAAAGACGGAGCGCTGGCTGCCCGATAGCCCGGTGACAATCTGCCCCCTGCCCTGTTCCGACCGGATGCTCTGACCTACGAGGCTCAGCTCCCTGCTCTGGCGCAGGAGTTCCACTAAGCTCTGTAGCGACAATGTGCTTCCCCCTCTGCGGTCATGTACCGCTGATCTGCCTCCGGTTGTATAGGTTCATGGCCGCGAAGACATCTTCTTTCAGCCACACTTCCACTGCATCGGCTGCCCGCTGGCAGGCCTCCTGCAGAATTTTAGTGTCGGCTGCATCGATTACCTGCAATACGTAGTCGGCGGTTTCAAGGTGCTCGGGAGGTGCCCCGATGCCGATGCGCACCCGGGGAAAGCTGCTGGCCTGGAGATGGTCGATGATGTTGGCCACTCCCCGATGCCCTCCCGAACTGCCGCCGGCTCTGACCCGCAGCATGCCGGGGGCCAGGTCCAGATCATCGTAGATCACCAAGAGATCAGCCAGATCCAACTGGTAGAACCTGACGAGATCGCCCACCGCTTCGCCGCTGCGGTTCATAAAGGTCTGGGGTTTGACCAGCATGACCTGCTGAGTGAAAAAACGGCCCTCCCCAATTTTCGACCCAAACTTGTGTTTGGTCAAGGGAATGCCCCACCTCTGGCTCAAGAGGTCCACGACCCAGAAACCCATATTGTGCCTGGTATGGGCATAGCGCAGCCCGGGGTTGCCTAAGCCCACTATGACCTTCAAACGCTTACCCCCTTACCTTGGGATCAGAAGAAACGCACAGTGGCGGATGGCACTGTGCGTATCCTCTGTTTGCAGCTCAAGCTTATCCTTCTGTTCCGCCGTCTTCAGCTGCTTCTGCGGATGCTTCTGGAGCTTCCCCTTCGGCGGCTTCAGCTTCTGCTTCTGCTTCTTCTGCTTCCGGACGCCGCGGCAGGACCACTTTGGTCACGAGCTCATCGGCGTCACTGAGAGCTTCCACTCCCGCGGGCAGCTGGAGTTCGCCTACGGTGAGGCCTTGATCCAGCTCGAGTCCGCTTACATCAACTTCGATGGCATTGGGTATGTCGGTGGGCAGACAGAGTACAGTGAGTTCCCACAGATGAGTTTCCACAACGCCGCCATCGCTGGGACGCTGGTCTTCCCCAACAATCCGGATCGGTACAGTGACTTCCAGCTTCTTGGTGAGGTCTACTTCGTAGAAATCCACATGCAGGAGCGTACCCTTCACCGGATCACGGTGCACGTCTTTGACTATGGCGGTCTTCTTGCCTGTGCCCAGGTTCAGATCAACCAAGTTGACCGGCCCGGACAGCATCCGCTCCACATCACGCCAATCTGCTTGGAGCGTCGCGGCTTCCTGACCAAAACCATAGACTACCGCGGGTATCTTGCCCTCAGCCCGGAGTTTCTTGTTGTAACCCTTCCCAGTCTGGGTCCTTTCCTCCACGGTTAGTTGGTAATTTGTCATGGTTCTGCTGCCTCCTTTACACCGCTTAATGATATCATTCTTAGCGGCGCTAGTCAAACAGCTTGCTCACAGGCCTTTCTTCGAAGATGCGGCGGATAGCCTCCGCGAAGAGGGGAGCCACGGACAGTACTGTGAGTTTGGGTATCTGTTTCTCAGGCGGCAGATGAATGCTGTCGGTAACCACTATTTCCTTAATGGGGCTGTCTTGCAGAATCTGTGGTGCTGGGTGAGAGAACACCGCGTGCGTGCAGCAGGCGTACACTTCCACTGCTCCCTTTTCGATCAGAGCCTTAGCCGCATTTACTATGGTTCCCCCAGTATCAATCATGTCATCCAGGAGAATGGCAGTTTTGCCGCCGACTTCGCCGATAATGTTCATCACTTCGGCCTGATTGGGTCTGGGCCTCCGTTTGTCTACGATGGCGATCTGGCAGTTGAGACGATCTGCCAGCTCCCGGGCGCGGACTACACCGCCCACATCTGGGGAGACCACAATCACATCCTGCAGCTGCTTGCGCTGGAGGTACTCAGTGATGATGGGAATGCCCTTCAGATTGTCCACGGGGATATCGAAGAAGCCCTGAATCTGCCCCGCGTGCAGGTCTAGGGTCACCACCCGGTCAGCACCGGCCGCAGTGATCAAATTGGCCAGCAGTTTGGCTGCGATGGGATCCCGCGGCTGCGTCTTGCGATCCTGCCGAGCATAGGCGTAATAGGGGATCACTGCGCAGATCTGCTTGGCGGACGCCCTGCGCATGGCGTCGATCATGATCAGCAGCTCCATGATATTCTCGGCGGAAGGATAGTTCAGCGGCTGGACGATAAACACTTCCACCCCCCGCACCGTCTCCACGTTCCTGACCCGTATCTCGCCGTCCTGAAAACGCAGGAGCTCGGCCTGGCCCAGCTCAATCCCTAAGCAGCGGCAGATATCTCTGGCCAGCTCGGGATTGGAGTTCCCCGAAAATACTTTTAGTCTCTTACCACTTACCGTCACGTTACAGCCCCCCAAAGGATTTTACTTAGTAAGGAAAGAAAACGGCAGGATGCGTTCGTCTTGACCCACAGTCCTGTCCACAACCACCGTATACTCCAGCACAGCGCCGCTGTGCACCACTGCCCCAGACAATCGGCAGTTCGGGCCGATGCGGCAGTTCTCCCCGATGCGGCTGCCCTTTTGGATCAGACACCCCGGGTAAATCACAGTATCCTGGCCAATTTCGCAGTCCCACTCTATCCAGGTGGATTGGGGATCAACGATGGTCACCCCCTGTTCCTGCCAGTAGCGGCAGATGCGGTCCCTTAAGAGCGCTTCAGCCTCCGCGAGCTGAATGCGGTCATTGATGCCCATGCTCTCGGTGGGATCATCCAATATAAATCCTGCCACCCGGTGACCGTCGGCGATCATGAGCGGCAGCACATCAGGCAGGTAATACTCTGCCTGGGCATTTTCGGGAGTTATCTGAGCCAGGTAATGGAAGAGCAGCTTGCTCTGGAACATATACGTCCCGGTATTGATCTCGGAAATCAGGCGCTGCTCCGGGGTGGCATCCTTATGCTCAACCACGCCAAGCACCTGGTTGTTCTCATCTCTCAAAATTCGCCCGTAGCCTGTGGGATCGGCGAAGCAGGCGGTGACGATGGTGGCCGCAGCCTGCTGCTCTTGATGGTAGGCCAGCAGTGCTTGGAAGGTCTCACTGCGAAACAGGGGGGTATCTCCGTAAGTGACCAAGACAGGCCCATCGAAAGAACTGAGGACTTCTCGGCACTGATCCACCGCGTGGCCCGTGCCTAATTGCTCCTTCTGCTCAACTACGGTAACTCCTTCCAGCACAGCCCGGACTTTTTCTCCTTGATAGCCAACCACCACGATAATTTCCTCAAACTGTGCCAAACGCACATTGCGCACCGCATGGTTCACCATCTCCAGGCCCGCCAGGGGATGCAGTACTTTCGCCAAGTTCGACTTCATACGGGAACCTTGTCCCGCAGCTAGAATCACTGCCGCTGCAGTTGCCATGGTAACCCTCCTGGTAACTTAATGCTCAGGAAAAAACCTCGCCGGTGGGACGAGGTAATCCCGGATCACTATGCTTCTTTGCCCTGCACGGGGGCCAAGGCTTTGCGCGCCAGGGCCAAGTCGCTGGGCTTATCCACATCCGTGCCCAATTCTGGATAGGGTGTGATGATGAAAACCCCTTTGTAGCCCAGAATAGAGCTGGCCCTTTTCTCCAGCTCTCCCATGGAAAGCCGCTTAGTGAGGAACTTCAGAATAAAGACGAGTCCCAGCATGCGCACTAACTTCCACGGTTTCTTGCGCTGGGAAAACACCTGGTCCATCACCCAGCGGGAGTTGATGATCGCCTGTGGGCTGGCCAGCAGCACATTTCCCCCAGTAAAGCAGCCCTCTTTCAGGGTGAAGTAGGTGCGCTGCGACTCGGGGTACATCTGCTGGTTAGCTTCCTTGGAGATCAGGGCGTAGTAGACGTCGCCGGGAAGCTCAGCACAGCGCTCCACAAAGTCATCAATGGCCTCCGCGTGCACCAGGGGAATGTCGGAGGTGATCAACAGGATGTTGTTCTTCTTGTCCAGCTTGTCAAGGGCCAAGAAGATGTTCTCCTGGAGGCTGCTGCCGCTGGGCACAAAGGTGATGCCCTGAGGCAGCGCATCTTTGATTTCCAAGGGCCCCACCACAACGGTTCTAGCCACATGCTCAGCATTCTGCACCGCCTCCACCACGTAGCTCACCATGGGCTTTCCGTGGATGGGAATGGCGGCTTCCCATTTAGCCCCATCCGCTTCCTGCAGCTGACCGTTGTTCGGAGCTCCTGCCAACACTACGGCATCCACTTTTTTCACGATTGGTCGCCTCCGTTGATTTCCTCCAAGCCCACAGCGGCCAGATCAACCACAAAGACCTGCGCCTGGCCGGCAAAGCGGTCCTGGAAACTTCTGGCCCGCTCGGCCTCGCTGAACAACCCAAACACACTGGGCCCGCTCCCGCTCATAAGCGCGCCGTGGGCCCCGTGGTCCAGCAGGCGCTGCTTCCACAGGACTACCTCAGGAACCAGCTTCTCCGTCACCGTCTCCAGGGCATTGCCTAGGCTTTGGGCGAGTTCGGGGACGCTGCGGCCCGCGCTTAAGCCTTCGCGCAGCTTGGCTGAGTAGCTGGTGCCGTGGGCGCTGGGATTCAGTCTCTTGTACACTTCCGCGGTGAGCACGTTGGCCTCAGGCTTCACAAGCACTAAGCTGGCCCGGGGGAACGAGGTCAGGGGAGTGACCGCTTCACCAATGCCCTGTACGAAACAGGTTCCCCCCTGCAGGCAGAAAGGAACATCAGCCCCCACGCTCACGCTCAGTTCCTGGAGTTGTTCCAGGCTGAGCCCTGCACCGTACAGCTTGTTCAGCCCGTGGAGAACTGCCGCCGCGTCGGCACTGGCGCCACCCAAACCAGCAGCCATGGGTATCTTTTTGGCAATGGAAATTTCGACACCGCCTTTCAGCTCCGTACAGCTCATAAAGGCGGTGAACGCACGCCAGCACGTATTGGTCTGATCCAGGGGCAGCCGAGCATCGTCACTGCGGATGACCACACCCTCTGGCCTCTTCTGCAACGTGACCGTATCTGCCAGGGAAACTGACTGCATAACACTGGTCAACAGATGATAGCCATCGGAGCGCCGTCCAACCACATCCAAAGTGAGATTGATCTTAGCGTAGGCCCGCAGTGAAATCTGGTCCATGATCTGCCTCCTGTCCCTAGCTTTATTTCCGCACTGAGCAGAAAATTCCTCCTGCCCTCAGCGGGACAATAACAGCCAGGCGCCGGCAGCCATGAGCACGATGCCCAGACCCTTCCACAGGCTGAAGGGCACCTGCTCCACTCCGAACCACCCGAAGTAATCCACCACCGCCGCGGTGATCACCTGCCCCAAGATGATGGCTGTGGTGGCAGATGCCACGCCGGCCTGGGCAATGGCCGCGACCACCAAGTACACGATGGCCACACCTAAAAGGCCGCCCAGGTAGGTGTACCAGGGGGCCTCTCTGAACTTGAGCAGGCTCCCCTGGCCCAGTCCTGCCAGCAGCAGGATCAGGCCGGTGATGGAGCCTACTACCTGCACCACAAAGGTGGCCTCTAGGAGGCCAACGGCCTTACCCAGAGCGGAATTCAACGACCCCTGCAGGGCCATGAGAATACCCGATAAAGCGGCCATGAGCAGAGCCAGCACCGCAATCCCCCCTTGTTAGACTCAGGGGTAGTATGCCCTGCCCAAGAAAAAATGGACCCCAGAGAGGTCCATTGGTCTGCCCTGCTGCTAACTTCTGGGAATGTACACGCAGTCTCCCGGCTTTACCTCCGCCTCATCCTGCAGGCTGGGATTGGTCTTGCGGATAGCTTCTTCGCTGGTATGATAGCGCCGGGCCAGCTTCCAGACGGTATCTCCGCACTGGGCGAAGACAAAGGTCAATGTGGGTGGATCCTCTGGAGCAGGCTCCACGTCCACCGCCTCCACGACCGCTTCCACCTCCAGATACTCCAGTACGTTCACCTTGTAGCGCAGAGTCACGGCTGCTTCCATGGTCTCCCGGTTGATCAGATCAGGCCGGGCCGAGAGTACCTCCACGCTAACGCGGGGCTGCATTCCCAACTCCAAACCTGGCACCGCCAGCGTCTGGGTGAAGGGCAGCGCTTCTGGGAAGTATCCTCTGAAGAGAGGCTTGACATCTTCTTCCGAATGGGCCAGGTAGAACACTTCCGCATCGAGCACGCCCTGAATGGTCAGTTTGTCTTCCTCCACCTCGTAGTCGGTGAGGTGCGCCACCGCCCGCAGTTTGAGGATCTCCCGTATGGGCGGTAGATCCTGACTGAGCTCGATCAGCCCCCGCACCACGGCTTGCTGCTCCTTTTGGGTCACGAAGCTGTCCGCGGCCAGCATCTCCCTGCGCACCTCCACCAAGCCGCCTGGCGTCGAAATCTCGGTGAGGATCTGCACAGGCTGGGGCTTGCTGGCCAGCAGGGCGCCATTCAGGCTCAGTTCCACCCGCAGACTCCGCCCGTCGTTGACCACAAACCCTTCGCAGCGCGCCTTAAGGCGCGGTTCCAGGGTCATGCCGGGCTGGAGCTCCTCCCGGGCAAAGCTGAGCTCGAAGTTCAGGGCCTGGCTGTACTCCCGCAGCTTAACCGTGAAGCTCTCTGTTTCATAGAGCAGGGTAAGTGCTGCCCAGCCCTTGATCACCACTTCCCCCTCGCTGAACACAGGTTCCTCCAGCTTAATCTGGGGCTCCAAGTCCAGAACAGTCCGTACCAGATCATCTTCCTCGCCAGCGAACTCCAGCATGCCCGTGATCTGTTTGGCCACCGGCAGTTCCACAGGCGGCGGTACGGGATTGAGCACAACCCCGTCGGTGACCAGCTTCACAGGTTTGGCCAGGTTGGCAGCGCTGATCGCGGTGAACTCGCGCACCTGATCGACCTGGGCCGTTATGGCCAGGATGAGATCCACATCCACGGCAAACTGGCCAGCAGCCAGGTCCCATTCACAGGCCAAAACCGTCAGTTCCACGTTGGTTTTGGCTTCAGGTTCCGCGCCTATTACTTCCACATGGGCGTCAAAGGGGAGGGCACCAGGCCATTCCACCCGTTTCAGCCCCGCTGGTTCATCTTCTAGCGCTTCGGGCACATAGACCATGGTAAGA
>ERZ773359.4762-NODE-4762-length-13686-cov-4.855110_pt1 | contig 13686 bp, 10 predicted proteins | sample MGYA00374955_ERZ773359 | MGnify/ENA primary metagenome ERZ773359 (study PRJEB29098, sample SAMN04486028) | biogas fermenter metagenome | study: EMG produced TPA metagenomics assembly of the Biogas fermentation microbial communities from Germany - Plant 4 DNA1... | reverse complement strand
TACTAAGGATACTTTTATGTTGCTTACAGTTGCATAGGAGCTGGTATTTAATAAGGACATTGTAAGCTGGAATACATCTCCCGCCTTAATTATGGAGGGTTCCACATTATATCTATCCACAATTATTCTTGGAGTTCCCTTTGAACCTCCTCTGTCAACAAATACTCCCACATATTGACTTACAGTATTCTTTACCTTCTTTTCTCCTACTCCATTCTCAAACTCTACATTTATCTGAATAGGATAGTTCTTGGTAACAGCTTCAGAGGTGGCATAGAGTTCAAACTCAACCCTCTTGCTTTCTTCCTTGGCTAGCTTGCCAAGGCTTTGTATATTCAAGGATTTACATATTATTGCATTGTCTGTGGCAAGGGTCACTTTTACTCCATCTATATCGCTGTAATTTATAACATCGAAAGCTATCTTAAAGCTCTCTTCCACACGGATGTCTTCATCGGGGGCTTCTATATTTTCAATCTTTATATCCGATACAGTGGTATCAATACCCTTTACAGGGAGAAAAAAAGTAAATTCATCTGAATAGCTGTCCATTTTGCTGTCTTTATAGTCAACCTTAAGCCTTAAATCATAATTTCCTGTAGTCATGTTCTGTGAAGGTATGAGCACATAATCCAGCTGTATTACCTTATTGCCTGCAAGATCCGGAAGCTGCTTCACATCGGGAGAGTTATACAATGTAAATCCATCGGTTCTCAAACCCTGAATTGCAGCCCTTATATCTTTGGCATCCAATGCTCCGTTGTTTCTCAACACAACTGATACCTTCCGCTGTTCTCCTGCTATCAATGGCTTCTCTCCATAACCTACAGCTGATACTATGAGCTTAGGAGGTTTCTTGGAGTTTTGCACACGAACATTAATAGTATATTCATCTGTTTCTGGGTCTCTTCCTGATAAGGGATAATAAATTAGTTTCAACTTTAAAGGATATATTTTCTCTGATGCGCTTTCAGACACATTTACTTCGAATATTGCATCATCGATTTTCTTTCCATTAATTCTATCTATGAAATATGTAAGGTTCAGTTTTTCAATTTCAAAAGGACTATCCTCAGTATCAAATTCCAAGGTAGCCTGAATATTTTTTGCTGCTGCAGAAGATATATTTTCCAATGGTATACGAATGGTAGCTTCTTCTCCTGCATCTATAACTGGTATACTGGTGCCCCCCGCAACAACAAGCTTAGGAATATTACGACTAGTAGATGGTGTAGAAGAAGTATCTGATATAGGTAACTCGACATTAAGGTAAGCATAATTTCCGTTATTATCATAGGCTGTTAATGAAAGCCTAGTTTCTCCTCCACCTAAATAAATTAAATTTAAAGTGTTTTTACCTTTCTTAGCTTTATAAAGCCTTTCTTCATCTGGCTTTGATGAAGTAAGTTTGTACGAAGAACTATCTTCAAAAGATATATATAAACTATTACTTTCAACATTACCTTTTGTATTTAGTTCAATATCTATAGAAAAGTGATCATTTTCAGAAATTGAATTAATACTTTTCTTATCTTTGTCTTTGATTATACCATCCCAACTCATACTTAAGTTTTCTTCCTCATCCCCAAATACCACTCCCAAAAATGCCATCTGCATCATCAGAGTTATTGTCATTATAATTGCTAATCCTCTTTTCAAATTATTTCCCCCTCTACTTTAACCGTCTTTTCAATCTTCTCTATATTTCCGTCCAGAATGTATACTATGCGATCCGCATATTTTGCGATATTTATATCATGGGTCACTATAATCAATGTTTGATTATTTTCTCTCGCTAGACCGATAATCAGATTCATTATTTCCACAGTAGTTTTAGAATCAAGATTTCCCGTAGGTTCGTCAGCAAAAACTATTTCAGGATTTCCTACAAAAGCCCTGGCAATACCTACCCTCTGCTGCTGTCCACCACTCATCTGGTTAGGTTTATGTTTCAAATGTGTTCCCAATCCTACTTGCTCTAGCAGTTTCTTGGCTCTTTTATTCCTTGCTTTTTTGCCTACTCCTCTAAATATCAAAGGCAGACTTACATTTTCCAAAGCAGTGAGAGCAGGCAGCAAGTTGTAGGATTGAAAAACAAATCCAATATTTCTTTGGCGAAATTTAGCCAAGCTATTCTCGCTCATTCTCTCAATATTCTTACCCTTGATTTTAATATTTCCCTTGGTTGGTCTCTCAAGACCTGCCATAAGGTTCAAAAGTGTTGATTTACCCGAACCCGATGTACCTAGTATACAGCAAATTTCTCCTTTGGGTATTTCCAGATTAATATTATCTAAAGCCACCACCTTCTCTGTACCGATTCTATATATTTTACTTACATCAGTAAGTTTTATTATGGTCTCTATATTATCACCCCCATTAATTTATAGACGAAAATAAATGGAAAAGGATTCATAAATTAAAAAGCCCAGATTTTTTCTGGGCTTTCTGATTAAAGCACTACTTTTTCCAGTATTTCTTTTTCTAATCTCACTACATCTTCTTCTATTTGGCTGACTTCTTTTTGAGTTTTATCTACGAACTCGGCATCTTTTATAGATCCTAGATTAATCTTTACATTGTATAAAGCTGAAAGTGTTGCTGTTCTCGCCAACATTGCTGCAACAGCCCCATCAGTAACAGCATTTTTATTTCCTTTTACTACTGCTTTTTCAATGATATCCATCATTCTTAGTCCGTTTCTAGCTACTTCAAGTGGAACTAACGCAGCATTTTTCAGGGCTTCTTGGATTTTATTCTTTCTAATCTCCTTCTCTTCTTCTGTTTCTTTGGGAAGCTTGAAAGCCTTCATTACCTGAGTAAAAGAATCTGAATCCTTATCGATATATTCTACAAATATTTCCTTATATTTTTCTGTTTCCTGAACGATAGCTCTCATCTCTTCTTTCAATTCTTCATATCCCTTTTTGCCAATAGTGAGATGAGCCACCATTGCAGTAAGTGCAGCAGCAAGTCCTGCACTTAAAGCCGCAACGCTGCCTCCCCCAGGTGCAGGAGCGCTTGATGCAGTTTCGTTCAAGTATTCTTTCAGTGTTTTATCTGCTAGCATAATTTCCCTCCTAAGTTTTTATCGAATACTATTGTACCATTTTTTATTACTTTTTCTACAGTGCTTACTCCAATATGATAAGGTATAAACTTGTAAGAAGGGAATTCCAGTATCAATATATCCCCTTTCTTTCCTGGGTCTATACTTCCTATCTCATTGGCTCTATCCAATGCGGCAGCTGCATTTATTGTAAAAGCGGTGATAGCCTCTTCTGTTTTTATATTCATTTGTAACGTAGCTAAGGCTATTACCAAAGGAATAGACTCACAAAAACAGCTGCCAGGATTAAAGTCTGTTGCTAAGGCTACAGCACATCCATTATCTATCATTTTCCTTCCAGGTGCAAAGCTTTCTTTGAGGCTAAATGCGGTACAAGGAAGAAGAGTTGCCACTACGCCTGAATTTGCCATATCTTTAATCCCTTTTTCTGATACTTGCAGAAGGTGGTCTGCAGATACCGCACCTAACTGGGCTGCAAGTTCTGCACCACCAAATTGGACTATCTCATCTGCATGAAGTTTTATCTTGAAGCCTAATTCCTTCGCCTTTTCCTGTATTCTTCTTGTCTGTTCAATGGAAAATACGTTTTTTTCACAGAAAACATCGGAAAACTCAGCGAGTTTTTGTTCTGCAATCTCTGGCATTACATTTTCAATGATAAACTCAACATAATCATCAGTTTTGCCTTTAAACTCTACAGGAGTGGCATGAGCACCCATAAAAGTTTTTACAATATCCAAGGGATGGATTTTGTCAAGCTCATCCATAACCTTAAGCTGCTTTATTTCTGTTTCCAAGTCTAAGCCATAACCACTTTTTCCTTCTACAGTTGTAACACCAAAAGACAGCATTGAATCTAAGCGTTTCAGCCCAGTTGACATCAGTTCTTCAAAGGAAGCCTCCCTTGTAGCTTTTACTGTATTTACTATGCCTCCGCCCCTCTGCATAATTTCCATATAGCTGTCGCCTCTGAGCCTCCATGAAAATTCTTCAGCTCTGTATCCGCCGAAGACAAAGTGAGTATGAGAATCTACAAATCCCGGAAGCACAGCCTTATTTGATGCATCTATAACTTGGAAATCTCTCTCATCATACTTCTCCAGTATTTCCTCAGTCTTTCCAACTGCTTTTATTATACCCTCTTCAATAACCACTGCACCGTCTTCTATGATATGGAGTTCTGACATATCCTTGCCTTGCTTTGCTTTGAATCCGCTGCAGGTAACCAGCTCTGCAGCATTCTTTATCATAATATTATTCTTCATCATAACTTACCTCTTCATTCTTGAAAATGCTTCTTCTACAGTATTTTTTATTAAATCATCCTTTGGAATAAACGGTAAAGTTATATGATCTTTTCCTTGTTGAGTTTGATTGTATTCTATGGAGGTTTTTATAGAATTTTCATTCCTTGCCCAAGCTCTTCTGGCCACTCCGCCCATAACATCCCAAAGCATAGCATCTTTAATAATCTCATCAACTCTTTCGCTGCCGTCCAATACCAAACCAAAACCTCCGTTTATTGCCTTTCCTATACCTACGCCTCCACCATTGTGTAAAGCAACAAGGCTCATACCTCTTGCCGCATTGCCGGCAAAGCATTGAACTGCCATATCAGCCATTATATTGCTTCCGTCTTTAATATTTGCGGTTTCTCTAAAAGGTGAATCGGTACCACTGACATCATGATGGTCACGTCCCAGCATTACAGGGCCTATTTCACCATTTCTAACCATTTCGTTGAATTTAAGAGCTATTTTTGTTCTGCCCCAAGCATCTTGATATAGTATTCTGGCTTGAGTCCCTACAACTAATTTATTCTTTTCTGCATCTCTAATCCATACCCAGTTATCTCTATCTTGAGCCCTTCTATTGGGATCTATGCATTCCATGGCTGCATGATCTGTCTTTATGAGATCTTCATGTTTGCCGCTAAGGCATACCCATCTGAAAGGTCCATAACCATAGTCAAAAAGCTCAGGTCCCATTATATCTTCTACATAGGATGGGAATATGAATCCGTCCTTTTCATCCACACCGTTTTTCGCAATTTCTTTAACTCCTGCGTCATAAACGGCTTTCATAAATGAATTGCCATAATCAAAGAAATAAGAACCTCTATCTACAAGTTCCTTTATTAGTTCAAAGTGATGTCTTAAACTCTTATCTACTAATTTACAGAAGGTTTCTCTATCTTCTTTTAACATCCTAGTTCTTTCTTCAAAAGTAAGGCCTTGTGGACAATAACCGCCCTCGTATGCTGCATGACAGGAGGTTTGATCTGAAAGAAGATGTATCTGAATATTGTTTTTAACCGCATATTCAAGCAAATCTACAATATTTCCATGATAGGCTATGGACATAGGCTCTTTCTTATCCATATATTCATGGGCAATTCTATAAGCTTCTTCAAGATTATCGGTTACCTTGCTTACCCATCCTTGTTTGTATCTAGTTTCTATCCTTGAATAATCAACTTCTGCCACTATTCCAACACCATTTGCTATCTCTATAGCTTTTGGCTGAGCTCCACTCATGCCGCCTAACCCTGAAGTGACAAATAAATATCCTCTAAGGTCTTCATCAGGCCTAATACCCAATTTCTTTCTTCCTGCATTGAGGATAGTATTGAATGTTCCATGAACTATACCCTGAGGCCCTATATACATCCAACCTCCTGCAGTCATCTGTCCATAGTTTGCCACGCCCATTTGCATAGCATAATGCCAATCTTTATAATTGTCAAACATGCCTACCATAAGGGCATTGGTTATTATCACTCTTGGATCAGTTGGCTTTGAATGGAATAATCCCAATGGGTGTCCCGATACAATTACCAAAGTCTGATGGTCTGTCATTACTTCCAAATACTTCTTTATAAGTCTGTACTGCATCCAGTTTTGGCACACCTGCCCTGTTTCCCCATAGGTAACTAATTCGTAAGGATACAAAGCAACTTCAAAATCTAAATTATTATCTATCATCACTTGAAAAGCCTTGCCTTCAATGCAGTTGCCTTTATACTCATCTATGGGTTTTCCGTAAATCCTTCCTGGTGGTCTAAAACGATAGCCATATATTCTTCCCCTTGTAACCAGCTCTTCCATGAATTCGGGTGCTAGTTTTTCATGCAGCTCTTCCGGTATATATCGGAGAGCATTTTTCAAAGCAATTTCAGCTTGGTCCGGTGTCAATGTGAAACCACGATTAGGTGCTCTTCTTATACCTTCTACGAAAGCGGGCATTTCAGGCAACTCATTATCTAGCTTTATTGTCATAGCTTTTGAAATGTCAAGGTTTGATATCATATTACTCCCTCCAATCACATTATTAATTTTTTCAATCTTTATTTCTATATGATAGCATTTTTGCTATTAAATAATTATAGACACTAATTAAGTAAACTGTTTCTATATTTATTATATTAATGAAGCGTCATTAAACCGTCAAAATTTATAAGAAAAGCTTTCTTGCAATTCATGGCAGAATGTCAACAATAATGTAATTCATACTGGTCTATGAATTATAAAAAAGGAAGGCAATTAGGGTTGTTAATCGGTACAACCTGCTTTTCAATTATTTCATTCAGTATCTTTGCAGCAGCAAAAACAATATTACTGCATCTTTCTTCGTCGTTTCTGTATAATTCTTTTAACCTCTTGCAATTATCTGTAGATAGCTCCGCCCTAAATTTTTCAAAGAAATCCTTTGTTAGCTCTTTTATCCTATCGCTTTCATGAGCTCTATCTTTTACAAATAATATCCCTAATACAGCCAATGCACCTGTCAATGCACCGCAGGTTTCTTCAATTGCCATACCTCCTCCAAAGGCAGCCATAGTTTTTAAAGCTTTTTTGTCTAAATTCAAACCATAAGTTTCATTAGCAGCATAAAGAATTGTTTCTGCACAATTTAAATCATAACTCTTATCGTAATACTTTTTAACATCATCCAGTAACATGTCATTCTCTCCTTCTTTTGTTATTCACATAGCGTCATCATGGCTGTTATCAGGAATATTATATATTATATTATCTCATAAATTATTAAGAAAGGCCTCTGTTAAAAGCCTTTCTTGAAAACAATTATGAAAAGTTTATGTTTCTGAAAATTAAATTCATACGTAATATATTCAATTATTCTATAACTAGCCACCCAGATAGGCTTTTTGTACAACATCATTATTACGAAGTTTTTCTACTGTATCCTCTAGCACAATATTGCCTGTCTCTAGGACATAGCCTCGATGTGAAATTTTCAATGCTTTATTGGCATTCTGCTCTACAATCATTACAGTTATGCCCTGGTCATTCAAATCCTTTATGATTTTGAAGCATAAGTTTACCATGATTGGCATCAAACCCATTGAGACTTCATCAATAAGCAAAAGACGAGGCTCCATCACTAATGCACGGCCGATGGCAAGCATCTGCTGTTCCCCTCCGCTCATAGTACGGGCAAGCTGTTTCTTCCGTTCTTCCAGACGGGGAAACAACTCATATACTTTCTTTATATTCTGCTGTATCTTTTTGGTATCATTCAAACTGTAACATCCTACCCTAAGGTTTTCCTCCACAGTGAGGTTGCCAAAGACACGCCTGCCTTCAGGAACATAGCCTACACCCATCTCTGCACGTTTCCAAGCCGGCATACCCAATATCTCTTTACCTTCAATGAAAATTTGGCCAGCCTTAGCGTCTTTTAAGCCCATAATAGTTTTTATTAGGGTTGTTTTGCCTGCTCCATTAGGTCCTATTACGCTTACCAGTTCTCCCTTCTTTACTTCTAAGTTAATCTTTTTCAATACCTCCATCTGTCCATATGCAACTTCCAAATCTACTATTTTCAACATTAGTCCTCATCCTCCTCTCCGAGGTATGCTTCAATTACCTTTTTATTGTGCTGCACTTCTTCAGGTGTACCTTCAGCAATCTTTTGTCCGTAATTTAAAACCAGAATCCTATCGCATACCTTCATGGTGATTGGAAGATTGTGTTCAATCAAGACAATTGTTTTTCCTTGTGACTTCAATTTAAGAATTAACTCGGTAATTTCATTTATAGCATAGTTGGAGAGTCCGGCACAGGGTTCATCCAGCATAATAAGCTGTGGGTCAGTAGCCAAAACCCTTGCAATTTCCAATCGACGCAAATAACCAAGGCTAACTTCTCTTGCCTTTTTGTCTGCAATATGGCTAAGTCCTACTAACTCTAATATCGCATGCACCTTTTCTAACACTTCTTTAGTATGACTTTTTTTGAAAAAGGAACGTATTCCAGTATATTCGTGAATTCCTGAGGCAGCAATCACATTGTCAAGTATTGTAAGGTCATGCAGTGGTTTGCTGATCTGAAAGGTTCGAGCTATACCCTTGCGGGCTATCTCGTAAGGTGGTGAGCCCTGAACCTCCTGGCCATTAAATATGACCTTTCCACCTGTGGGCTTATATACTCCACATATCGTATTGAATAGTGTAGTTTTACCTGCACCGTTTGGTCCTATAATGCCTAGAGTTTCATGTTCATAAATCGACATATCAAGATTATCTATAGCCTTTAGACCACCGAAATACATTTTAAGACCCTCTACTTTTACTATTTCACGCATTGAATTCACCGCCCTTCCTTTTGAGCAGTGGATTTATATATTGATTAAATTTATTCATCAGAAAACTATTTTCACCCAGTAATCCTTGGGGCTGGAAACGCATCATTAGCACAATGACGCCACCATACAAAATCATCCTGTAATCGTCTGCAAATCTAAGAAGTTCAGGTGCTGCACCCAACAATATAGCACCTACCAAGGGACCCCGTATGGTTCCGACACCGCCCACTACTACCATTGATATGATACTGATGGATACAATAAAGGCAAAACTGCTGGAGAAGATAAATGTCATGCGGTGCGCATAAACCCCTCCAGTAAGGCCTGCAATAGATGTACCAATGATAAATGCAAGAATTTTATATTGGTTAGTATTTACACCAAAAGATTGAGCTGCACCTTCATCGCCACGCAGGCTGGCCAATGCCAAACCGAACCAAGAACTGTTCATTTTACGGATGAGCATACATACCAAAAAAATAAGAATTAGAAGCATTATTAGAAAATGCATGGGAGTTGCCTTCTTCCCAAACATGGTGAGTGGTTTTACTGCCATTCCCAGGGATCCACCAAAGAATTTCATATTCTGGAATAATGCAACCATTACGAAATTGATACCTATAGTAGTTATAGCAAGAAAGTCATCACGCAACCGGAGACTAATTATGCCAAGTATAGCTCCTAGTGCACCAGAAACAATTAGTGATGCAAGTAGTGCCAGCCAGAAACTGATACCTTTATTTGTCAGGATGGCAGCCGTATAGGCACCTATTCCAAAGAAAGCAGCATGTCCCATCATCGATTGGCCAGCATATCCGATAATTATATTTAAGCTCAGTGCCAACAGTGAGAATACTGCTATATTGACTGCAACTGTTGTTATATAATTACCCATTAATACCACCATCCTTATATGTTATTAGTTTTGCTTATTAAACCAGATGGCTTGATAAGCAATACCAGAATTAGAACTATAAATGCAACGGAGTCTTTAGGGATGAATGTGAGATTATACGCTGACAGCATTGTTTCCACCATACCTATGAAAAGTCCAGCAATCACCGTACCTACCGGGCTTCCTAATCCACCTAAAACTATTATAGAAAGCATTTTGTATGAAGGAACCTCTCCTAAGGCTGGCGTGATTGAATTATAAAGTATACCGACCATGATACCTGCTGCTGCTGCAAAACCATATCCAAGTATATAACTTAAAGCCATAGCAGAATTGGTATTAATACCTACAGCTTTTGCAATATCTGCATCCTCAGCCGTAGCACGCCAGGCTAAACCAAGTTTGGTTTTGTTCAATACTAACCACAAAACTGTGAATAGCAAAGCAGTCAGAACAATAATTAGAATCCAAGCGGGTACCACAGTCAATTTACCTATATTTATTACATCTACTCCAAAATCTACATTATACGCTTTTGTTCCAGGTCCGGCAATCAATCGTGCCAAATCACCTGTAAGCGTAAATAGTCCGACGCTGGCAACCAGCGGTACAATAGGAAGTATGCGAGGTTTACTTAAGATGGGTGCATAGATAAATCTATGGATTAAAACACCAATCAGACCAGTAATCATCATAGAAAACAAGAAGGCTAGAACAAGATTGCCTGTTTTTAAATAAATAAACCAACCAAAATAAGCACCAGCTACATATGCTCCGGCATTAGCTATATCCAAAATCCTTAGTATGCCATATATAAGCGTTGCACCCATGGCAGTCAGAGCATATACGCTACCGATCATTATACCATTAAGTATTTGCTGTAATAACATAGAGCCACCTCTTTTTTAATAAAATCCATAAATAGCCGGAGGCGCTGCCTATCTTATGTGCCTTGACTATTAGGCAGCGTCTCCGGGTTCCTTACGTTATGGCATCCGTTTCATAGCTATTTATATTTTATTCATCTGGGGTGATAATATCTAAATCATCAAGTACACTAAAGTAATGGAATTGTCCATCTTCTACCCTCTGAATCTGGACTGGTTTTACAGCTTCACCTTTGTTAGTGTATCTGATCAAATTACCAGTAACTGTATAAAAATCAGTCATAGATGCAATAGCATTTCTCATAGCGACAGGATCAGTACCAGCTCTACGTATTGCTTCAAAGACTACCTGGAATGCATCATAAGTGGAAGCCCCAACCATATCCGGTTCCAGATTATATTCTTCTCTATAACGTTTGATATACTGCTGTACTGTTTCATTTTCGTCATCACGGTTCATATTAGTAGTAATGTATACACCGTTTGCATGCTCACCTGCTGTAAGCAAAAACTGCCATGAATCTGCCCCTTCGGTTCCAAGAATCTCTGCATCCAATCCCTGCAGTCTGCACTGTTTTACAACTTCTGATGCATGAGCATAGTAGTTAGCCGTATAGATGAGATCTGGTTTTACTCTCTCTTTAAGCTTAGTAATTATAGGAGTAAATTCATTATCTGATATTGCAACTTTATCATATGAAACAACTTCTGCTCCATTTGCTTCAGCATGTGCTTTGAAGCTATCTCCAAGTTCTGTTCCGAAGTCAAGGTCAACAGCTATGATTGCTATTTTCTTAGCACCTAAAGTTTTGACAGCGAACTCAGCACCGGCTCTGCCTTGAACCTTTCCTGGGAATGATTGTGAAAAAATGAAATCTCCAGCGTTTATAACATCAGGATGTATTGCGTATGCGGAAACCATTACTAAACCTGCATTTTGAATTATTGGAGCCGCAACACGGGTAGGTCCGCTGTAGCTACCACTTACTATGGCAACAACTCCATCTTTTGTGGTGAGTTTTTCGGCGATACTTACAGCTTGAGTTGTATCAAGTCCATCGTCATAGCTTACCAGTTCTACCATACGTCCATTGATTCCACCAGCTTCATTAACCAATTTAACAGCAAGCTTTGCTGAGTTTTCTGCAGAAAGTCCGTCAGCAGAAGCAGCAGGAGACGTTATAGGTGCGAAGAAACCTATTTTTATGGGTTCAGTGCTGGCAGTTTCTTCTTCCGCATCAGACTCCTCGGTAGTTGCCGGCACATTATTTGAAGAGCATGCCGTAAAAGTGAAAACCATCATCAATGAAAGCAGTAAGGCTAAAAGCTTTTTCATATTAACCCCTCCATTTTTTACTTTAGTGTCAAAAGTATTGATATACTTATGACCTATATTGCTTTATATAACTTGCTTACGCAAGTATTTAAGCCTTCATCTTTCCTCATGATTTGCTTTCAAAATACTGTTTAAGATGATTAGAGAATTATCACAATCACAGATGCAAAATACATATTATAATCCATTTCCCATTATTATGTATTTGACATATAACTTGCATATGCATGAAATTTTTGCAATAACTTCAAACTATCACGCATAACATCTATCCATAAACAATTTAAGTATGTCTACTTGATATTCATCATTACTGGACTCCAAATATCTAATACCTTTTTCACAGTAAATAAGTAAATCCTGGCAGAGGTATCCGCTGAAAACCTTTCTTAATTCTTTATTAGTCTCCATTTTATACTTAATCTCCGCTTTTATTCTGAATATAAGACCTATTTCATAAGGGTTCTTAATCTTCCTAGAATATTCATCTGCTCTTTTTAAGCTTTCCAGAGCTTTTTTATAATAGCCCTCGGTTATTAGGATAAGAGTCATATACCCTTCTGCTATGCCCCTACCCCATATAGAATCGCTTTTGTTATATACTTGAATAGCCCTAAGAAAATAATCTTTAGCTCTTATATAGTCTCCTGCATCATAAGCTGCTTGTCCTGCCCTGGTACAGAAGATTGCCAAACTGCTACCCTCTATTTTATTTTCACATAAGGATATGGCTTTATCATAGTATTCCAGAGATCTTTGAAATCTCATATTGTATCTTCTTATATCTCCCAGATAGCTATATGCTGCAGCTATATGCATACAATATCTATCTTTGGAATCATCAATAGAAAGAAATTTATTGATGCACTGTTTTAGCAATTCCTCTGCATACACATATTCTTTATTCATAATTTTATAAAGTCCGTATAATCTTAAAAACATGCCTATATCCGCACTTAAGCCATGTTCTTTAGCCATGTTTAACCCAATCTCAACATTGTCCTTCATAGCCCTCATATCTCTGGTTTGTATCCCATAGAAAATCAATTGTCTATATCCTTTAAGTGCATAATTTATATCACCTATACGTAGGGAATTATCAATCATTGCTTTAATTAGTTGAATACCTTTTTCATATTGTCCCTGTCTAATAAAATACCTGCCCTTCATATGATAAAAAGCTATTTCCAGTTTCGCTGTCACCTTTGTATAAGGTTGTGTTTTCCTTAGCTTTTTAAATTGTTCTTCTATATTGTTTATATATTTATAACTGTCATCGTTACTGAGGCAAGGATTACTAACATTCTTTTCGCCATTTTCATATAATATAGGAAAAAGTTCATGGTTAATATCAAGATAAAAATTTGCTAATTTTATATTATATTTTAATGCTGATTCTATATCGCCGCATTTTGAAAAATGATAGATTAGCTTAGGATACAAAGCTATATCTCTGTTATCCCCTGTTAGATTGTTCTCAAGAATTCTTCCGATTCTATCATGTAAAATCTGTCTACGGCTTGTAGACTGCTTGTTATATATAAACTCTCTTAATTTTTGATGGGTAAACATTATAGAGGGAGATAGTTTATTATTTGATTCTTTTATTATAAACCTCTTCATCAAATCATCGAGTATATCTAAAAGCTTCAATTTATCCATACCGCTTATTTCGGCAAGAATATCAATAGATATATAATCGAAAAATATAGATGCAATATTGAGTATTTTAAATCCATCTTCACTTACTCCAATAAATCTGCTTTTTAATATGTCATTGATTCTTGCAGTCATAATATCCATTTCCCTATTTTCACGCAATGAGTTTATATATTCCACTATAAAAAATGTATTGCCTTCTGTTTCTTGATATATTTTTTCATACATATTG
>ERZ773359.4756-NODE-4756-length-13698-cov-5.453639_pt1 | contig 13698 bp, 18 predicted proteins | sample MGYA00374955_ERZ773359 | MGnify/ENA primary metagenome ERZ773359 (study PRJEB29098, sample SAMN04486028) | biogas fermenter metagenome | study: EMG produced TPA metagenomics assembly of the Biogas fermentation microbial communities from Germany - Plant 4 DNA1... | reverse complement strand
TAAAGTTATCCCCATGCCGGAGGAACTGAAGGTGGAATCAAGCAGCCGATCAAATCAGGCATTAAAGCTATATCAGAAATATTTGGCTGAAAGTCAAGTTATAACAGCTAAAAAACAGGCTAATTCCATATCCGAATCCGAATACAATGATGCTATAAATTCACTAAAAGAAAGTTATGAAAAGCTAACAGAGCAAGATCCCGGACTCCTAAAACTTGGTGAACAACTTTACGACAATATTAAAAAATATGGAGTGGCTGACTGGTATGACTGGTCTATCAAAAACTGGGGTTCCAAATGGAATGCATATGGTTTTGATGATTTGCCATTTCATAACGGTGATAACCAGATCGAATTCTTAACTGCATGGAGTAGCGTACCCCATATTGTAAAACACCTGTCTCATATGTTTCAGGATGCCGAATTCAACTATAAATGGGCCGATGAAGACATTGGCTGCAATGTAGGTGAGCACACATGGCAAAATGGCGGATTAACCTATGAAAATATACCGCAAGACCATAGTGCCAAAGCCTATGAAATGGCGTCGGAGATTATGGGGATTGATCTCGCCGAATATGGATACCGCTACTCAGAGAAAGAACAAACCTATTATTATATAGACGAAATGGAACCGCCCTTGATGGGCGGGCTTACCTAATGATTGGAGGTATGAGTTTACAGTGAATAAAAAAATTAAACCGGATTGTCCCCTCATTGGGCAGGATGGAAACATCTTTAATCTCATGGGGATTGCTGCACGGACATTAAAGAATAATGACATGAGAGAAGAAGCTGCTGAAATGCAAAAACGTGTTATGAATAGTAGTAGCTACGATGAAGCATTGTGTATCCTCGGGGACTATGTAAATATCGTCTCAGTGAATGACGGCAATGACTTAGAACAAGATGAGGATTTCAGTATAAGCATGAGTTAACAACTAAATATCAAAGCATACGGAGTCGTTTTGCGTGTGATGCTTACGAAAGCATGCCAGCAAACGGCTCTTTTTTTGTACCCATTTCGAGAAGCTCACACGCATAACTGTCCCGTATCGAGAGGACGGTGATTCTATGAACTCCTTTATGAGCTGGATCGGAGGCAAGAAAGCTCTGCGTGATGAAATTCTTATGCGGTTTCCTATCAACTATTCTAGATATATCGAAGTTTTTGGCGGTGGTGGATGGATTCTTTTTCATAAAGATCCAAAGAAGGATTTTGAAGTCTACAACGACTTTAATCCGAACCTTGCCAACCTCTTTCGATGTGTACGAGATCATCCGGAAGAATTGATTGCTCGGCTGGAATTTACACTCAACTCTCGCGAGGACTTTCAGCATATCCGAAATGAGCTAAAAACAAGAACAGATTTGCCTGATGTACAGCGTGCAGCCTATTTCTATCAAATCATTCGGCAAAGTTATGCCAGTGGTCTGGATAGCTTCGGTGCACAGCCTCGTTCTATGTGGGCGAACTTCCCGCTTATTCGTGCAGCATGTGCTCGTTTACAATCGGTTGTCATTGAAAACCGGGATTTTGAACATCTTATCAAACAGTATGATCGCCCCGAAACATTCTTTTATTGCGATCCGCCCTATTATGCAACGGAAGACTACTACGAGGATGTGGGATTTACTACGGCAGACCATGAACGGTTGGCCAATGCACTGTTTAATATTCAAGGAAAATTCCTGCTTTCCTACAACGATTGTCCTGAAATCCGCACCCTCTATGATCGCCCCGATATTACGATTGAGGGAACCAGTCGTCTATCCAACATTGCACAGCGATATGAAGGTGGCAAGCAATATGCAGAACTGATTATCTCGAATTACGATGTGACCGAACAGGCAAGGAGTTTTCTGCAACTGACACTGTTTGACGACCCGGATAATTTACCGAGGATGCTAAAAGAAAGGAAGGTTATCAATGGCAAAGTTTAAATTGTTACCGATACCTGCAGAGGATTACGACGCCCTGGGTATCAATTCTGATACGGTGCTGGAAACCTATATCACTGATGACGGTGCACTGATTATCCGAAAGGTAACCGATGAAATATTAGAAGAACTTATCTGTGACGGAGACTGTGATTGTTGCCCTGTAGCAGAGTACGATTGTGACGGCGTTTGCTTTTCCTGTCCCTGCTACCCTTACTGTGATGACAGTAATCATACCACTACGGTCACAAATTCAAAAAGGGAGTGAACTGACATGATAAAAACAATATATAAAATCCTTGGCAAGAGAGGGCGCATAACCATCCCCTGGGAAATCCGAAAAGAGCTCGGATTCTCACATAACGATGTGGTAAGTTTTGAAGTGGATGGCTGTTCGGTGATAGTAAAACGAGAAAAGTTGTGCACCGACTGCAATGGCAGTGATTCCAATTCAAAAAACAACTCCCCTGTATTAAAGGAGCTGTTAGACGAACTTACGCCGGAGGAACTCCGGACTGCACTGATTCATCTCTCTATACGTTGGGCTGAGTATACGAAATCGCTTTTAAAACAGAATGGAGGGTATAACCATGTCTGATTTTAAGCCATTATATCGTTATTCCTTTTCTGAAGCTAAAGATTTAGACGAACAGGAACAATGGCGGGAATCTTTTACGGAAAATAAGCGATGTCGGGATTTTATCGACGATTTAGTAAAAGAAAACTTTGATGGACTGAAGCTCAAAGGAGACATTCCACATAAAGTCATTGCAGAATTTGGGTTTGATCGCACCAGATGGGTGTTCGCCAACCATATCCAATACTACGATTATGACGGTCGGATTAGTCCACAGAACAAGGTTTGGGCATCGGAAATTCGCATTCCACATCCGTCAAAAGAAATGAGAGATCACAATATCGATTTACTCTTAAATAGTCACAACACATTGGTAGACTATCTCGCCGGAAAGGTTCAGCAGATGTATGTTGCACTTAATCTATATGACCACAGGCACCGTGTGCAAAGCGAGACTCCACAAGACTATACCGGAAAGCTGTTAATTTTACGGGCAGATATTCTGAAGGAATCCTTCCGTACACCGGAAAATCAGCTGTTTTTGGCACAATCCGGCTTTGGCTGTCTACCTGATGCATCAGGTCGTGCTGTTTTCGGTCAGTTTCTTATTGACGGTGAGAAAACACGCTTTAATCGCCAGGATTTTATAGGTATCTGTGACGAAAAGTATTTACCGGATTGGGCAAAAGAAAAGCTTGAAATACTGACGTTGAGCAAAAATCAAAAAGAACCCCAAAATCCTGTTATGAAAGGATTGTGAGTTAAATGAAAATACGAATTTTCCAAATTAGTATGGATCGCGATACTCATCGTTTAAAGTTTGCAGGATTGCAGGAAATGCAGAAAATTCATCAAAAAAACGGGTTGTCAGCGTCGCCGGATCCTTCATTTTATGATGAGGTGTATAACGGTGAGGTTTCCTGCAAAACATTGGAGGATATTTATACTCTATTCAACACGCAACCTCCGCCCTTTTTTCGAGGGAATTCCTTAAGTGTCAGTGATGTGGTAGAGGTTATAGAGAACAAAAACAATGATCTACATGGCGCGTTTTTCTGCGACAGCATCGGTTTTGAAAGCATTGCATTTGATACTTCAAAAACTAAAAAGCCAGACAATCTGCTCCGAGTTGTGGCACTGGAGCCGGGCAAGCTTCCTTATGTAGCAGAGGTGGTCGATGACTTCCGAGCATTTCAGCAGGCTGTGGGAGGACTTTTCGAAGTATCTTACCCCTTTGAGGATGATGCTGTCATTGTGGTCAATGAAGAAGGGCTACTTCTTGACCTGGAACCTAACTGCGTTATAAACGGCAATCTATATGTCGGTCCCGCTTTCATCGCAAGAGACGGCGGTGACGGAAATCTATATTCCCTAACCGATAGTCAGGTGCAAAAATATCTAACTGCATTTCAAAAATTTGAGTATGTAGATAAGTTCGTTGAGAAAATGGATTTTGACATTCAAATGCAATAAGAAATGAGAGGAAGCATTAACTTCCTTTGCACAGAAGTGACGGTAAGTACCGTCTTTTTTTCTGCCAATTTGGTTTGAGTATCGACTGCATACTTTGTATTTGTCTGCAATTTTCAGGAGACAAAAAGGGGCAGTCGGTATTTAAATAAATCATTTCATAGAAAGGAGAGTTGCGAGTGAACCTCACTGCAAAGATCCATAAGGTTTTTGATGAGGATGTTAGGTCCACAGGCGGTTCTTGGGTAAGAGCCATTGCATCGGTGAATATCGGCAATGATTTTGTTGTGCATGGCGTCAAGGTGTTGGCAGGCACAAATGGCGATACCGTTGTGATGCCGGCCACTAAGTACAAGGACAAATATCAGGACACATTCCATCCCATCAACCGTGAAGCAAGAGAACAAATCACAAGTGTGGTGCTGGATGCTTACACCCGGTATCTCACGCTGGAAAACCCCGTGCCGAAGGACCAGGTTGCTGAAACCAGTGAACCACAAAGCATGACACAAGTCATGTAACCAATCAACAAAAAGAAAGAGGTATCTTCCATGAAAGATCTGAAAAACAAAATAATGTCCATCGTAACCCGTGCAAAGACTGCTCTTACCAACAACCGAGCAGAAGGGTTTATCGACAGTGGAGTAAAGATTTTAATCGCTGTTGTCATCGGTGCCCTGCTTCTTAGTGGGTTGTACGTCTTATTCGGTGACACTATTCTGCCCACGCTGACGGAAAAAATCAGCAACCTGTTTGATTACGCCGGATAGTGAGAATGTCCATACGGAGCAGGTGTAAAATCCTGCTCCGTACTATCTTTTATAGGAGGTCTTGCCGTGAAAAGAATTTCATTAATCTTTGCTTGTCTTATCATTGTTTTGCTCTCTACCACGGGCTGTGGTACACGGACACCTATGATGGTTACATTGGATGGTGAGATTCGTTTATCGGAATCCACCGATAACATTACAGTTAAAGAACTGGAAAAGAGGCTACAAGAAGTCTCTCTTCACAATAGCGAAAAGCCCCTGTTTAACAAAGTTATTATTACAGAAAATAAAGGGGTTTTTTATAATTCTTATCGATTTTGGGCATCAACTACTCCACAACAAATTTCCGATGAGCTGACACTGGCTGTAAATATGTCCGGAACACCTTCCGGAGTCCGAAATGGTATTATTGAGGGCAACCGAATTGTTTTTCCTTTGACTGACTTAGCAGACCCTATAGAGCTTGTCGCAGAATTTGAGGAAAACAATGTCGGAGTTATATTTGGAATCATTGCCGTGCTTGTGACGATTATGTCCGGATTCTTCTTATTTATCAAACGAGGAAATGGTGGCGGATATGACAATTATTAAGGGCACGATCTTTGCCTCACTCCTTCTCTACGCGGCAATTTCCGACATACGAAAAAGGGAGGTATCCGATACCGTTCCCATTATGATTGCTATCACTGCACTAATAGGAATTACTTCCACCGATTTGCCCGAAATGTTTATTGCCGCTTTGGTCATCGCTGTACCGCAGCTTGTAGTTGCTTTGATGAAACCGGGTGGCTATGGCGGTGCGGATATAAAAATTATGACAGCCTGCGCATTTTTACTCGGACTTTGGCGTGGTGTGCTGGCTATCATCACCGGTCTGACGGCAGGGCTTCTGATTACCGTCATATCCCGACTGATTGAGCGTAAAAAAATTAACGAACCCTTTCCGCTTGTCCCCTATTTGGCAGCGGGAAGTATTTTTGCATTCTTGATATAAAGGAGGAATCACCACATATGAAAAACAGGACAATCATCGGCATTCTATGTATTGCATTAGCTGTCGCTGTCATGTTCGGCATTACGCCATTGGTTAATTCCGTGTCATCAGGTAAAATCGAGGTTCTGCAGGTAGTCAGACGTATTGAACCGGGACAACGCATTACCGATGAAGATATTATAAAAGTACAGATTGGCAGTTTCGGAGTTAAGGATACCGCCATAAAGGACGAAAATCAACTTATCGGCAAATATGCCTCTGTCACTATAATGCCGAATAATTGCATATATCCCGATATGATCGGTGATCAAAACGATTCAGCCGAGTATGTGCTTCAACAACTAAACGGGTCTCAGATGGCCATTAGCATCACCATTTCGTCCTTTGCAAACGGACTATCAGGAAAACTACAAAACGGCGACATTGTCAGTGCCGTTATTGTTTCTGAAAACGAAACCACCATTCCTGTTGAGCTGACCTATCTACGTGTGATTACAACCACAACCGCTAAAGGCAGGGATCATGACCAGTTAACCACAAACGAAGATGGAACCACCGATCTACCCGCTACAGCTACCCTAATGGTAACTCCCGCACAGGCAAAGTTACTAGCACTTCATGACCGTAAATCTCATATCTACTTGACTCTTGTTTACCGAGGTGACCCTGAAACTGCTCAGAAATTCTTGGACGCTCAAAATGCTGTGCTGACAAAGGTTGGTGATGAGCATGAGTAAATTGATTGCTGTATGGGGTGCTCCCGGATCAGGCAAAACTACTGTCGCTACAAAGCTAGCACTCAGTATTTATGATAGCTACAATGCCACCGTGCTGATGCTCTCCTGTGACAACCAAACTCCCACTTTGCCGGTATTGTTTCCAACTAGAAAATCTGACGATTTATATTCGGTAGGTCTTGCACTTTCTAAAGCCGACATCACACAGGATGATGCTATAAAAAGCATTGTCACTTTGCGTAGCAAGCAAAATTTCGGCATCCTTGGGTATAAGGACGGTGAAAATAAATATACCTATCCGAGGTACAACGATAGTAAAGCGACTGCCCTTTTGACAATTCTAAAGTCTATTGCAGATTATGTGGTAGTGGATTGCAATTCATCATTGTCCGAGCTGTCTGGCACTGCTGTCAAGATGGCCGATATAGTGATTCGGATTGCTGCCCCCGACCTAAAAAGCATGAGTTTTTTTGCTTCGCAACTGCCATTATACGGCGACAGCTGTTTTCAAACACAACAGCACATAATCGGGTTAAACATTACGGAAAGCGAGCTCTGTCTGCCCGTTCAGGAATGTCGGACACATTATAGAAATGTGTCTTTTGTTTTGCCCTATTGCAAGCAGATCAAGGCTCAGATGTTGAATGGAGAGATGCTAAGCCCTATTTTAAATAAAAAATATAGAGCAAAGTTTAAAAAAATCACAGAAAAGGTGGTGTGATGCCGTGAACTTTTGGGATCTGTTATCCCTTACACAAGAGTTTATATCGGCAAATTACGCTGCTGTATTGACCGACTCAAATAAGAGATTTCAACTAAAAGCATATATTGAAAAGTTTTTGCGGGATAAGGATTATTCTGTAGAGGGATTTACGCAGGAAACGTTAATTGATGCACTTTACTGTGAGATGGCAGAATATTCGGTATTAACCAAATACCTCGGTTCGCCGGATCTAGAAGAAATCAATGTAAACGCATGGAACGATATCGCCTTAACCTATCTTGATGGTAGCATTGTTAAGGTCAGAGAGCATTTCCATTCGCCACAGCATGCTGTAGATATTATTAAGCGTCTTTTGCATCACTCCGGCATGATTATTGACAATGCTACGCCGATGGCACAGGGACATTTGCCAAACAACACCCGAATTACCGTCCTTAAGGAACCGATTGTGGATAAGCAATGCGGAATCGCCTGTTCTATCCGCTTATTGCACCCACAAAGGGTTGATCGCCGGATGCTGGTGGATACCGAGTTTGGTACCGAAGAAATGCTTTCGTTTCTAGAGATGTGCGTTCGTTACGGCATCTCTATCGTTATGGCCGGTGCAACCAGCTCCGGAAAGACCACATTGCTGAACGCCTTATTACAAAGCGTCCCTAATAACAAGCGTATCTTTAGTATCGAATCCGGATCTCGTGAGCTATCCTTAGTGAGGTATGGAAAAGACGGCATTACTAACAATGTGGTACACACGTTATCAAGACCAAGCGATAACCCGACATATGACATCACACAGGAAAGCCTTGTCGTAGCTTCTCTCCGTTTTAATCCAGATATTGTGGTTGTGGGAGAGATGCGTGATATCGAATGTCATTCAGCAGTTGAAGCCTCCTTGACCGGACATACGGTGGTATCAACCGTTCATGCAGGAGCGGCCGATGCAGCACATATGCGAATCTCTCTCCTGTGTCAAAAGCGGTTTCCGATTGACTTTGCCACTTCGCTGACACAGACAGCACAAGCTTTTCCGCTTATAGTTTATGTGCATAAATGCGAAAACAACGATCGAAAGATCATGGATATCTCTGAATGCGAAATCTTGCCTACCGGTGAAAGGAAATATCATACACTATTCCGCTATAACATTATTCGCAACGAAATCAGAAACGGTGAAACCTCTATAGAAGGTTGTTTCGAAAAGCCCAACATCATGTCATCTAACCTGCAACGCAAGCTGATGCAACATGGTGTTCCACAAAATGAATTGCAAAGGTTTTTATGAAAGGAGGCAGATTCAAGAAATGATGATTCCCTTGACATCTTCTCTGCTGCTGATTATTGCTATTATATTTTTGTTTGGTTTAACGCCCGAAAGAATCACAGAAGATCTGCTTAAAGTCGTATCCCCAATACAAACATTGCGGGATCGGGTGAGAATTGCACAAGGTCGAAAAAAGTCACGTAAGATCGGGTCAGAACTTACACATATTCGAAATGCTATGACCATCACGGGAAAGGGCAATCAGTTTATTATCGTATGTGCTCTGTCGGTTACACTTATGATTTTCGGCGGTGCATTTGCCCTGATTATTGGCAATGTGTTTCTTGTTCCCGTATTATCCGCATCTCTCTGCCTGATTCCTTTTTTGTATGCGAAATCAACCATTGCACATTATGAAAAGCATATTGAACAGGAGATGGAAACGGCACTCTCCATTATCACTACCTCCTATATACGGAGCGACAATATCGTATCGGCAGTAAGAGAAAATATCGGTTATATAAAACCACCGATGACGAGCGTATTCAAAGCCTTTCTAGGTGATGCAACTGCTGTCAGTTCGGATATTAAACACGCACTTGCTAAGCTAAAAAACAAAATTGATAACCCCATTTATCACGAATGGTGCGATGCTCTGATGCAGTGCCAAGATGATCGAACGCTCAAAAACACGCTCTTACCTATCGTGGGAAAACTCACCGATGTAAGAATTGTAAACAATGAGTTGAAAACGATGATCTATGAACCACGTAAGGAATATTTTACGATGATTGCCATGTTGATTAGCAATATTCCTTTGTTATATCTTCTAAATCAAAGTTGGTACCACACACTGATGACTACCACCCCCGGTCAGTTTGTGTTGGCATTATCCGGTGCAGTGGTGTTAGTGACTGTATTGCTCTTTGCGAAATATACCAAGCCTATCGAATACAGGAGGTAAGCGGTATGAATCTGTTATATGCCTTAGTTTCCGCCTTGGTGGGACTTGGTGTTTTCCTTATTACAGCTGATCTTGTTCGCATTCCGCATTTTAAAACAAGCAAGGCAGTAATACATCTTTCCAAGCGACAAAAGAAGAAGACATTATGTATTGAGCTATGGCTGAAGGATTTGGCGGTATGGATTTCTAAGAGGTTACACTTAAATGAGTATAAACGAATACAGCTCCTTTTAGATTTACAGACCGCCAATATGAATATCACCCCGGAACTGCATATCGCAAATGCCATTATAAAGGCATCGCTATGTTTATTATTGCTTCCGGTCGCACTACTCCTTTTTCCGCTCATTACGCCCCTAATCTTCATATTAGCTATTACCATGTATATGAAAGAATCCAGAGGGATACAGGAAAGAATCAAGATGCGTCGAGAAGCCATTGAATATGAATTACCTCGCCTGGTATTCACGATTGAAAATACCCTTGCCCACAGCAGGGATGTTTTGACCATTCTCGACAATTATCGCGAAACCGCAGGAACTGAACTAAAACACGAACTTGACATCACGGTTGCAGATATGCGTTCTGGAAATTATGAATCCGCCTTAACACGCCTTGAAGCCCGTGTGGGAAGCTCCATGCTCTCTGACGTAATCCGTGGTCTGATTTCTCTGCTTCGTGGAGATGAAACAAGTATGTACTGGTCAGCATTGTCCATTAAGTTTGCTGATTATCAGCGACAGAAATTGAAAGCAAAGGCACAGAAAGTTCCGGGAAAGATCAAGCGATTGTCTATGATTCTCTTATTTTGTTTTATGAGCTTTTATCTGGTGGTGATTGTTGTAGAGGTTCTTCATAATCTGGGGGTGATGTTTGGATGAGTAAATTTGTAAGCCTCATAATGAACAAGCGTGGTGACGGGTATATTGATGTGGTTATATCTATACTCGTTGCCATGATGATGATCGTCTTAATTCTTAATATATTTTCCTTTATGACCTTAAAGCAGGATATGGATTATTTTGCGAAAGAGATGATTAACTGTGCCTCTGCCAACGGTACAACGTCCGGTAAAGTAAGTGCACGATACTATGAGTTAATGACGGAAACTGGTATTGCTCCAAGCGTAACATGGAGCACCACTTATTTCAATGCATCGCAACAGACAGTGCAACTTGGTGATACCATTCAGTTAACTTTAACGTTACAATCCAGTGTGCGGGGATTTGGAAGGATTAATATTCCGGTTACGCTAACAGCGAAACACAGTGGCATTTCACAAAAATACTGGAAATGAGGGACTTATCATGACCTATATTAAGACAGCGGTTATTGTATTAATCACAGCAGCATTGCTGTCTCTAGTGTTTCTATATGCCAGCCTTATGAGCATCATCTCCAGTACAAAATCCAACACAGAGCGAGTTTTGGATAGCTTTGTTATAGAGAACGCAACCTTCATCTTTGACTCAATTAAAAACGGTCACGACTTTACCCCGGCTATTGATGAAAACTATTATATTTATAAATTCTCTTCTGAACTTTCACTGGATTTTTCTGATGGAGTGTTATATAGTAGGGATGAACAAGGTGGCTATAACTTTAGAATGACTAATCCACAGACCTACTTCACTGTAAGTAACACCTTAAACCTCACCACTACCTATGACCTGCTGTTTCCGATTCGCTTTGCAGGTAAACAGGTAATGGAACTACGTGTGCCCATTCAGGTTAAGACCAGTTACAATTTAAAGTGAAGAAAGGAATGTGTTAGAATGAACCTTACGAAGAAAAGCAAAATCATACTAGGAGCTATTTCCGGTGTGTTGGCTGTGACTGTGATTGTAGCCACCATCCTGCTGACAGGAGGAGAAATGCCCTCCCCACCAACATTTGAATCCGAAATAGAAAAAACTACATCGAATATCGTGGTAAATCTTCCGACGGACAATCCTTCTGAAACCGAAAACTCTGATTCTACGAGCAAAGAAAAAGAAGATGCTCTCGTTATTGATGTAAGTGGCAATCCGGAAAACCCATCGAAAGCCGAAGATAATAAAAAAGATGATAACACCGCCAAAACTCCCGCAAAACCTGTGGAAACCAAAAAGCCGGAGCAACCTACAAGCCATAACGATAGTGGGATTGTGATTGAAGGAGAGTCTCCGGATGAGGAGCAGAAAGCTATTGCACAGGCATGGCTTCGTAATCTGGAACTGGAGGGATGCCCATATTGCAAGTCTCACTCCTGTCCAAGCTTTTATGCAAAAGACGAATGGGGTAATCCTTCCTTAGATGTGATTCTATGCCCCGAATACGACGAAAAAAAGGACCCGATCAAGTATTGCCAGAACTGCGAAAAGAGAACTGGTGACGGTTCAAATAACACTTGCGTAAGCTTTGTAAATGACTGCAACTGCCCGAACTGTGATAGATTTGTAAAATCCAATACCTGTCACACTTGTGATAAATAATCGAATATAAGTAAAAGAAAGTCTGGTCGTAAAACGGTCAGGCTTTTTATTTTACTGTTATGTGGAAAGGGGATGCTTATGAAAAGAGTTTTATTTAGGATTTTTTCATATGCTTTTCTTATAACGATGGCGTTCTCAATAACAGTCGTTACGGCCAATGCCCTTTCATGGGATGGAAGTTCCACGGGTGGCGGTGGCGGAGGGTCGCCTGCCGGTCCGAACGGATATGCTGTAAGGACAACCGGAGACAATTGCCTTGGATACAGATTTGCTCTTGTTGACAAAAACGGGAATATAAAAGGCAATAAAGTAATGGATGTTTTCAGAAACACCACCTATGGCAATTACGAATATTCAAATGGCTACAAATTCACATCAAAGTACAATAAAAAACAGATTATTAATAATCAAAACAATAGTTTCTCCACTTCAAAAAATACGACCAACTGTTATAAGGAAGCAAATATGGGTTTTGCAACATCTCTTCCGACACCGGATGGGATGGGAACATGGCAAAACAATCGAACAAATCTTAATGCAGTTTTGTATAAGCTAGGTATTGGCAGCGGTCTTGATGCACTCAAAAATGGGGATAAGATATTAGTTGAACCTCTTTTCGATGTACGCTTACAAAGCATCTACCATTCTGTTACGGTTAGTGAGCTAGCAATATACGGAAAATGGTTGCTTGGTGCAAACAGCAATGGAGGAAGTAGTGCTAACCCCAACAGTTGGGGCTTTATCTCGGCATATACAAACAGGCATTATCCCAATTCTCTTTATACTACCAATGGACAGGGGCTATGGACAGGCACAAGTGCGGTTGGCTCCAGCTCCCGTGCTACCTTTTATGACATCATCAATAAAGGATATGGAGTTGGTATCGCCTATACCGAAACAAAGCCTGACTTTTCCCCTGCATTAAGTGTGAGAGTCTGCGAAGCGTGGAAAGGAAGCAAATCAACGAGAACGTTTCACTATGGCACTTCAAACGGTTCAGCCTTTGGGAATTATAGCTATGCAAACGGTTATCCCATCTTAAATGATACCATATGGTTTGCTGTTAACTTTCCGGTCGAAACAGAAAACTGCTACGTACGTCAAACGGTATGGGTTGTCGGTGGCGGGTCTGTTTCTCGCAATGTTTATAGCAATAGCAACACATGGTATGATGTAGCACTTTCTCCAACAAAAGTGGATGCATGGCGAAGCTCTTATACTATAAAAGCACGTGTGGATTGGATAAACAGTAGTGGTACTGTCCTTAAATGGGGCACGGAAAAAACATTTTATATTCCGGTTCGACCAAAAATTAACCGCTATCAAGTCACAATGTATGATATTACAGGGACACAAGCTGCACGAAATGGCTCAGCCGGTTCCAGTGGTTCGGTATATGTAGGACAGAGAGTTTACCCGAAATACACCTATACTTCCAGTAACTCATGGACTTCTCATAATAATTTCAGCAACAAAATAAACGGTATAACCGACTTATCTACTTCCGGAAATATCAATAGCAACATGTCTTTCGAAAGGTATAGTGCTTATAATCCCTATGTCGTACCGAGTCTGTCAAACATTTCATGTGTGTTGACCACAAGCTGGACGTCCAACTCTAGTAGCACAAGTGAGTCTACCACCATCAACATCCCCGTAGTCAGGGCAGATGTGGAGCTGACAGAAATTCTGCTGATTGACGAAAACGGTTATTATATCAGCCCGGGAACAAAACTGTGGCAACAGCAAAAGGTCACTCCCCAATATGTCTATACAAATAACAGCA
>ERZ773359.4752-NODE-4752-length-13703-cov-31.031506_pt1 | contig 13703 bp, 11 predicted proteins | sample MGYA00374955_ERZ773359 | MGnify/ENA primary metagenome ERZ773359 (study PRJEB29098, sample SAMN04486028) | biogas fermenter metagenome | study: EMG produced TPA metagenomics assembly of the Biogas fermentation microbial communities from Germany - Plant 4 DNA1... | reverse complement strand
ACTTCGGTGGCGGTATACCTAACGGCAAGAAGTTTAAGGCGGTTCAAATTGGCGGGACATCTGGTGGATTTATCCCCGCAGAGTTTTTGGATACCAGCATTGACTTCGATTCCATGGCTGCAATAGGTGCGGCGCTGGGATCTGGAGCAGTATTTGTGATGGATGAAACCCGCGATATGGTGGACGTAGTTCAGCGCATTACTAAATTCTTTGAGCACGAATCTTGCGGTAAATGTACACCGTGTCGCGAAGGTACCAAGCGGATGCATGAGATGGTCTGCCGCTTAGCGGTTGGTCAGGGCTCGACCCAGGATTTGTCTAATTTAGAGAGACTAGGCCGGGTTATGTCAGTAGCTTGCTTGTGTGGACTAGGGCAGGCAGCCCCGGTGCCAGTTTTAACTACACTAAAACATTTTTCGGATGATTATAGTGCTCACCTGAATTAAAAATAGTTGGATTAAGAAAGGATGGGAATGGGATGAATTTCATGACTCCTGCAGAAGTTGCTGTAGGCATATGTAATGCCGGCAAAGCTAAAGCTGAAATGCCTTTCTTGAAGCTGGTTGTTATGGGAATATTGGCTGGTGTTTATATTGGCTTTGGAGCTAACTTGGCTACCAAGGTAGGATCTGCTCCTGATGCCGATTCAGCCATAGGGATATTCCTGTTTGGAGCCGTCTTCTCCGTGGGTTTGATGATGGTAGTCATCGCCGGGTCCGAGCTGTTTACCGGCAATAACCTGTTTTGTTTTGCTTCGGCTCTCAATGGCCAGGCTTCTTGGGGTGGACTCCTGTATAACTGGGTAGTAGTATGGTGTGCCAACTTTATAGGATCTGTTCTGTTGGTTTATATCATCTTCGGCGGAATGTACTGGATAGGTGGCGACGGTGCCCTGACAGCCCACGGCATAAAAGCCTTGGCTATTGCTAAGGGTAAGTTGAGCCTGGACTGGGGTACTGCTTTCCTACGGGGTATCTGCTGTAACTGGCTGGTCTGCCTGGCAGTTTGGATGGCATTTGCTGCCAAAGATATAGTAGGCAAGGTTTTCGCTATCTTCTTCCCCATCATGGCCTTCGTATCCAGTGGCTTTGAACATAGTGTAGCCAACATGTTCTTTATTCCCATGGGCATCACCATTGCCAATGCTGCTCCCGAGCTGGCAGGTGCCGCCATGAATATGACCACGGATCAAGTATTAGCCATGTATAACTATGGTCACTTTTTTGTTGCCAACCTGATCCCGGTTACCCTGGGCAATATAGTTGGCGGAGCCTTCTTTGTAGGTGGATTCTACTGGTATGTCTTCTTAAGGAAACCAGCTGGCGCAGCTGTACAGGAAAAGAAAGCTGCCAACGCTTAAGATTTCCCTGCTATAGACTAGAGGCTGTCCTCAAAGGACAGCCTCTTTTTAGATCGCCAAAACGCTGAGAAGACAGGGGGACGTTGAAGACACGGGGACGTATAACTTGTCTTCTTAAACCCAAAAGATACTTCTATTTGATCTCGAGCAAGTCCCGGGCGGCGACTACACCGGATACGCTGGCCTGGATTAGGCCCCTGGTTACTCCAGCACCGTCGCCGATGGCCCATAGACCGCCAATATCAGTTTTTAGGCCATTGGTCAGCCGGGGGCGGGCGGAATAGAACTTGGCTTCGATGCCATATAGGAGGGTATGGTCTGAGGCCACCCCTGGCATAGCCCGATCCAGTGCTTCCAGGCATTCGCTGATGCCTACCAGATAGCGGTGGGGCAATACTAAGGAAAGATCCCCGGGAACAGCACCTTTAAGGGTAGGTTCTACCATGCCACGTTCAATACGGCTATGGGTAGAACGACGGCCTCTTTTTAGATCGCCAAAGCGCTGTACAACTATACTGCCGCTGAGCATGTTAGCCAGGCTGGCAATACACCGTCCATAGACTATGGGCTGATCAAAAGGTTCAGTGAATTCCTGACTCACCAAAAGAGCAAAGTTGGTATTATTGCTGCTGTGGGATTCAGCAAAAGCATGACCGTTGACGGTAACAATGCCGTTGGTATTTTCCATAACTACATGCCCTCTGGGGTTTACACAGAAGGTACGTACTATATCATCAAATTGCCGGGTATTGTAAACGATTTTTGGCTCCCAAATATTATCAGTAAATTCCTGCATGGTAACTGCCGGCACTTCTACTCTTACCCCTAAATCAACCTGATTATTATGAAGAGTTAAACCCAAACGGGTGGCTTGTTCCGTAAACCAATGGGCTCCATCTCTCCCGGGTGCTAAAATGATCTTAGGAGCATAATAGGTACCCGCATTGGTGGTCACGCCTGTAGCCTTGTCTCCTTCAACCAGTATGTCCTGGACAGTTTCGCCGGTTTTGATAGTGACGCGAGATTCCAGGTCTTTATACATATTGCTCAGTACTTGCAGAGTGTTTTCAGTGCCCATGTGACGAATCTGGGCGGGAATGAGCCTGAGTCCTGCTCGGGCAACCCGGTACATTAATTCCTGGACTTTGTCATTATCCTGCCCAAAAAGCCTATCAGGCGCGCCGTGGTCCACATAAGTCTGGTCGACATAGGCTATGAGCTGTTGTAATTTCTCTTTGCTCATATAATTGTGCAACCAGCCACCGAACTCGGTGGTAAGGGTTAGTTTGCCATCGGAAAAGGCTCCGGCACCGCCCCAGCCACTCATTATGGAGCAGGGCTTACAGTTGATACAGGAAGGAGTATCTTCTCCAATGGGGCAACAACGTTTTTGTACGGTTTTACCTTTTTCCAGCATCAGTATTTTCAAATTGGTGTGGCGGCATATTTCCATGGCGGCAAAAATTCCCGCCGGACCTGCACCCACAATAATCACATCAAACGTTTTGACCACGTGCATCCCCCCGGTCTTTCTATCTTATTCAACTACCAGATTTATTGGGTAATACATTATTATCTTTTTTAGGCCGTACGTAACGATTATAGCATATTTGAGATAGAGACGCTGTAATTGAACAGTTAAGGCTTAGAATAATCCGATTATGGTAAAATTATGGCAGGGTTAGAGTATTATCTGATGCAGGGGGATAGCTATGGCTGAGTCAGAACTTTATTATTTATGGGGAGAAGAAGCTTATCGCATTGACTTGGAAATTGCCAATATTATTGAAGACTGGCATAAGAAATGGGGCCAGGAATCTGAGGTCGTATTCATTGACAGCAGTGATTTGAGCCCTCAACAACTGCTGGAGAATCTGGAATTTAGCCCCCTTTTTGCCCTGCAAAGAGTAGTAGTCATTAAAAGACCTGGGTTTTTGGGCAAAGGCCGCCAAACCAGCCGTCTACGAGATTTTCAAGTTATATTGGAAAACTACATTAATGATATGCCTGCTGGACAGGTCCTGATTTTGACCTCAGAACAACAAAATGCTAGTAATCCTCTGGTAAAGCTCTTGAGCAAAAAAGGTCAAGTCATAGCGTGTTCCCGCTTAAATGAAAAGGAACTGGTCCAGTGGATAGAAAAACAATTTGCCCAGCAAGGGCGCCAGGCTCAGGCCAGGCTGATAAATCGCCTGGCACGCAGCGGACAGGATATGTATTATCTGAAAAACCTTATAGATAAATTATGCCTTATGGTGCCTACCGGAACTATACCGGAGAGTTGTTTGGAAGGACAGATGGAGTCCCGGGAAGAGATTAAGATATTCGGATTAATTGATGGCCTTACCGCTCGCAATCCCCAAAAAGCCTTAGATGCTTACCAGCGCCTGCGGGCTCAAGGTGAAGAAAACATTCCTATGCTGGCTATGATTAACCGTCAGTTTCAAACCCTGGCTATGGTTAAGTATTATCAGGAAAAGGGGCTCAGCCGGGCTGAAATAGCTAAAACCACAGGGCAGAAGGACTATACGGTACGTAAAATGATGGAGGTCACCCGCAATTTCTCCTGGGGGTCTTTGGAGAAGATATTTGCTTTGCTGTTGGAAACGGATGTAGGCATGAAAAGCACTGGTATAGATCCAGACTTGCTTATGGAAATGCTCTTGGTGAGCTGCTGCGAAGTGAAGTGATCATTAAAACAGGGGACGGTTTTCTGTTCCGAGTCGAGCCAGTGAAACAAATAACCGTCCCCTTTTTTATCCTTATATACAGGGGTTTAGTTTGCTTGGTTCAGATTATTAAACTTAATCGCCAGGGCTGATTTTTTACGAGCCGCAGTATTTTTATGAAGAACTCCTTTGGAAACGCTCTTGTCAATTAAGGAGGTTGCTTCCAGCAGTTTTGCTTGGGCGGACTCGACATCATTGTTGGCCAAAGCAGCCTCAAAACCCTTAATGGCTGTCTTTATCCTGCTTTTTTGGGCTTTATTACGCAGGCGATTTGCTTCAGCAATACGGGCCCGCTTTGCCGGAGTTTTGCTCTTTGCCACATGTTCACCTCCTTCAGAATTTGGCTAACGAAAATACTATAGCATTACCTTTATTAAAAAGCAAGAATTGGTCATACCTTTTGTAGATTTACGGTTAAAGTCGTTCTAACCCCGGCCTGTCCACCATAAATTTTAAGAGAGTGAAAAAAAGAGGTGGACAGGTGCTGCGAAACAATATTTTAGTATTTGTGAAAAGCATGCTTATGGTACAGCTGTTTTTTGTCGTCCTGCTGGCAGGTGTTAGCCTGGATATTAATAGTATATGGCAGAATGATGCCATGGTAAAGCGTTTACCGAAAGCTATACAGGGAATGCAAATCAACCTCAATAATGAGCAGGCGGCAGAACTGGTTCGTAATGCTAATGTAGCCCTGGCGGGTCGAAACCAGTGGCCCTGGTCAGGCAGCACCTATTTTAGCCGGACCTGGCCTCAGAGCCTTATGACCAGTAATATACAGGTATTGGCCAGTGCTGACTTGACTGTGACCGGAAAGGAAGAGCCGGATGGCTTACCCGGTACTTTTGAACTGCCCGCCATAGTGCAGGAGGAATCGGCTCCTACTCTGTCTACAGAAGAACTGGTGCAGTTAAAGGATAGTCGAGTAGCTCTGTACTGTACCCATTCAGCGGAGACTTATACTCCTGACAGCGGCAAACCTAAACTGGATGGTAAACGCGGACTGGTTAATGACGCTGCTCGTGAAGTGGTCGGCAGCTTACGCCAGCAGGGGGTTAATGCGGTATTTTACGATGAAATTCACGATTTTCCCGAGTATGAAAAAAGCTATACTAATTCCCGGGAAACCGTAAAGCGAATTATTAAAGAACAGGAGGAACTAGCCGCCTTATTTGATGTCCACCGTGACCATATACCCGGTATGGAGAAAGCTGAGACGGTTAAAATAAATGGTAAACCCAGTGCTCGTATATTGATTATAGTCGGGACTGATGAACGCAAGCCTCATCCTAATTGGGAAGAAAACCTGGCATTCGCCAGACGCATTGCTCAGCAGGGTGAACAGATGTACCCGGGTCTTATCAAAGGGGTCCGTACTAAAGCAGGAACCTATAATCAGGAATACCATAACCGGGCTTTGCTTATTGAAATAGGAAGCGACTTAAATACTTTGGCCCAGGCAAAATATGCAGCCCAATTGTTTTCTGATATACTCATAAGAGTCTTAGCGGAGGATATGCAATGAAACGAGTTTGCCAGTTACTATTAACCGGTTTAGTGCTAACTCTGGTTATATGCGGCCTCAATGTCAGCAATGAAGCTATAAATCAACTCACCGCTAACCAACGCCCTCCAGTTATTCACATGCAGGCTGATGAATCACAGTGGGAAATCTATATAGCTGGTCAGCAGTATTTGGTTAATACGGACAAGTTGGTTCAAGTTGACGAACAATTTGAAACTACCGCGAAAAGCGCCTGTAAGAAAGTTATAGATTATTTGTATAAAATATGGGCAATATTTCGGGTAGTATTTCTATCCTAATCGAATCTAAACGGGGAGCTCACGTTGGGAGTTGACGACGTGACGTATTCGGGTAAACACATGGCCAGGGCTGCTTTTTTGCTTATGGTCACGGTTATTTTGTCACGAGTGCTGGGTTATGGCCGCGAAGTAGCTCTGTACACTCTGTTTGGCCAAAATTACATTACTGATGCTTACCGGGCAGCTTTTTCCATTCCCGACTTAATTTATATGCTTCTAGTAGGGGGAGCCTTGAGTTCGGCTCTTATACCAGTTTTGTCTTCCTATCTGGCTAATAATAAGGAAGAAGAAGGCTGGGAAGCCATTAGTATTCTCACTAATTGGGTTATGCTCCTGATGCTGGTCTTAATGGCCGCAGCCTATTTTTATACCCGTCCTCTCATTATAATGCTGACTCCTGGCCTGCCTGAGCAATATATTACCCTAGCAGTAAGCCTTACTCATATAATGCTGGTGCAAACCTTTTTTATGGCCTTAAATGGCCTGGCTATGGGGATCTTAAATAGTTATCAGCATTTTACCTCTCCAGCTCTGGGCAGCCTGGTTTATAATGTGGTAATTATAATAGTAGGTTTTCTATTCTATGAACGGCTGGGTATAGCCGCTTTTTCCTACGGTGTAGCTTTAGGAGCTGCTCTTAACCTGGCAGTACAAATTCCAGCCCTGAAAAAAGTGGGGATCCGCTACCGTTTTACCCTGCAGACGGGTAATCCTGGCTTCGTAAGAATAGTGCGTTTGATGGTACCGGTTATGGCCGGGCTGGGCGTGGCTCAGCTGAATTTGTTTGTTACCCAAAATATTGCTTCTCACTTAGGCAGTGGTGTTTTAAGCTCTCTGAACCTGGCCCAGCGAATCATGAACCTACCGGTGGGAATTTTTGCGGTTTCCATAGGCACCGCTCTGTTTCCTACCTTAGCCAGTTTGATCGCCAAAGGGGAAAGGGAAGAATTCCGGCGCTACACTTCCCTGGGTATTCGCGCTACTGTGTTGCTGGGTATTCCTGCTTCATTGGGACTGTTGGCGATTGGACAACCATTGGTCAGCCTATTATTCCAGCAGGGAGAATTTACCGCTGATATGGTCGAGTCCACCACCCAGGTGCTTAACTACTATTTAATAGGACTGACCGCTTACGCCTGTATGCAGGTAGCGGTACGCGGATTTTATGCCCTAAAAGCGCCTGTTATTCCTGTAATAGCGGCAGTATTGGCTATAATGGTTAATATAGTATTATCACTGCACTTAGGGTACCGCTGGGGAGCAGCTGGTTTAGCCCTGGCCTACTCCATTGCTGGTTGGATCGATTTGCTTATTTTAATGGCAGCTCTGCGATGGAAAGTAGGCCCGGTCGGAGGCTCTAAGATAATGCGCGTTTTCTTAATATCCCTGGGCGCTTCTGTGGTCATGTTTCTGGCCGTATGGGGAGTTGGGGAGGGCTTATCATCACTGCTTGCGTTCAGCAGCAAAGGTCTTCTTCTCCTCTGGTTGGGACTGACTACGGTCGCAGGGCTATTGGTATATGCTTTTATTGTTTACTGGTTTAAGTTGGAGGAAACCGGAGTAGTAATGCGTATGCTGCGCAGTCGTTGGTCCTCCCATTGAGGGACTAATTGAAGGAGCCATTCTAATTAGGTATAATGTAGTCCATAATTTGTTAGACGAACCTCCTGGAGGTATGAAATTGCAGAGTCATATTCGTAATTTTAGTATTATTGCCCATATAGATCATGGTAAATCCACCCTGGCTGATCGTCTGCTGCAGTTTACCGGTGCCTTGAGCGACCGGGAGATGCGCGACCAGTTTCTGGACAAAATGGACCTGGAACGGGAAAAAGGTATTACCATCAAGCTTCAGCCGGTGAGGCTTAATTATCGAGCCGCCGATGGTGAGGAATATATCTTAAACCTTATTGATACTCCAGGACATGTGGATTTTTCTTATGAAGTGTCCCGCAGCCTGGCTGCCTGTGAAGGAGCTTTGCTGGTGGTGGATGCATCTCAGGGTATCGAAGCCCAGACCTTAGCCAATGTATATATGGCTATGGATCTTAATCTGGAAATTGTAGGAGCCGTGAATAAAATCGATTTACCCGGTGCCGAGCCAGATAGAGTTAAGCAGGAGATAGAGGATGTTATCGGTCTGGACCAAAACGATATCATACCCATTTCCGCTAAAATGGGTATTGGTATTGAAGACATTCTGGAAGCCATAGTAAAATTCATTCCCCCTCCGCAGGGCGATGAACAAGGACCGCTGCAGGCTTTGATTTTCGATTCTTATTTTGATTCCTACAAGGGAGCCATCTCCTATATTCGTATAGTATCCGGTCAGATGAAAAAAGGCGATATTATTCGGATGATGTCATCGGGTAAAGAGTATGAGGTTATGGAACTGGGGGTGCTATCACCCCACATGCAGGAAGTGGAGTCATTGCAAGCCGGTGAGGTGGGTTATATGGCTGCCGGTATCAAGAATGTCAGCGATACTAAAGTTGGCGATACCATAACTCATGCAGATCGACCGGCTGCCCAGCCTCTGCCTGGTTATAAGGAAGTCAAGCCTATGGTTTACTGTGGACTCTATCCGTTGGAAAACAATGATTATGAAAGACTTCGCGATGCTCTGGACCGCCTAAAGCTTAACGATGCTTCTCTTTTTTATGAGCCGGAAACTTCCGATGCACTTGGGTTTGGCTTTCGCTGTGGGTTTTTGGGGCTTTTGCATTTGGAGATAATTAGAGAGCGCCTGGAAAGAGAATACGACCTGAGTCTATTGGCTACAGCTCCTAGCGTTATTTATAAAATCGTACTCACCGATAACATAGAACTATATGTATCCAATCCGACCCACTGGCCTTCTTCCCAAAAAATTAGTCAGGTCTTAGAACCTTTTGTTAAAGCGTCGATTATGGTTCCCAATGAATATGTAGGAGCGGTTATGGAGCTGTGCCAGGATAAGCGCGGTATTTTTGTAAACATGGAGTATCTGAGTACCCAGAGAGTTATGATCACCTATAAGCTGCCCCTGGCTGAGATTCTCTATGATTTCTTCGATGCATTGAAGTCAAGAACCCGTGGATATGCTTCCCTTGACTATGAACTCATTGGTTATGAAACTGCTGATCTAGTCAAACTGGACATTATGCTGAACGGGGAAATTGTGGACGCTCTCAGCATGATAGTTCACAGTGATAGGGCTTATTACCGGGCCCGTAATGTAACTGATAAACTGCGCCGTATAATTCCCCGGCAGATGTATGAGGTAGCGATTCAAGCCAGTATAGGCAGCAAAATTATTGCCCGTGAAACCATTAAAGCCATGCGTAAAGATGTTTTGGCCAAATGCTACGGTGGGGACATCACCCGTAAGAAAAAATTATTGGAAAAGCAAAAGGAAGGTAAAAAGCGCATGAAGCAGATCGGCCGCGTGGAAGTTCCTAAAGATGCTTTTCTTACGGTATTGCAGGTAAGCGATGATTAACCATGGTAATTATAGAGGGATATATATTCATATCCCCTTTTGCATAGCTAAATGTGGCTACTGCGATTTTTATTCCGTGCCCATTGGCAGAAGCATGGACTGGCAGGAGCAGTATTTACGGGGGCTAGTTGCTGAAATGGAGCAGCGGGCCTCTTTTTATGATGGTCAGCGGATTATTACCATATATATAGGAGGAGGAACTCCCAGTCTCCTTACTTCTGAACAAATTGACCGGCTGTTAAATAAATTGGCCGCAACTTTTACCTTGAGCAGTGATATTGAAATCACTATAGAAGCTAATCCGGCCACGGTTAATGAGAAGTATTTGCAAGAATGCCGTCAGGCCGGGGTCAACCGCTTGTCCCTGGGAGTACAGAGCTTCATAGACCGGGAACTGTGCCTTTTGGGCCGTTTGCATTCAACCCAGGACAGTAAGGAGGCCATAAGGGCTGCCCGGGCAGCGGGGTTTACCAATTTAAATCTGGATTTAATTTATGGTATTCCTGGACAAACTACAGATGATTGGACAGCAAACCTGTGCCAAGCCATGGCCGCAGCTCCAGAGCATTTATCGCTGTATTTATTGCAATTAGAACCCCATACTCCCATGGGCCGGTGGGTTGATGAGGGGAAGCTGTTTATGTTGGAAGAGGAGCAGGAGTACCAGCTCTACCAGATTAGCCGGGAGTTCCTTAGCCATCATGGTTACCAGCAGTATGAGATTTCCAACTTTGCCCGGCCGGGAAAGGAATGCCGGCATAATCTCCATTACTGGCACAGTGCCGAATATATAGGTCTGGGAGCTGGAGCTGTCTCCTTCATAAACCGAATTCGCCAGCAAAATGCTCAATTAGATAGCTATTTGCAGACATCAGACGATTATCAACCCAACTTTTGGCAGGGAGAAATTTTGGAGAGCATGAGCGAGCGCCAGCGCTGGATAGATGCTGTAGTTATGGGACTCCGTACCACTCAAGGCATTAATATGGATGATTTTAAGAGGCGTTTTGGGGTGGATTTGCACCAGGAATATGACCAGGTCATAAACGAGCTTATGGCAGGAGGCTTCATAATTATTAAGGATGGGTATTTACGTCTGGCACCGTCTGCGTATTTCATTTCCAACCAGGTTTTATGCCGGTTTATGGCTTAATTCCAAACCTTGACAAAGAATATAGCAGGTGATATTTTTTAATAAAATGAGTTAGCACTCGACGGCAATGAGTGCTAACAGAGGTGATATACATGACTCTTGATGAAAGAAAACGCAAAATCCTCCAATCTATCATTAAGGATTATGTAGCAACCGCGGAACCCGTCGGTTCAAGAGCTGTGGTACGCAAACATGACTTGAAAATATCTGCTGCAACTGTTCGCAATGAAATGGCGGATTTGGAAGAGATGGGCTATTTGGAGCAGCCTCATACTTCAGCGGGACGCATACCTTCTGAACAGGGATTTCGCTATTATGTTGACTGTATGATGGAAAATGAGCACTTACCAGAAGAACAGCTTGAAGACCTGAAGCAAGCCATAACCGAACATGTGCGTGATCTGGATCAGGTAATAGCTCATGTAGCTCAGTTTCTATCCCAGATAACTCGTTATACCGCTTTTATTGTAGTACCTTCGATTCACGCTAGTCAGTTTCGTTATCTGCAATTGATTCATTTAAACCCAGGGGAGGCCTTGGTGCTGCTGGTAACAAATTTGGGACTCATAATGCACCGGCGCATAGACATCCCGCCCAACATCACCGAGGAGGACTTAGAGAGCATAGGAAAATTGTTTAACCAAGTATTTGCCCGTCGACGCTTAGATGCATTGCGTCATACTGATCTGCAGGCCTTAAAGGAAGAACTTCATCAAAGACGCAGAGTTATAGATAATGCCTTGGATGCTATAGATCTGCTCCTGCAAGACTCCCATGAAGAACGGGTAGTAATCAGTGGGGTCTTGAACATGCTCAACGAGCCGGAATTCAAGGATTTAGAAAAGCTGCGCCGTTTTCTCCACCTTTTAGAAGAAGAAGGGGCTATTAAAAATAACCTGCCTCAGGGTGTTGGCGAAAATGTTAATATAAGCATTGGCAGTGAGAATTCCGAGGAAATGAAAGACATGAGTGTAGTTATCGCCGGTTACAGGTCTTTTGGCGAAATGGGTAAAATTGGGGTTATTGGGCCGGTGCGCATGGAATATTGGCGCGCAGCGGGCACAGTGGAAGCAGTTCGCAATATCATTAAAGAAATGTTTCAGTAGCATAGTATAGTACTGCGGGCGGAGGAATGTATGACAGATAAGTCGGTGAATAGTAGTCAGCAAAGCGAGGATAGGTTTCAAACCTTGTTGAATAATGCCAATGCTGCCCGGGTAATATCTCAGGCGATTGAAGGCACTATTGGACCACGTGGCCTGGACGTCATGATGGTGGACCGCTTTGGTGATGTGGTTATCACCAATGATGGGGTCACTATATTAAATCTTATGGAAGTCAGTCATCCTGCCGCGCAGATGATTATTAATTCGGCTCGTTCTCAGCAGAAGGAAGTAGGGGACGGCACCACCACTACTACTATATTGGCAGGAGCTATGATTGCCGAAGGGGCGGCCCAAGTATTAAAGGGAGTTCCTGTCATCAGAATTGTGGAGGGAATTCGCCGGGGAGTTGCTGCATGTTATCAATGGATTGAAGAAATCGCCCGTCCCATAAATAGAATAGATGACCCTGAACTGGCTTCCATTGCCAGGATAGCTGGGCGAGGGGAAAGCGAACTGGCATTGCAAGTGATTGAGGCAGCCAAAATATTAGGCCAAGAGAGGCTCCTTGATCCTGATTATTGTTTTGCGGATACGATCTTATCCCGAGAGGCAGTTAATAATCAGGTTTTTAAGGGAGTAGTCATAAACAAACATCCTATTAATCGCGAGATGCCACGCCAGCTGCAGGATGTGGGTATTCTGGTGGTGGATGATGCCCTGGCCCCCGAAGAAGTAAATATGGAAGCCCTGAAAACCGAAGCAGGGTTTCAATATTATAGAAAGACCCGGGAAGCTTATCACCACAATCTGGCGCGTCTCAGCCAAATGGGAGTAAATCTTATCATCGTTGACCGCAGTGTTGATGATACTGCGGAAGAAATATTGACTGATGCCAACATAACTGTTTTGCAGCGAGTTTCTTCCCGGGAGATTGAACGGTTATGCCGGCATACCGGGGCCCGTAAAATTAAACGCAGCGCTCTGAATCGTGACCCCGACCACCTGAAAGCTTATCTGGGCTGGGCCGAACGGGTGGTAGTAGATGATAAGATGGAATGCACCATGGTTTTCAATGGAGAAGGAGAAAGCCAGGTAACTGTCCTGGTTGGGGCGGCTACTACAGAAGTAGTAGATGAACGGGAACGTATGGCTCGGGATGCGGCAGCAGCTGTACAGGCAGCCTTAAAAGCTGGTATTGTGCCCGGTGGCGGAGCAGTGGAAATATGGCTGGCCTCCCGGCTGGAAGACTTAGCTCGCCAGCAGGAAGGCATGATATCTTACGGAATAATGTGCGTGAAAGAAGCCCTGATTAAGACTTTCCTATGCATGGCCTCCAATGCCGGCTTCAACCCTTTGGAGAAGCTGGGTGATGTTACCGCCATGCAACGCCGGAGTCAATCCCACAGTATTTCCTTTGATGTGGATTCAGGTCAACTAGTAGATATGCTGGAATCAGGAATTGTTGATCCTGCTCAGGTAAAACAGCATGCAATTCAGGCGGCTGGCGAGGTGGCTGCTGCTATTTTACGGATTGAGACTGTGATCAAAATGCGAAGTGAAAGTACAGACCATCGGCAGATGGTTGAATAGAGGTGAAAGCAGTGGAAGAAAAGGATTTTACAGAAATGGCTGATGCTATGAATGCCCAAGAGACAGCAACTGAAGAGGGAACCCACCAAACAGAATCCAACAACTCACCACCAGAGGCTGTGGCAGAAGAAAACAGTTTACAGGAAGAAATAAATCGCTTAAAAGAGGAATGTGCTGCGTATTATGACCAGTACTTACGTTCTTTGGCTGAAGCGGAAAACATACGCAAGCGGGCCTTGCGTGAAAAAGAGGAATACGTAAAATTCGCGGCGGTACCAGTCATAAAAAAGGTCTTACTGGTAATGGATGATTTGGAGAGAGCTTTGGCCATGTCAGAATCCAATCAGGATTTTGAAGGTCTATATAAAGGTTTACAGATGATTGCCAAACGCATGGAGGATCTTATTCAGGAAGAAGGTGTAGAGGCCATTGAGGCAGTTGGCAAGCCTTTTGACCCTCAGTT
>ERZ773359.4751-NODE-4751-length-13704-cov-9.486189_pt1 | contig 13704 bp, 14 predicted proteins | sample MGYA00374955_ERZ773359 | MGnify/ENA primary metagenome ERZ773359 (study PRJEB29098, sample SAMN04486028) | biogas fermenter metagenome | study: EMG produced TPA metagenomics assembly of the Biogas fermentation microbial communities from Germany - Plant 4 DNA1... | reverse complement strand
AGTCGCGCCCGTCGCACCTGCTGGACCAGTCGCACCAGTGGCTCCTACGGCACCCACCGGACCAGTCGCACCTGTTGCACCTGCTGGGCCCGTAGCTCCTGTTGCACCAGTGGCACCTACTGGGCCCGTAGCTCCTGTTGCACCAGTGGCACCTACTGGGCCCGTGGCACCAGTCGCTCCCGTTGCCCCGACTGCACCGCTCGGGCCGGTCGGACCCGTCGGGCCGGTGGCACCAGTGGCACCAACAACCCGGATCGGAATCCGTAATATGATCTGTTGGATTCGATTAATAAAAGCCAAGATCGGGATAATAACATCGCATAAATCCGGTCGTTTGAACAAAAAGGCCACCAATTTATCGAAGATCACGCCGAGAACATTAAGGACACAAAGGAAATCTCTCTTCTCTAGACACTTAAGGGCCAATTCAACGTCGGCCAAGAGTACTTCTTTGAAATCGTGCGGCAAATTGGCCGTGAGAATCCGTTTTTTGAGTTCTTTCAGCAGTTCTGCCAGTTCAAATCGGCGTTGATCATCCCCACTCAAAGGCATCCACCTCCTTTTCGATGATACCCATCATACGAACATCAATCTTGAATTGCCCTACGCATAAGACACTTTAAATGACGATCCGTTAAAAATGTTATCTAGAAACAGGACGAACCATCACAGGGACAATCCATCACAAAAAAGACCGCTGGTCTAACCAACGGTCTTAAGAGTAAGCCTCATCTTTCGTTAATAAGCGCAACCCTTTGCCCGGTAAAGCGGTGGGGCGGATAGCGCCCGCGGAAAGTGGTCAACTCTGGTCACAATCTCCAACTGACGCTTCTCAGCAATGACCACTAAAATATGGGCGACCACAATCTGCCGGAGACTCCCGGGCAGACAGTGTCGGGCCGGGTATAAAACGTAATCGACCCTCGCATCAAGGAGATGGGTTTGGACCTCAAGCTTACGGTCGGATTCCAAACCCGGAAAGTCAACAACCAGACTAAAGGGCAGCTTTTCGTTGCGGTAACGCACGCGGTTTTCCGTATCGACGAAAAAGATCTCCTTTTGAATCGTCCCGCTAATGATCACCTTGTTTTTGAACAAGCTGACCCTTTTCTCCAGCAACTGTGGTTTTATCCGGTCAATTTTGACCGCATTGATACAGGTAACCGAGGACAAGACCAATTGACCGGTTTTTTCCCCACGGTGGATTAAAGCGTTGATCCGCTCCTTTTCAACATAAAGCTGCGGTGCGGAAGAACTATACACTACGCTCACTTCATCACCTCACAGGGAGGAACCCTTACTGTATTTTATTTATCTGCAGCAATCCGGTCCCCTGCCGTCGGAATTTTTTACCCCCCCGCTTCGTCGGTTTTTATCTTTTCCCGCGTCTGGCCCTCGACACCAAGGGTTGCTTAAGATCGGCCGGATTTTGAAAGTAGACGTCGTCCCACTCGGGTTCGGCGCATAACTGTTCAAAGGCCTCTGCGGCCTGCTGCTGGCAAGCCCCGCATGCATGCCACGGAAGCAAGACCGCGGCAATCTGCGCCTGTTTCCGGCGCCGGTCTTCGGCATAGGAATGGATTTTCCGGTAACCGCTGCACTGGGTGCATAGTTTAATCTCTTCAACCTGAACCTCATGAATATCATCGGTATCGTAGTAAAGATGGCGTTTACGCCGGAAATAGTCGTCCCGGCCAAAGACCGCGGCCAAATCAGTCTCCTTCCTTTTGGCCCAAACTTCTTGGAGAAAAGCCACGTTCTTCACCACGGCGTCGTGCACCCGCCCGGCCTTTTTCGCCGCAGGCGGAAGTTCCGGTTCCCGCACCCCCGAATAGTCCAGCCCGGCGAGGGCCAGGATAATGCCGACATTGACGTAAGGAAGGGCGCCTTCGATCGAATAACCCCCTTCCAGCACCACCAGATCGGGGGCCAAAAGCTCCGTTAACCGCGCATACCCCTGCGCCGTCACATTCATATTGGTAATCGGATCGGTAAAATGGTTGTCCTGACCAGCGGCATTGATGATTAAGTCCGGTTGGAAGTCGCGCAGGACCGGTAAGACCAGATGCTCAACGGCATATAACAACTCGGCATCACCGCTCCCTGGTGGCAGGGGTACGTTAAGGGTCAAGCCATAGGCACCCGGTCCGCCCAGTTCGTTGACGGCACCGGTTCCCGGGTATAACGTCCGTCCGTCCTGGTGGATACTGATGTGCAACACATCCGGATCATTATAGTAGATATCCTGGGTTCCATCGGCATGGTGGGCATCGGTATCAACGATCGCCACCCGGAGCCGACCGTTTCGTCGTTGGCGTAAATATTCAACCATCACGGCTTCAATATTGATTGTGCAGAAACCACGGGAGCCGTGGACAATCCGCAGCGCATGGTGGCCCGGAGGACGCAGTAAGGCAAAGGCCCGCTCCGTTTGCCCGCTGACCACCAGATCACCGGCGGTGATGGTCCCACCCGCGGCGATCAGATGGGATTCGGTACAAACCTTTTCCACGGACGGCACACAGATCTGCGCCCGTTCGATCTCCTGCCGGGTGGCGATCTGCGGCCGAAACTCCGCAATCTCCGGCAGATCCAGAAGGCCTTCCTCCCGGATCTGGTCTCTGGTGTAAAGTAGTCGTTCTTCCCGCTCGGGATGGTCCGGGGCAATCGCCCAATCAAAAGCCGGAAAGAAGACCAGCCCCAATTTGGTTTTCGTCTCCATCTTAACCACTCACTTTTCAATAATCAACAAGTTCACGGCCAGTATTCGCTGCGCTTCACCGTTATTAGGCATCCGCCTGCTCGGGAAGAATCCGGCGGATTTTCGGTTTTACTTGCGCCCGCAGGTTGAAGTTTTTACCCACCGTGTAAAAGTGGCGTACCATATTAAAAACTTCCTCTTCCGTAATCTCAATCTCGCTGGAATCGATGACCAGCCCCATCTTCTTAGCATAGTTCACCGTTTGCCGCACCGCTTCTTGGCGGGCGGTTGCGAGATTAAAGGTGAACGGCTGGCCAATCTCCGCCGTATAATCCAACTCGGGAACCACCATCTTCTCCAGGGCGGTATCGGCCCGTAAGGTGATGGCGAAGGTCGGCCGACTGGCCGCCGCCCCAATCGCATTAGCCGCCTCGTGGTGGGGAAGGACCTCATATGGGAGGCCCAGCTCCTCCCCGATCTTCGGAATAAAATAGGCCGCGGGCCCCCCCATCCCGATCAACCGCTTGGGCTTAAGGTCGGTGCCGGCCAGCACCTGCGAGACCGTATAAACCGGCCGGTTGTTGAGCTCGGCGTAGACCGCCCGAATCGCGGCGGCGGCTTTCTGGGCAAAGGCAGCAACAATTTTCGCCGCCAAAGCACGCGGTTCCAGCCCAAAAGGTGCCCCCATTGCTTGCAAAGCCGCGGAGGCCTTCTGCTCGTCACCCAACGCTGCTCCCCCTAAGACCACCACCGCATCGGTGGGGGTAACCTGAGGACCACCCAAAGCGACCGGCGGCCCTACCCGCTGGGGACCAATGGCCACCTCTGTTCCGTCAAAAGTAACCTGGCTGTCCCCGCCCAAGCCCAGGGAGCGGGAGAAAAAGGCCGGTACTAAAGTGGGAAACCCCGCAATCACAGCACCCTCACGTTCGGTGAGCGCTTCACCTCCGGAAAAGACCGAGATTTCGCTGGTGGTTCCACCAATATCGAGGGCAACCGCGTCTTCCAACTCCGCCGCCAACGCCATCGTTCCCATGAGGCTCGCCGCCGGTCCCGACAGAATCGTCTCAATCGAGCGGTTGACCGATTCCGCTAGCGCCAGAGTCCCCCCATCCGCCTTCAAAAGATAGATCTTCCCCAACTGATACTGGTCTTTAACTGCTTCGACCATCCGGACAAACTCGGCCTGAATCCCGGCGATACTCGCGTTCAAAGCGGCCGTGGTGATCCGCCGCGGGAAATTCAACCTTCCTGATAACCGGTGGCCTAAGGTGACCGGGGCCATTTCCGGGAACTCCGCCTGGATCAAAGCCTCGATCGCCAGTTCATGCTGGAAGTTACGGGGCGAAAACTTCCCGACCACCGCCAAGGCTTGGTAACCGGCGGCCTTGGCGGCCCGTACCGCTGCCCGGACCTCCGCCTGGTCCAACGGTCCCGTTTCGCGCCCCCGGTGGTCAATCGCGCCCGCTAAGGGATAAAGTTTAAACGGCACCCGCAGATCTTCCCACCGCAGGCCCGGCCCGGGGATAATAAGGACCGCCGTGGGGACCCCTTTTCCTTCCACAATCGCATTGGTGGCCAAGGTCGTGCTGAGGTGGAGACCGACCGGCCCCCGCTCCTTTTCCGGGAGCGCCGCCAAAAGTTGGGTCAAGACTTCCTGCGTTCCCGCGTGGAGATTAGCGTGGTTGGTCGGGGCCTTTACCGTCTTGAGCACCAGTGACCCCTTGAGTAACACACCATTGGTGTTGGTACCTCCAACATCAATACCAATCAGGGCTGACATTAACCGCCACTTCCTTTGTGATCATCTTTTTCATAATTTGTATTTTCAACTGTTCTATGATAATAATATGCTTGAAAGCATTAGTCGGCAGGTGAGCACGGTGTACTTTGCGGATTTAGAACTCACGGACCAACGGGTGAAAACCGTTTTGGGGAGAATCCCCCGCGACCAGTTTGTTCCGGAGGAATACCGGCGCTACGCTTACGAAAATACCCCCCTCCCGATCGGCTACGGCCAAACAATCTCCCAGCCTTATATTGTTGGCCTCATGACCGAGTTATTAGCCTTAAAACCAACCGATCGGGTTTTGGAGATCGGGACCGGTTCCGGTTACCAAACCGCCGTCCTCGCCGAATTAGCCGCCCATGTCTACTCCATTGAAACCGTCGAACCCCTAGCAAAAAGCGCGCAAGAGGTCCTTACGCGCTTGGGGTACGATAATATAAGCTTTCGGATCGCCGATGGCTATTTCGGTTGGGAAGAAGCCAGCCCCTTCGACACCATCTTAATCGCGGCGGCCGCCGAAGAAGTTCCGCCCCCCCTCAAAGAGCAATTAGCCAACGGTGGTCGTTTGGTCCTCCCGATCGGGCCCCCCGGAGGAACCCAAACTCTATGGCGAATCACGAAACAAAACAACAACTTTGTTCGGGAAAACAAAGGCATAGTACGTTTTGTTCCTTTCACCCGTCGAAAATGAAGGTAAACAGAAAGAAATCTGTTTTCAGGGGATGTTATTGAGCTCTTTCAGTAATAAATCGTAGATTTTATCCTCACCCAGTTTTTTGATCTTTTCTAACATCTTTTGCTTGTACTCCAATTCGACTTCGGTCATCGTGTGTCGGTTGCTATCAAAATATACGAGGATATTGGTTACCTCATCCATATTCTCCTGTTTATTTAGGTGTCGTAACAAACCAAACACTCTTTTTACCCCCAATTTTCTTTTCGGTTAACCCCCCTTTTTAATCTATTCGACATTTTTATGGAAGAACCTGCTAAGAATCGACCCTGCCCTATGAAAAAAAGTCGGACCAAAATGGTCCGGCTTTTTTCATTAAGTGCGTAAGTAAAGCTAAGTAAGAGTCGTCCTATTTTGCCAAATGATAAATGGCCAAAACGTCCTCCTTGTCTAGTTTGACAAAGTTACCGACCGGCCCTCTTTCCGTACACTTCGCGGCCATCTCTTCCAACCGGTCCGTACCTACCTGGAGTTCCTCTAAAGTCACCGGCAACCCCAGGGAACGGAAGAACGCTTCCAACCTTTCGATCCCGGCCAGCGCCGTTCTTTCCGGATAATCAAAGTCCATCTCCACACCCCAGACCCGAACCGCAAAACGGGCAAAAAGGTTCACATCCTCTTTGTACACGTATTTCATCCAGGCCGGAAAGACCACCGCTAACCCGGCACCATGGGCAACATCATAGATGCCGCTGATTTCATGTTCAATCATGTGCGAACCCCAATCCTCTACTTTCCCTTTCCCCAACAGATCGTTATGGGCGACCGTTCCGGCCCACATGATTTCGGCCCGGGCTGCGTAGTCGGTTGGGTTCTGCATAACAAGCGGTGCGTACTTAATCACAGTGCGCAGCGTCGCTTCACACAAACGATCGGACAGATCCGTATCGGGGGTTCGCGTAAAGTAACGCTCCAGGATATGGGCGACAATATCCGCCACGCCGCAAGCAGTTTGGTATGGCGGAAGCGTATAGGTCAGTTCCGGATTGAGGATGGCAAACTTCGGGCGGAGCAGATCGGAGCCGATATCCCGCTTGAGAGCACCCTCATCTTTGGTAACCACACTGGCGGGGCTCGTCTCACTCCCGGCCGCGGGAATCGTCAGCACGACGCCCACCGGTAACGCCGTTTCGATCTCGGCCTTCCGCTCAAAAAAGTCCCAGACATCTCCCGCGTAGGGGACACCAGCAGCAATGGCCTTGGCCGAATCAATCACACTACCCCCACCGACCGCCAGGATAAAGCGGATCTCATGTTTGCGGCACAGCTCAATTCCTTCATGAATCAAGCTTAAACGGGGATTCGGTTGCACCCCGGAAAGTTCAATAAAATCCACCCCGGCTTCTTTCAGCGAAGCAACCACCCGGTCATAAAGGCCGGTTTTTTTAATGCTGCCGCCACCATAGTGCAGTAACACCCGGTCCGCCCATGCTTTGGTCTCCTGGCCGACCTGGTTTTCTGTACCTTTACCAAAAATAATCTTTGTCGGGTTCTGAAAAACAAAATTCTCCATTCGCCCTTTACCTCCTCATAATTTTTTTTAATAATTCAGATTCAAGATCTGAACAAGCGCACCAACCACATTAGTCTGGTCAAAAAGGGAAAGGTTACTGACTACGGCCACACTATAGTCTTTCTCCGGGCAGTAAAAGGCGACCGCACCAAAGCCGGGTATGGTCCCAGTATGCCCAAAGATGAGGTCATCCCCGACCGCTAACACCCGCAAACCCAGTCCATACCCGAGCTGGCCGGGGACATCCGGATCCGTTGCTTCCAGATAACGCATCATGTCCCCCCGCACTTCGGGCGTTAAAAAGTCAGAGGCTAGTAACGTGTCAATCCAGCGGCGCAGATCCTCCGCCGTTGAAGCAACCGCCCCGGCCGCGTAGGCCAGCGTGGCGAAGGAGGTCGCCTCCGGCTTGAGCTTATAAACACCAAAAGGAAATAGGTCCCGGTCGTAACCGGTGACGAGCTTTTCCGGAGCTTCTTCATAAGGAACAAAATACGTATTGTTGAGTTTGGCCGGTGTAAACAGGTATTCCCGATAGGCCTCTAAGAGGGCTTTCCCGGTGATCTTTTCGGCGATCAGACCCAGGATTATGTAATTGGTATTTGAGTAGTAATGCCCCGTCCCCGGCGGAAAGGAAAACTTTCTCTTAAAAGTACTTTCCAGCAGTTGCGCGGGGTCCCATCTTTTCTTGGACCGGAGGAAAGTCCGGGCCGTCAGCCATAAGTTTTCGGTATAATTGTAGATCCCACTGCTATGATTCAATAAATGGCGGACCGTAATTGAAGCGGCTTGTGGGTAGTCCGGAAACCACGTACTCAACTTGTCATCTAAATCGATTTTCCCCTGTTCATACAGCTTCAAAATAAGAGCCGCGGTAAAAGTCTTCGTGACGCTCCCCACCCGGAAAACATGGTCCGGCGCCAAACCCTCTTTATTCTTAAAACCGATGGTGCCGCTGGTCCCGGACCAATAAAAATCACCCCTGCGCACCGCCACCTGGATTCCAGGGACTTTTAGTTCTTCCACCTTGTGGTCGAGCACTTCTTGTAATTGATGCGCCCATGAATCGGTTTTCCGCGCGTAAGCATGACTTGTTGGCGGATAACAACCGGTTGCGAGTAATACCAGCAAGGCAACTATAAAACTACCGCCCAAGCGTCTTCCCATCATCTCTTCATTCCTTGTTCCGGTTTTCCATTTATTCACTCCGTAAATTAATGTAGCTGGCGCGCGCGCCTTGGCGGCTACCAGCGTGGCGCATACTTACCAATTAAATCTCTATACTTAGCAGCAACTAAAGCTATATTCGCCGCCAAAAGGTGACATACCTTCTTTCCATCCATTTATCGACCTCCCCCCCCAAACGAAAACGGCCTGCACAAAACCGTGCAGGCCGCTGTAGGCGTTATTAGAATCAACCCCGGGCTTACCCAATCACATAATAAACCAGCGCAAAGGTAACAACCGAGACGATCGTCTCCACCCCGAAACCAACCAGAAAAGGCTTGATCCCCGCTTTCATCCGTTTAAAATCGGTCGAGAGGCCGACCCCGGCGAAGGTGACCATGAAAAGCCACTTGCTGGCGTTATTCAAGATCTTAGCGTGGCCCGGAGTGAGAAAACCGACCGTGGCCAGCAGAGAGAAGGCCAGAAAACCAAGGAGAAACTTGGGCAACCGGCTCCAGAGAAACGCCGCTTTGTTCTGGACCTCCCCACTAATCCCTTTTCGGGCGTAGTAGAGCGCCATCAGGAGGACGACCACACCCATGAGCGCATTGCGGGAGAGTTTGACCACCGTCGCGATGTTTCCCGCCGCTTCCGAATAGGCGAAACCGGTGGCCACCGCTTCCGCCGTATTGTCGATGGACAATCCGGTCCAATAGCCAAAAGCCAAATCAGACATGCCAAGCAAGGTACCAAGGGCCGGGTAAAGAAAGAGCATGATCGCACCAAAGAGCAAAATGATGGCAATCGCGTAGGCGGCATCCTCCTCTTCCGCTTCAATGGCGCTGGTAGAGCTGATAATCGCCGAAACCCCACAAACGCCAATCCCGATCCCGAGTAAACTGGCCAGCTTCTCCTTCAGCCCAAAGATCCGGCCTAGATAAGCAGCAGCGGCGATGGCCACGGCGATCTCGATCACCACCATCACAATCCCACTGGCCCCGATCACAAATACTTCCTGCAGGACCAACCGCGCGCCGAGCAATACGATCCCCGTCTTCATCCACAGTTCATAGGTGGCGATCCCGGGCGCAAAGATCTGCGGCAACGGCAACAGATTGCGGACAAGCATCCCAATGGCGATCGCAAAGAGCACATATTCACTATGGGGGACATATTGCGCCACGATTTTTCCGGCGTAACCCACAACCAGCATCAAGACCATGCCGGGCAGGTACTTAAGCAGCTTATTGAAGAGCGTTCTTACCATGGCACCGCAGTGATGAGTCCGGCCTTGACGCACAACATGAAGAGGCTAGCGAGAATCACCGCCCACCAGTCTTTAGAGAGTCTTTGCCAAAACCTCACCACTACTCAACCCCCTTTCCGCTGACGCGGCAATCCACCACCGCCTGCTCCTCCAGGCACAGCCCAAAGGTGTCACCCCGTAGCCCGCAGCGCAAAGCCGCCAGCGCCAGAACTTCCTCCGGGGCAATGTTGCCCAGATTCACATTGGGCCCAAAGCGCTTAATTAAGCTAACCTGCTGACTTTTGAGGGGGGCCTCCCAAATCAGCACCGTCTCGAAGTCAGGAAGGTCATGCACTAAAGCTTCCATTTCCGCCGTTTTGATCTTACCTGTTTCATCGAAAATACCAACGCCCTTCCCCGATTCCCGTCCTTCAATAATCACTTTATCGGCTCCCGACGCCAAGTCATCGGCGATCATTTGCTGCATCCGTAAGACCGGAAGCGGCGGCCCCGTTTTCTTACCAACCTCCGTAACCACCTTAAAACCATGGGCTTTCGCCTTTTGAATCGCCCCCCGCCGCGCTTTGGGGCTAAGGGAAAGCGTCCCATCGGAGACTTCTATCCCGGTAAAGCCCAGGTCGGCTGCGCATTGTAAAAACGGTTCCAACTTATCTTGCCATAGCGCAATCTCCAACAGGGTCCCACCGGGATAAACGTCCACGCCGTAGGAACGGATCAGTTTAATCTTCTCACGGAGGATCGATTCCGGGTAGAGGGCCGAGGTCCCAAAGGTTAGCTTAATGGTGTCAATGTAGTCACCGGCCAGTTCCAACAGATCAAAGGTTTCGTTCAGGCCGAGCCTTTTGTCGAGGACCATGGTGTAGCCAACCTGCCGCGGTTTGCTGCTGTAACCCGGTAAGGGAAACCGCAGCAGGGCATCCTGCCAAGCCAAACGCGGTTTTAGCTTCGACAAAGCGCTTCACTCCTTCTGTTAAACGTAACTCTAAACTCTAAACTATGCGCGAAAGTCCCCCTTCGTGACAAGGGAATAAAGGTGAAACCTTCATATCCTTGTCGGCTAAAACCAAAAGCCCGCGCTTGCTGCTCGGGCTTTTTCAGTAAAGTTTTATTCGGTCCCAATCTCCACCTCGGATCCCTTGTCTAACCGCACGATCTTGGTGACATTCTCACCTTTCTTATTGGTTGTTGTAAATTTTATCCACTCTTCATCCACATCGACCATGTTGCCTTTCACCCTGTTTTTATCACCTTTTTAAGTACAGGGCTTTATCATCAACGGCGCGCATCGTTGCCAGGATTCCGTTTAGATGGTCATATTCATGTTGTAATAATTCCGCCAAATCGCCTTCCAGCTTAAGCTCATTGTCCCGAAAATCCATGTTCTTAAACTGGATGGTACATCGCTTGTAGCGCTTTACTCTGACCAAGAGCCCGGGAAAGGACATACAGTCGTCCAAGACCTCCATCATCTCATCGTCTTCAAATTGCAAGATCGGATTGATAAAGACGACGGGTTCATCGATACACATATATATTATCCGTTTAAAGACGCCGATTTGTGGTGCGGCGATTGCTCTCCCCGCCCCATACTTTTTCCGATAAGCGATCAGGGTGTCATGCAAATCATGCACAACTTCTTTTAACGTATCAATCTCTCTCCTTTCAACAGGAGAACTGACTTGATATAGCCGTGGATCTCCGAGGAGAAGGATCTCCCGTACCATAGGTATCGCCCCTTTTTTTGCTATTTTGAGACAGATTCGCAATTATCCAGCACGATACATACTCCAAAAACAGCATGGCCAAAAGTGCTCCGCCCTCTTCCCATGCCTCTATGTCAGTTAAACGAAAATGCGACCGTAAACCCCGGCGGTAACAGCATTAATCATCAGCGTTCTTCTTCTAATAGCCACTTTCCCATAAGCACAATATTATCATATTTCCCATCCAGTTTACGGGAGTTAATCCGCTTGCCCTCGTGTTGGAAACCGAACTTTTCATACAACCGAATGGCATTTATATTACTCTCAAAGACCTCAAGCTCTACCTTTTCAAGGTTATTTCTTTCTTTCGCATGTTCAAGGGCTTTTTGCAGCAACACACTACCGATCCCCTTATGACGATACTCAGCTAAAAGACCGATCCCGAGATTACCAACATGGGTAAAGCCTTCTTGGTTTTTAGGGATAATATCACACCAGCCAATCACTTTTCCCCCATCTAAGGCAAAATACTGCGCAAAGTCGTTAACTTCAGCCGTATGGATAAAATCCTTAATACTTTCAAGCGGGAATCCGGTTACTGTTCCTAGATATTTACGCTCTTTTGCCACAAGGTCTAAGGTCTGGGCGAAACTTTCCGCATACTTTTGCGCCGCTTTCACAATCTTTAGCACGACGGCATCACCTCGTTCAATCGGCTTTATGAATTATTTCCTCAAACCAATTTTCAATATCATTTACAACACGATCAAAGTCCCCACCAAGATCATGGCCTTTTCCTGCGTATTCAATATAACATAAATTGCTTTTACCTAAGCTTTCAAACTCTTCTTTTACCAACCGTGAGCTTTCAACCGGTGCCATGATGTCCTCGCTGCCATGAATCATTAGTATGGGGATGTTGATCTGCGCCAAATCATCTATCGGGCGATAAAACATAAAACTTGACCACCGTTTGTAAGGGTGTCCGAGATAGCCTTTGGTTATGGAATCAGGATTTTCCTTTATATCCTTCGCCGCTTCTTCAATACGACTTACCCTCACTTTATACTCGGCCGGCATCGGCAAATCCTTGTCTTTAAGAATCCTAAACATTTCATACTGGGAAAGTCCACCCGCCGACAGCAGAGCCAAGCCGGAGATCGTAAAATTCTCTTTTAAACTTAAATAGAGGCGTGGAAGAAGACAGCCCCCTTCCGAATGGCCAACCAATAACACCCGCTGATAAGGATTATCCGCCAGATAATCAGTAATCGCTGTTTTGGCCGTTTGTACCCTTTGGTCAAGGGTATAATCCTTTATGATATCGATGTCATGCTCATAGTTTTTCCCGGGTTTCATGTTTCGCTTTTCCGGAACTAAAAGATCAAATTTCGACAATAGACGGTTTTGTAATTCATAGGCGATTGTTACCGTCTGCCATCTTCCCTTTTCTTTTCGGCCTAATACCGAAGAATAACCGCTACCATCGATATAGATCAGCAGATTCTCCTTGTTCTCCGCCTCATTTTTGAAAGTATAGTATTTAATAAAATCCTTCCCCTGCTTGATGGTGTAGGTTTTCATGTTTTTATATACGTCACATCCAGAAACCATCAGCACGAAGACGACCAATAATGCGATCAATACCCTTTTTTTGCTCAACATTTGACTCTTCCTCCAGCTTTAATATGTTTTGCCTAACCTCGAGGATTGCTCAGATCAATCAGTGCACAGACGAACATTCTTTTTGCTTCGATCCTTCCCGCCAGCACCAAAAAACTAGGCGTTTACATACGCCACAATGGGCGCGATGTTCCTTCTCTGGGTAAAGTCGAGCGGTTTCTTGTATGCTTCCAGCATCCCAGTTTCATCGGAGTTCAAATTCTTTGTTATCACCTTTTTCAGGAGCATCTTCCACTTGAGTAAGGTCATAAGTAGTTTATCGAATGGTGGTAATTTCTTAAAATTAAAGCCTCCCCTCAAGTAAAAAAACTTAATCTGCTTTTGTTGGTCGGCAGTAAAGTTATGGTTGCTCAGTTTTGCGAAAAGCTCATCGTTGGACGGAGAAGCACCACACGCGAAAACAACAATCTTTTTACCCGCCAGTTGCGCAAGGTTCTTTTTCAGAAAATCAAGCCCAATAATGCCTGTGGCATACAGACTGCCACCATAGATTATGGTATCATAATCTTCTAAAACGCCAGGATGTGCCGCTGAAAGCGCAAAAATATCGGCGGACAAATCCTCCGCCAACCACTCCGCATATTTCTGCACAAACCCGGTTTTCGACTTGTAAACCACGACCGTTTTCCCCATCTATGGCTCCCCCTTCACTTAACAATTGCTATGATCTGGTTCATTATAGCATATTATGGAATGCATAACAAAAAAATTATTGTTGTCGGAAGGTAGCATATTATTATCTTAAATTTATAATTTATCCCAAATTGTTTTCTTGTAGGCGTTAGTGAATTTTTGTTATAGGTCGTAAACTTATATTTTTTCCTAAAAGGTACTATATCTTGATATTATTTATTTATTATTATGTTTTGATGATTCCGTTTTTGTTTTTTATCAAAAGTGTGGGAAGAAGGGAAGAGAGTGTGAGAGAGTGTGAGAGAGGGAGAAGGTGTGGAGAAGATGTTTTATTCAACTACATCAATGGATTTTAGGTCACAGATCATAAGATATTCCTCTTCTGACTCTTTAACGATCTTAAATCCAACCTTTTTATACATTCTAACAGCATAATTATCCTTCTGCACAGCCAAAGATGCTCGGGAAGTCAACACTTTTCCGGACATTTTATTAAGCGACACTTTCTGAAACCAGTT
>ERZ773359.4750-NODE-4750-length-13706-cov-5.370596_pt1 | contig 13706 bp, 10 predicted proteins | sample MGYA00374955_ERZ773359 | MGnify/ENA primary metagenome ERZ773359 (study PRJEB29098, sample SAMN04486028) | biogas fermenter metagenome | study: EMG produced TPA metagenomics assembly of the Biogas fermentation microbial communities from Germany - Plant 4 DNA1... | reverse complement strand
TTACCTGTTCTTTATATTGTGCTTCTTCGGCAATACACCATTCGGGATCAACACCTTACCCATCTGTTAACTTCTCCCTTTGCTTCCTGAAAAGTAAAGCCAATGAATTCAATTCCTTATCCAGGCTTTCCTTATCTAATACACTTTCCATAACCTCTTCATCCTTATTTCCTATCTCAAATACTTCTTCCGCTCTTATTGCCGCTCTTTCCACTCTGCGATTTTCTCTAATGTTTCTAATCCTTTGCTTATCATTATCTATAATATTGGTTTCACTTCTATAAGCTCTCTCTGCTCGTTCAACAATATCCTCAATCTCTGCTATTAACTGTGTTTTGGCTTGCGCTTCTGTTTCTTGATTTTTCACTTTTTGCATTCTTTCCACCGCCAACAAGTATTCTATTTCTTCGAGTGCTTTATTTTTATAGCGGTTACTACTATCTGCGAGAAAGCATTTTTGGTAATCGTATAGATTTTCATCGTGTACATAAATATAGCTTAAATCCCTCGGATCATAGCTTATCTTAACCCTCCAAGTTCCATTTGCTCTCGCTCGAACAAATGCTTGTCCTTTTAACATTTCACTAGAAACGTAATACATATCCTTAAATTTTATTCCTTTTTCCGTAACCGTGGCTATGTCAGTAGGCATAAGAGCTAATTTAAGGACATCTTCAGGAACAGTTCGTAGCGTTCCTCCCCTATTGGCTATCCCCCAATCCCATATCTTCATCGGAATACTAGGGACATTATCCTCTATCATAGCTTCGTCTCTTATGTATGTATCCATATGGTAAAAATTATTATGATATAGTACACATTTTATAATTATTTGAGTGAATTGATATAGGTCTAACCTCGCGTCAAGTCTATAATCATTATTTCCTCTCTCTCGTTCGTCTACATTTACAACTCCAGGCAGGAACGGTTTAACCCTTTCATTTGTTAAGCCGAAATACCTCTCTACAATGGACTTTAAATCAGCTCTATAAGGTGGAGTATTTTGAACTTTTATATTTAGAGTATTTATAAGGTTTTCAATGTTTCCTCCTTCAAGTTCTCCACGATCTGCAATTATAGTTTCTGGAAGATGGTGGACAGGCCAGTCTTTCTCCTCTATCTCAATACCATACTGCTTACAAAACTTGACTTTATCCGTTGCCGCATTTAATAGTGCCATTATTGCCCCCACATAAGAGCCTGATTCAAGCCCGATATATATACCAGCTACAACACGACTAAACTTATCTATAACAGCATATATGGCAGGTCTTCCTATTATCCAATTACGGTTAAACCTCGATACCAAGTAAACATCTGCTACCTGACAATCTATCTCAAAAGTCCCAGGCTGTAATACATCTTTTGCAACGGTCCCGATTACTGGTCTGTAATCTTTCAGATACTTTTTATTGCTGTATCTGCTTGTTATTTCTTTTTTTAGATTACGTTCTTTATAAAACCAATATCTGAACTGCCCAAATGAAGGGATTTCTGATTGTGGTTTTAATATAGGGATCATTATGCCGTTTTGTTCTTTATATCCCTCTGTAAAATACTCTTTCCTCATTAGCTCATATGTTAAAACTAGTGAGTTTTTTGCAGTAGTGTAATAATACTTATTTATAGCAATACGAAAAATCTTTTTAATATCCTCCGTTACATTAACGCCAATCCCCGCTATATCTTTATTCTTCCGCGGTCTACCTCTTTTCGCCTTACCTACAGCTCTTTCTTTCCCCCTTGCACCACAATTCCGGTAGTCAGGAAGTAAAGCATTTGGAGTTTTCCCTCTGATCCAGTACCTTTTAAAATAGCCGGCAATAGTTGATTCTCTTATATCACTACTTTGGGCAATCTTTTTTATGGCCTTTCTTCTGAATCTTGAGTAAAAAATATCTGGCTCCATTTGAGCGTAGTCTTTTATTAACTCCCATGTCTTATCTCTTTTTTCTTTATGAAGTTTTGGAATGTCATCTTCGTTCAAAACTACAATGTAAGGATCTTCCTCTAACAGAAAGACATCTTTTTGTAATATTGCTTCATCTATTTCAAATTTGGTCCTTAAGTACGGAAACTTGTTTTTATCAATGTCTATTACATATACAAATTCATTATCTAGCCAAAGCACCCTTTCCCTTTCTACCTTTTCCCCTTTATTTTTCCACACAATGATTGAATTCACCGTGTACTGCATAATTTTATCTCCTTCCCATCATGCTTTAGTATCAATGATTCTGCCAAGATATTAAGATCTATCGGCTTGTCCATATCTACACCAACCCTTTTATCAATCAATAGCTTTTTAAATAATAAAATCCCCATCCCTCTATCCAAGCCATAATCCTCCTCGAATTTGGATAGAATCCTTCTGACAGGCTGCTTGCTGTCTATAAATCTATAAAGCAAACCATCTGCTAGCTCGGCGTATTGGCTATCTATTATTCCGTCATAAATCCCTTCATTCCCCATTGAGTGGAGCCACTCTATGTTTTTTGCCCTCGTAACATTAATGTCTTTATTTGTCACAATGCCCCAATCAATATTTTTGGATTCCCAATACCTTCGTTCCGCTTCTAATCTTTTAAGAGTTGTTTTTTTCTCTAATTGGCTTGCGTTTTTTAATGATCTAGCGACATATTGAATCTGACCATTGGAATTACAAATTGTTATCAGAAATGTGGTAGATAACACATATGGCACTTTTGTTTTCCTATCGACAAAATCACCTATCTCATTGTTTACACCATTACAAATGGATTCTTGTAAGTCTAATAGTGGATAATGTTCTCTGATATCTATTACACTATCTTCCCATTCCAAGAGGTAAAAGTACCTCAACTGTAGATCCGAAAATAGATGATGGATTCTCTGTGTTTTCCATCCAAATATTCTTGTGGCTCGCCCCATAGAGGGAAAATCATGAATTGTTAGCCAAGGTTTATAATCTTTCCCTTCTCCCTGTCCTCTTCCCTCTTTAATAAACCTTTTGTACTTTTCTTCGGTCCACTCGATCTTATATTTCGCCACTCCTCCTACACCCCTGGAATATGTGGTTATATTTAACTTCTCTAAACACCAAAATCGTCTTTTTCAATTTTTCTCCCATCTACCTCTACAAGTCATTACCTACCTTATTACATTATAATTACCTATTTAGTGTAATTATAGTATATTGCACTTTTTATGTAATTGTCAAGTTTTGTTTTTACTTTTAAGATATTTAGTTTTATGATATACTTTTTGTGTAATTAATAAGGAGGGAGAATATATGCTAGGCGAACGCATAAAAATGCTTCGTAATGAAAAGGGTCTAACTATGAAACAAATGGCTGAAACATTTAATTTATCGATTTCAGCTTGGAACAAGTATGAAAAAAATGAGGCTGAACCAAATATAAGTAATTTGATAAAGATGGCTGACTATTTTGGGGTTTCCCTGGATTTTTTATTGGGAAGAACAAATATTAGAGATTCCAATCTAATAAAGACGACCCATCAAACAAATGAGTTGATAAAAATGTTTGAAGAAATATCCATTGGTGACCCCTCGAAAATGTATTTTTTTATAGAAAACTTATCTTTTTCATTAAAAAAATATAAAAACGGAGAATTAAATGAAAAATCGTTACAGTTGTTATTAGAGACACTTAATACTATTATTATTTATTTTAACGATTTGAACGATATGAAACTTTCTAATAAAAACACTTTTAAAGATGCATTGCGCTATCATAATAAAGTTTCTTCAGAACTTATTACTAATATAAATTATATCCTATACAATATTTATCAAACCTGATTAAAATTAAGTCAAAATAATTATATGCCAGTTTTTTGACTGCTATTTTTTGTTCTTTAAAAACCTGATGACTTTGTCTCACAGAATCCAAAACTCGCTACATAATGATATACTTACGTAGCTAGATTATGTGGCCAACTCGAACTTCCGTTTAAATAATTTGATAATGGAAAGTATGGCTGAATTGGATAGAACATTTCCAATCAACTCAAAAAAAGGAATAACTACCACATCATAAATTATTATAGAATTGATATTCACATCAATATAAGTATAAAAATAAATACCAGCAATATTTTACTGGTAAAAACAGCAAAAAAAAAGACTATCCGCCAAATAGTCTTTTTTATGGAATTTTTATAAACCTTTTTTCGTCAGACTCGAAACATTGCCGCCAACAATGTTTCGGGTTCAAATTTAATATCCCCATTTTCCAGCCTTTGGAAAAACCGCCATTCCAAAGGTCTAGGGGGTCGTTCTGCATCCACAATAACATTATAACATATTGTACCTTAAGGTTCAAGGAATATACACTAATTTTTTGTTATAACTTTTTAAATCATAGATTGCAAAAACAATGCCTTCTCATACAGAAACATAATACGTCAACAAAATATAACCATAAAAGAAAGGTACGGTTATAAAAACATAAAACCATTTATGAGTTTCAATCCTCATATCCACAATTCCAATTATTTTGATTTGTACAAATCATCTTTATTACAACTCAATAAAATTTAAGTTTTTCTTGATTTTTCAATTCATCTTATAGCATTATTTACTTACCATTAGAGTATTTTTCTGAAGATTAAGGAGGGTTTGTATTGCAGAGTTTCAGTGCTTTTTTAAATAATGCAATCAATGAAAGAATTATTGAAATAATAAACTATACTGCCATAAATAACCCACGGTACAAAGAATTAACCGAACAAATAAAAACAGCTTATAACTATATTTTAAATAATATCCAGGATCCCTCTAAAGATGCGGTGGACAACCTTAAAGATCTACTAAATATGCGTGATTCGCTAGTCATGGAGGTTGTATATCGCCAAGGTTTAAAAGATGGAATTGATGTCCAATTTCTATTTTCAAAGTAGTTCAAAAAAGAAACGGAAGCAATTCATGCTTCCGGATACATATCATTATAAGCAATATATGAGTGAGCAAAATGATTATTTTGCGCATAGTTATATATGGTAGCTAACATACATTAAATTCCATGTCTATTTCTTAATTATCATTTTTATAGGTAAAACAATTTTATACTAGTTTTTTACTATTCTGACTTTCTCTATATCTCTATACACAATCAAGATTTGCCTTGTACGTTCCAATGACAAATTACTCCATCGCACTCCATCGCCATTAACGACCATTAATGACCATTAACGTTCATTAATGAAGATTGTGAAGACAATTTATGGGGATAAATGGTCATTAATAATCATCGCAACCAAAATAGTGAATAATCGTACATATTTATCTTACGATTAAATAATAATTCTTCTTTTATATTAATTCTCCCATCTCCACAAAATCGGTTCTAAATAAAAGAACCTGCTTTAACAGGTTCCTTTTCTCAAATGCTCTTGTTCAACTTCTTTACATTTTTTCTCGAATTTCTCCCAAAACTGTTTTACTGCCCGCGGATCTTTAGAAAGTTTTTCTTATTCCTCACATAATTTTTCAGTAATTTATATAATTGCTTTTTCTCTCTCTTTAATACCATTATTGCTTAATCTTTTTTCCATTTCTACTTTATATATCTTCTCCGTAACACTGTTGTTTATTGCATCTGCGATTATTTCTTGTTTCTCAATGATATCGCCCCAGTCATTATAATAACCGTCGTCTTTTTTAGGAAGTAGTGCAAATTTAACGTCGTAGCCAGCAGCATGAAGACATGAAGCAGACGTTAAACTCCCCCTATATCCTGCTGAATCACAGTCCATCCCCATTATAATCATAGTTGTTTTAGGGAATACTTCCATTATAAGCCCTATTTGATTTGCAGAAAGCGTGTTGCCAAAAGCAGCTACTACGGCTGTGTTTGGGATACGTTGTTGAAATATCCTGATTGCGTCTTTTGGACCTTCTGTTATCACCAATTGTCTTATGCTATCTACCTTATCTACATGCTTATATAATAAATAAAGATGATCCGACTTTCTAAAACCATAAGTGTTTATCGTTTTCATCTTTAACTTGTCAAACTTGTCCGGATTGTCACCGTACAACTTTGTAAATATCGGATCTCTTTCAACATATTCTTCTATCAATTCATCATCAAATATACTCCTTCCCTGTATCCCCACCAAGTTTCCATCCTTGTCTTTTATCAGGTAACATATACGGTTTCTAAAATCATTAGCTTCCATGCATTTATCTGTTACAGTGTGGTCTCTGTATAAAACATCACACTCTATTAAAACTTCTTTATCAAAGCCCTGTTTTATAAGAGCGTCATAATTTGGAACCAGCGTTTTCGCTATTTTTATGAGATTATCATTTTTTATTTCTTTATTATGACTCCGCCTAATTAAGTTTTTAGGTAGACTATCGCTCCCAAACATCTCCTCTAAATTTTTCTGGTAGTCTGTTATTAATTCCTTATAAAGCTCTTTTACCAAATTGCCGAACTTAACAACTGTTGCGTTTTCTAAAAAATCCCATATATTGTGCTTATTATCTGAATACTCGCACGAAGATCTAAAACAACTAATCATTCCCGAGTTAGTAAAAATTGCAAAGTCCCGATGTCCGCAGACACAAGTCATTTTTATCTTATCAGGTAAAATCTGTCGTATATCATCTGCAAGGCCAAATTTATTTAAGGCTATTACAATTCGTTCTGCGTTCCAGCAACTGTCAATTTCCATCTTTTTAACTTTCAACTCGAATATGGGCAAGTAAGACTTGATAACGAAGTTAAAAACATCATCTTTCGTTAAATCTTCACGATGTATATAATTTGCCCTTTTTAGCATTTCATTTAATTCAATCATACTTATGTCCGCACGTTTAATTTCGTGGCTCTTATAGAGCCATCTTAAGTGTTGAATTTGTTTCCAGTCAGTGAAATTGTTTTCAAGTATTGTTCTTACTGCATCTTGAAGGAAAAAATCCCAACACATTAAATTTTTATCCTTGGCACAATGGTTATATCTATTAATTAAATCCTCTACCTTTTCAACAAGACTTCTTAAAACTAATATTTCCATTGCACTCATCACATCACTCCCTTTATTTTTGTTTTATAAGTATATGTAATAGGAATAGGGAGTGTTTTGTATTTATGTAAGGCGGCATATAAACCGCCATCTTTATTTGTTTAGATGGTAGAAAAAGATTCTCGAAAAAATCAAGTATTTTTTTATATTTCTTTTGTTTCAGATGAGTTTTTCTATTTTAAGGTACGTATAAAGAATGTTTCTTATTAGTCGGCATACCTTGCATTGCTCTTTTTTAGCCAATTCTTCTATATAGTCTTTTTGTTTTTGATTTACTGTAATAACAAGTGTTTTACTATCCTTGGTTTTAAACGTATAATCTTCTTCGATTTTATCCGGCAGCTTATTAAAAATAACATCGAGGATGGTTTTAGTCATGACTGATCCTGTTCTATGATAAATGTTCTTTAATACGTTGTATGTTTGCGGGGAAATCACAGTCCAAACTTTATAAGTTTTATTCATTTTAAATCACCTCTTTCAACTTTTTTTGCTATACCAAGTCTATTAAAAGATTTTTTAAAATTTCAAGTATTTTTTTTGAAAATCTTTTAATTCTTTACTTGTTTGTTTATTTATGGTATATTATGAGTAAGATATATCGACAAAATTTATAAGTAAGAAATAAGGGGGAGGGAAGAAACGGTTGATCGTTGAAAATAAATTAATTTGGTCTCAAAAAGGGATGTTCTGGATCCAGCGAAAAAGAATAAATCCCTTTATTGAGGAAGTCATAGTCAATTTTCCGTCCCGTTCGATACCGGGGGCAATAAGAACTGTTAAGCAAAGGCTTCCAAGAGGATATAGTTTTATAACCGCAAAAGCGTTAAGCTTATTGCTAGCATAATAAACATATAAATCTTATACAAAAAGTTTATCCACAAAAAATAAAAGAGGGGCTTAAAAGCCCCTTTTTCAGATTACTAAAAAACGATTTATTAGAGAATAATACGAATTATATAAAATCAAACATTAATAAACGGGAATACGTTTAAAATCCTAGCAATTTCTATATTTTTCTATGCTTCTCTAATATCTTTCGTTTAAAACTTCTGAAGACTGAACGTGATTTTAAAATCGTATTTTATTTTTTATTGGCATTTTATCCCAGATTCATTAATAGCAATTAATAGCAATTAATTACTATTAATATCAATCAATACAAATTAATCGGTTAGTAATAACTTTATTTTTCTAGTGATCTATCGTATCATTTTTCTTACAATTTTATATTTTTCTTCAGGATCTTTGTAAGCAAATTCATCTATAAGTTCTTCGTTCTCTCTTTCATATTCAGAAAATATATCATGTAATTCATAAATAAGAAACTTATCCAGTTCAGTAAATAATTCGTCATAACTTTCTATATAAAATTCTATAATTCTTTTATAATAATAAATTTCGTAAACATGCAAATTTAACTTCTTTTTTGAAGCCGCTTTCTCAAAGTTAATGGTTTTCAAACCATGTGCAATAACTAATGTGTAATCCTGGCGTCTTTCATGAGCATCAATTTCACTTTCCAGAATTCTTTTTAGCATCATAAGTTGAGAGTAATTAAGTCTGATTTCGACATACAATGTTTCCACGTTTTTATTTTTGAATCTTTCGTATTTAGGTTTTGTAATTACCTTACCCATAAATCTTACTCTATACGTATTAAAATCAATTATTTTTGCCATAATATCTTACCCCACTTTCTTATTCATTATATCTTATATTAATACTTTTATAAAAATAGGATTAATATCATACACTCTCATCACCTCTCATCCGGGAAAACCGAGTGATATGTAATACAAAAAAATAATGAGACTTATGTACGGTGCTAACAACAGCACCGCGAAAATCAAATATATGGTTTTATCTCGTTTTGCCAAAACTCTTTAAAATCTCTCTTCAGCTTTACTTTTCTATATTTAACTACATCTCTGCTGATACCTAATTGCTGCGCAAGCTCTTTTTCCGTTAATTTTACTTTAAATTTATGTTTATCCCACTCTCCTTCAGCGTTCTTCAGAATAGAAGCATAAAATATAATCGCATCATCTTTATCTCTGCCCCTCAAAAACTCAATAATTTTGCTTCTTATAAATCTTTTTGTTTCCTTTTCTACCAGTCTATCTAAAAAATCAACACTATCTGTTTTTTTAGGTTTTACTTCAGGGACCGGAAATTCTTTCCTTATATATTTGCTTATAACTTTCTTCGTTTCAGGATCCGTTCGACGGACTCTCTGTATTTGTAATGTCTTATAAATGTTATATCGGGCTCTGTGCCTTATTCTTTTAGCCAACATATTGTAAATGTCAGATTCTTTTTTTGAATCAAGAATTGTTAAATCTTCCCGGAATTCTTTTAAAACTGCCAAAAAAGCCTCCATTATGATACTTTCGACCTCGTTTTTTTCATCAATTGTAGTATAATCAAATTTTTGTTGCTGCTTACATAATGGATAATCGCTAAAACACTTTAGTTCATCAAAAAACCAATTAAACAGTCTATAAAACGCAATTCCTTTGTCACTATTTTCGATATCATATATTATTTGTTTGGCGTTTTTATATTCCCTATAAAAAGGTTTTGCTTTATCCCACAACACCTCAAGGTAAGTTTTAAGTTCTTGAGGCTTCTGTGGTGGTGCCTCTTGAATCGTTATGAACATAATGCATCCCCCTTTTACCTTGGTATGTATAATCGCCAAACACGTATGTAAGGGGGACATGGTTGTATTTACGGTAAGGATAACTCCTACCGGTAGAATTTTAATAACTCCTTCTGACGTCTTTATATCGAGAACATTTGTTCTTTCTGTTGCTTTATCCTAGAAAAAGATTCTTTAATTTTTCAAGTATTTTTTTATTATTTTTTAAAAATTTTTCATACAAGAACATAAAAAGAACCGCTGTTTTTAGCGGTCCTTTGAAAGCTGTTTCATATATTCAATGTATTTTTCATACTCCAATATAACGTATTTGGGCTTGTTATGCTTCATTATAACAAGCTCTTTTTTCTCATCAACCAGTTTTGCTGCTTTGGAGAAGTTTTGATTGACTTCAGATATACTGATTACATATGGGGTCTCATAATTATCCTCCCATATAACTTTGTATTTTACCATCGGTAACTCTATACAATTTGTCGGATTTATATATTTGTCCCATTCCTCTCTGGTTATATATCCGGTAGCTACCATGTCTTCAATTATTTCTTCTTCAGTTTTATACCTTTCATCAACAAAGTCGTAATCTTCTATTATGGGCTCTATTTTATCTCTGTTAACATAAATTTTAATTCCACCCGTCCTTCTGTCCGGGAAAATATCTACATGTCTCTTATGACATCTCTTTATCAAAACAGGTCTTTCTCTTGTTACTTCGACTATTACCAGGTATTCTCCATCCTTGATAAACTTCGTAGGAATCAGAAGCCTTTCTACTTCCACTCCCGGCTCTATCGCCCGCCTTAATATCCTGTCAGGCTCGTTTCCATCATACAGGACCCACACTCCTCCGCTTCTAGCCTTTTTGTCAAAAGTGTCTATGTCAATATATTTCATATAATCGACCTCCATTTTTATTTTTTATTCTCTATTTAATTTTCAAGGTTCTAATTAATATTATAATATGTTTTAGGATATTTACAAGCTAATATTTTAGCTAATTTTTATTAAATATTTGTAATAAAAATTTAATAAAAATTTAATCATATTTTTCACCCATTTTGGAGCTTGCGACAACTATATATATATAGAAGGATAAGCAAGAAAGAAATCCTTCTACCTTAAAACTAAACTGAAATCTCTATTGGATATTTCTTTTTAGTAGATTCTGTAGTTAGTCTAGAACCTTAAAACCATAGAACACTCCTTTGAAGTATAGTACATCCAATTGAGATAGTTATAACTCTGTAGAAATGAGTTTGTCCTAATAAAGTAGTTAGTCGAGAACCTCGATACTTGATAGGTTATACCTTAAGAGTTTAGCACATACAATAAAGAACGTTCAAACTCTTTGAAGGAGGTGTTAGATGAGAGTTAGTCTCCTGCGGAGGGAATTGTTCCTCGCTCTGTTTAGTGATTATAACTTCTCTCGAGGCAAAAAATAGAAGTGCCAATTCCTTCCGTTGTTCGATTAACTCCTAAAAAGTTGATATACAACTTAAGTTTTACACTAACTACCAAAGTTAAGAATAACTCGAGTTAACTTACTTTAGAGGGATAAAAACACTTCAACAGTAGATACTTCCTTTGAAGGGAAGTTAACACTCAATAGTCCCGATTAACTGCCAAAAAAAACAGATACAAAAAAACTTAAGACACCATAACACATTCAAAAAGAAGGTAGTAAAAACGATCAAAGGACTCTTTTCGATAAGACAGATTTCTTCTACAATAGGGGAAAAAGATGCTTTGGTCCTTTTTCATCGGTTGGATATGACAAACCAAAGAAAAGAGAGACTTCCAAAACACAGTTTCTCTTTTTTATATTACAACTTTATTCTGACGGTTTTTGTAAAGCTTTGTTTAAGTTTGGTAATATTATCGAGCGGATCACCTAAAATTTTCAATAAGTTTTTGTGTTATAATATAATTAAGACTTTTACTTTTTATAAATAATTCCTTCTTCTTCTTTTAAAAAATCTCTTTTGATGGATGGCAGGAAATAATCCTGCCAAATAATCCTGCCATTCGTCTTTTAATCACTTATTGTTTTATTTTGATTTCTTTCCGACCACTTCTCTTAACTTTAGCTATGTTATCAAGTGGAGAAAACTCCGCAAACCTAATTTTTACATCTTTTAGCAAAAGGTTAACATAACGTCTTGTCATCTCTAAAGTCTTATGTTCAAGAAGTTTTTGTAAGGTTAGTAGGTCGTCTCCATTCCTTATATACATCAAAGTAAAGGTGTGTCTAAAGTCGTGTGGTGAACACCTGTATTCCTTCAAAATGTCCTTACCAAGTCGTTCAACACAGTATTCCTTCGGCCTGTCCTGGACTGTCCTTTCAGCAGTTTTTTCTCCATATTTTTCCCCGTATTAGTTCAAAAAATAAATAATCTACTAATTCGCCCCTCAAACCTTTCGATGGTACTTTAATACTTTATCAAGCGTAAGTAAGAGGAATTTAAGACCAAATTTTTCACAAAAAACTTGAAATATCGGAAAATCTTTTTCTATTCTCATTTACATGAATAATAACAGTCCAAATACAAGATGAAAAAGGAGGAATTATGATGCTAGCAAAGAAAGAATGTAAAATAATCACATTGCCAGTTTCAAAAACGACACAAGCTCGGTCATTAGCAATCGCAGCTACCAATTATCTCAAATCTGGAAATATCGTCCATTTAACTTGTATAGGCGTTGCAACTAATTATATTGCAACCAAAGCTATAATTCTCATTAAAGCATCCCTAGCAACTATTGGCTATAACCTTATATTTACACCCATTTTTTATGAATTTTCAATAAAAGAACCAACGGATGGAACAGCGATTAAGACTGGAATTAGATGGATTCTATCTCTCGATGACTATAATAGATGCATGGTTACATCCAGCTACAGTAAGGATAACACACAAAACTGAATACAAAACAGGAAGTAATGATAAAAAGCAATCTTCACGCTCGAAGATTGCTTTTTTCCATTTTTAGGATATTTAAATTTGAATATATAAAAAAGCATCAAAATGATTATTAATATCTATATTATACCAATAATTATAGATTTCTAATAAAGATTTAAGATTTTAATTCAAATAATAAAAATCCATTATATGGCAGAATGAAATACCGACCAAAATGTTTGTATGTTTTTAAAAATTGCTAGCAAACATAATTTTCTAGAAAGCTAGCAAGCTAGGATGCTAGCATGCTAGCATGCTAAAAAGCCAGCAAGTTGGCAAAGCTAGCATGTCAGCTTGCTGGCTTTTTTAAAGTGCTAATCTCTTATGCTTCTGGATGTTCTAAAAATTCGTATTTCCACTGTTATCCGTTTAACTAATATAACTAGTAATCTATTAAATATGATGTTAGGCTCATGATATGCTTTAATATATTTCCTTTAATACACATAAAAGGTAATATAGCCTACTTGTCCTATTTTGATACACTCATTTTTCAAATTGTTTTACTAGACTATAAATCGGGTATTCTTTAAACATGTTTCGTTCTTCTTCATCCATTCTATCGAAATAGTATTCAAAGTCGGATTTGTTTTCAAGCAGAATGCTAACTCCACACAACATAGGAATATTGTCTTGAGAATTTTCCCTTATCCTTATAAGTTCTTGTTTTTCCTCTTTGCTTAATTCCCGAATCCTCTTTATTGCTTGAAATTTATTCACCTTAAAAATATCTGATTCATAATTATATTCTTCTAGCCACTCGCATAAATCAATAGCTACTGACAAACAATCTGTTAATTCATTTTTCATATCATATGATTTAATCAATTCCAGAATTAACAAATTTATTTCATTAGCATATGCTTCACTATAGGGAATGCTCTTTATCGAATTTTCTAACTTTCGCAGATCTAAATTGCTTAATTTGATTATATCCTCGGCTTTTAATATTGTAAATATACAACCTCTTTCATTGATTTTTTCGTCTTTAGATACAATTCTGCACTCTACCTTATTGCTACAGTCAAAAAAATCATTTATCT
>ERZ773359.4749-NODE-4749-length-13714-cov-6.547844_pt1 | contig 13714 bp, 10 predicted proteins | sample MGYA00374955_ERZ773359 | MGnify/ENA primary metagenome ERZ773359 (study PRJEB29098, sample SAMN04486028) | biogas fermenter metagenome | study: EMG produced TPA metagenomics assembly of the Biogas fermentation microbial communities from Germany - Plant 4 DNA1... | reverse complement strand
ACGAACATGGGGCGACATAGCCAAGTGGTAAGGCAGAGGACTGCAAATCCTTTATCCCCGGTTCAAATCCGGGTGTCGCCTCCATTTTTATTTGACGATAAGTTTGCCGGAGTGGCGGAACAGGCAGACGCAAGGGACTTAAAATCCCTCGGTCTTACAGAAGACCGTACCGGTTCGATTCCGGTCTCCGGCACCATTATTTATAAATTATAAAAGTAAGGCATTTTACCCGCAAAAAAGCCATCTACAAAAAGATGGCTTTTTTTTGTTATTCAGCGGTTGCATCTTCAATTAAAGTGGCTGCTCTAAAATGATGTCTGTTTCTGGCAGCAATTGTTGTCACCGCTTGCAGGTAATGAACATGCCTGTCACCCACAGGAACTGCCCTGTAGTTTTGCCGTAAAATTCATGGTAATGTCCTTCATAAAAATCAGTACGGAATTCTACCTGATGGATAAGGTCTGCTACTTGTCTCTTTTTTATTGTATGTAGGATAAATAACTATGTGACTAAAAGGGCCATAAATTAGTCTATCGCTAAAGTATCTAAGCCCCTTTGACAAATACAGCGTTACGGTTATTTGCATGCCTTTTATTATTCTGGAGACACTATAACGGCGGATTAAATATTGCCGGATGCACAAAGATATGTAAAGGGAGATTGATGATGGCAAGAAAAGTTACCATGGACGGAAACCAGGCGGCTGCTTACGCCTCTTATGCCTTTACAGAGGTAGCTTCCATTTATCCCATTACTCCTTCCACACCTATGGCTGAACAAGTTGAGGAATGGGCGGCGCATGGGAAAACAAATTTATTTGGCCGGCCGGTTAAAGTTGTGCAAATGCAATCCGAGGCCGGTGCTGCCGCCACCATGCGCGGTGCCCTACAAGCCGGTGTTTTAGCCACTACATATACTGCTTCCCAAGGTCTTTTACTGATGATACCAAGTCTTTATAAAATGGCCGGTGAACTTTTGCCGGGAGTGTTGCATATTGCGGCTAGGGCCATTGCTACTCATGCTCTCTCTATTTTTGGGGATCATCAAGACGTCATGGCTTGTCGCCAGACCGGAGTAGCAATGCTGGCCTCTACCAATGTGCAGGAAGTAATGGATTTGGCTTGTATTGCGCATTTGGCTGCCATTAAAAGCAGAATACCTTTTCTGCATTTTTTTGATGGTTTTCGTACTTCCCACGAATATCAGAAAATTGAAGTGCTTGATTATGCAGAGCTAAAGAATTTACTGGATTTTGAAGCTTTACAGGCATTTCGCCGGAGAGCTTTGAATCCCGAACACCCTGTGGTACGAGGAACTACGCAAAATCCTGATATTTATTTTCAGATGCGGGAAAGTGCCAATCCCTTTTATGAGGCTGTGCCTGGTATTGTGCAAAATTATATGGAGCAGCTATATAAAATTTGTGGGCGCAAATATTCTTTGTTCGAGTATTATGGTGCCCATGATGCGCAAGAAGTGCTTGTGGCCATGGGTTCTGTGTGTGAGACAATTTATGAAACCGTAGATTACCTTTTAGCTCAAGGAGAAAAAGTCGGTGTTGTCAAGGTGCGTTTATACAGGCCCTTTGCGGAAAAGGAGTTTTTAGCGGCTGTACCCAAGAGTGCAAAAAAAATTGCCGTTTTAGACCGGACGAAAGAACCGGGAGCTCCAGGGGAGCCTTTATATCTTGATGTGATCAAGGCTTTTAATCATGCCGGCAGGAAGCCACTAATTGTAGGCGGGCGGTATGGACTTTCTTCTAAAGATACCCGGCCGTCGCAGATTATTGCTGTTTATCATAATCTAAAAAAAGCAGCGCCCCAGGAGCGCTTTACCATTGGCATTGAGGATGATGTAACTTATTTATCATTGCCGGAAACAGAAATCGTAGATACAACGCCCACAGGTACTATTAGCTGCAAGTTTTGGGGTTTGGGTTCGGACGGTACTGTAGGCGCCAATAAAACAGCCATTGAAATTATTGGCGACAGGACGGATTTGCATGTACAAGCTTATTTTTCCTATGATAGTAAAAAATCAGGCGGGACAACTGTTTCGCATTTGCGTTTTGGTACAAAACCCATAAAATCTGCATACCTGGTTTATGAGGCCGACTACATTGCCTGTCACAATAAAGCTTTTGTTAATCAGTATGATTTACTTAAAGGCCTGAAAAAGGGAGGTACTTTTGTTCTCAACTGTCCCTGGAATGTCCAACAGCTAGAAGAAAAGCTGCCGGCGGCTTTGCGGCGCAGCCTGGCCGAGAAGGAAGCAAATTTTTATATTATTGATGCCATGGCTATTGCTGACCAGGTTGGTTTGGGCAACCGCATAAATATGATTATGCAGGCAGTATTTTTTAAACTGGCAAACGTCCTCGATTTTGAAAAGGCCATTCAGTACTTAAAAGAAGCAATCCAGGAGATGTACGGCAAAAAAGGGCAGGAAATTGTGAAAATGAATCATGCCGCCGTAGATAGGGCCCTGGATGCGCTGGTCAAAGTAGATGTGCCGGCTGCCTGGAAAAACGCAAAAGATTTACCGCTGCCGGAAAAAGCAGAACCTGACTTTATTAAAAATATTCAACGTCCCATGGCGAGACACGAAGGTGATGAATTGCCGGTAAGCGCATTTGCCGGCATGGAAGACGGTACGTTTCCCTTGGGGACCACAGCATATGAAAAGCGTGGTATAGCACCGATGCTGCCCCAATGGCAAATGGAAAAGTGTATCCAGTGTGGGATGTGTACTTTTGTTTGTCCCCATGCCACCATTAGGGGGTTTTTATTAACCCGGGAAGATGTGGAAAAGGCGCCGGCTGCTTTTCGCACCAAAAAAGCCACGGGAAAAGGTTTGGAGGGCTTGCATTACCGGGTACAAATTGCACCCCTGGATTGTACCGGCTGCGGCAACTGTGCCGATATTTGCCCGGCAGAGGGTAAAGCTTTAATCATGCAGCCTGCGGAAGCGGAAAGGCAAAGGGAAGCGGAAAACTGGGAGTATGCAATGACCATTACAGCAAAGGACGATCTAGTTGACCCACAAACAGTGAAGGGAAGCCAATTTGTCCGACCGCTTTTAGAATTCAACGGTGCCTGTCCAGGTTGTGGCGAAACTCCTTATATCCGTCTTTTGACACAATTGTTTGGAGACCGCATGTTAATTGCCAATGCCACCGGTTGTTCCTCAATTTGGGGAGCATCTGCACCGTCCATTGCCTATACGACCACTGCTTCCGGGAAAGGCCCTGCGTGGATTAACCCGCTTTTTGAAGATGCTGCCGAGTTTGGTTATGGTATGCTTTTAGGAACGAAAGCAAGACGGGAACAACTGGCGGTCGTTATGGAAGAAGCACTGACTTTACCGTTGCCGCCGGCGGTAAAAGAAGCTTTTGCTTATTGGCTGCAAGTAAAAGATGACGGCAATGCCTCAAAGGAAGCGGCGAAAAAGGTTTTGTCCGCACTGGAAAGCGTTGATAAAGAGCATAAATTAATTGCTGAAATCATTAAGAGAAAAGACTACCTGGTTAAACCTTCCGTTTGGGCAATAGGTGGTGACGGTTGGGCTTATGATATCGGCTACGGCGGTTTAGACCATGTTTTGGCTTCAGGGGAAGACATTAATATTTTTGTGATGGATACTGAGCTGTATTCCAATACCGGCGGGCAAAGTTCCAAGGCAACGCCCACGGCAAGTGTGGCTAAACTGGCGGCAGCAGGCAAGGAAACGAAGAAAAAAGATTTGGGCCTGATGGCTATGGCTTATGGGCATGTTTATGTGGCGCAGATAGCCATGGGGGCAAATTTAGGACAAACATTAAAAGCCATGGTGGAAGCAGAAAAATATCCGGGTCCATCATTAATTATTGCGTACGCACCCTGCATTAGCCATGGAATTAAAACAGGCATGGGAACCAGCATTATGGAAGAAAAGCGGGCTGTGGAAGCAGGGTATTGGCACCTTTATCGTTTTAATCCGGCATTGCGCAAAGAAGGGAAAAATCCGTTTATACTGGATTCCAAACCGCCCAAAACCGATTTCAAAGAATTTTTGCATGGAGAAATTCGTTATGCACAGTTGCAAAATGTTTTCCCCGAAAAAGCAGCAGCATTATATACTTTAGCCGCGCAACATGCCCAAGAACGTTTTGAGCGCTACAAACTTTTGTCTGAACAGCAAATTTTTTAAAAGTGTAAAACGGTGTTAAACTTTTAAGGTTTTAAACAAGTTGCTGGATGCGTAAGCCCCGAACCTAACTAGGTTTACGGGGCTTATGGCTTAGAGAGATAATACCTGCGATTTTTTCCAATTTTGATTTGGATCACATACTTTTTTTCCAAAACAAGCTATGCTGAAAGCAAAATAACAGGAAAGGATGGGAGTTAAATGACAAATAAACACATTTTTCAAGAAATAAAGGATAAACATTTTCGGACTTTGGAGCAATATGTGCCCATTGTGGCAAGAGTGCACGGAAAAAGCCACCCGGAGTTTTTTGAGGTGAAAAAGCTTTTTGACGTTTTGACACAGAAAATCAAAGAAGCCGGTTCAGAGTTGCCTGATTTAAATGAGGAATTTGCACAGCTCCGCGAGCTTACAAACAATTATACTGTACCGGATGATGTTTGTGAAAGTTATGAGGCAGTCTACAATATGTTGGCGGAGCTGGACCAAGCATACCGGATTTAATAAAGTTAAGAAGGCGGGAGCATGCAAAGATTTATACTTAGTCATAAAAACCACATAACTTTAATCAGTGCCATTTTCATTGTGCTGGGCTTTGTCAGCGGTTTGGGTTTTAAAAATGAGACTATGGCTGCCTGGGCTTTAGCTATTGCTTCTTTTTTTGGTTTGGCCCCCATTGCCATCCAGGCGTATCAAGCTTTAAAAGTTAAAGTGGTCAGCATTGATGTGCTGGTTACCATTGCTGTTCTTGGCGCGTTTTTTATCCGAAATTTTGAAGAATCTGCCATTGTGACATTTTTGTTTTTGTGCGGTGCTTATTTAGAGCAGCGTACCCTTAATAAAACACGCTCGGCCATTAAAGAACTGACGGAAATGGCACCGGAAAGCGCCTTAAAACAAATGGCAAATGGTGAGTTTGCAGAAGTGGAAGTGGATGAAGTGGATGTAGGTGATATTTTACTGGTTAAAACCGGAGCCAAAATACCGGTTGACGGTACCGTTATCTCCGGTGAAGGCAGTATCAATGAAGCCAGTATTACCGGGGAATCTCTCCCTGTACTCAAAGGTAAGGGTTCCACAGTTTATGCCGGCACCATCATGGACAATGGCACCATTCAGATTGTGGCCGATCGCGTCGGCGAGGACACCACTTTTGGTAAAATTATTGAACTGGTGGAGGAGGCGCAAGACTCCAAATCAGAGGCGGAGCGTTTTATTGATCGTTTTGCCAAATACTATACACCGGCGGTGCTTTTGCTGGGCATACTTGTTTGGGTTTTTGCGCGGGATCTGGAGCTTGCCATCACTATTCTTGTTTTGGGCTGTCCCGGTGCACTGGTCATCGGTGTCCCTGTGTCCAATGTGGCCGGCATCGGAAACGGCGCACGTCATGGCATTTTGCTGAAAGGCAGCGAAGTCATTAGGGATTTGAGCCGGCTGGATACAATGGTATTTGATAAAACAGGCACTTTGACTGAGGGGAAACCGTCCGTTGTGGGAAAAAAATACTATGGTGACAAGATTGATGCAGCTCTAGGGTATCTGGCAAGCATTGAACGCGAATCTGATCACCCCTTGGCTAAAGCAGTTTTGGAGGAGATTGGCGAAATTTCATTTTTGCCAGTGGAAGATACGGAGGTTGTAAAGGGCGGCGGCATTGTAGCCACTGTTGATGGACACCGGGTAGCGGTAGGCAATGTGGCTTTAATGGAGAGAGAAAAAGTTACACTAACTGAACAGGCAAAGGCAGATATTGCTCTGTTTGAAGATAGTGGCAACTCATTGGTGCTTACTGCCGTTGATGGGGAACTGAAAATCCTGATGGGCGTTCGTGATAAGATCCGTCCCGGTGTGAGAAAAGAATTGCAGAGACTAAAAAAATTAGGTGTAAAAAATTTAATTATGCTATCAGGTGATAACCAAGGTACAGTTGATGTGGTGAGTAAAGAGCTAGGTTTAACCCGGGCACATGGCAACATGCTGCCTGAAGATAAAGCGGCTTATATCAAAAGACTCATTGAGGAAGAAGGTCAAATTGTGGCTTTTGTGGGCGATGGTGTTAATGACAGTCCTTCCTTAGCCTTGGCACATATCGGTATTGCCATGGGGAGTGGCACAGATGTGGCCATTGAAACTTCCAATGTAGTATTAATGCATGCAGATTTTAGCCGTCTGCCCCATGCCCTTGGACTGGCAAAGGCCACATTCAGAAACATGAAGCAAAATATTAGCATTGCCGTAGGTGTGGTGCTATTTTTACTGGCGGCCGTGTTTTTTAGTCAATGGATGAATATGTCCATCGGGATGCTGGTTCATGAAGCCAGTATCTTGGCGGTCATTCTTAACGGTATGAGATTATTGCGGTTTAAATTAAAAAGAATTTAAAGTAAAAAAAGAAAGGAGTATAGAAATGAAAAGTGCAACTATTTACCTGGAAACATTGACTTGCCCCTCCTGTGTGCAAAAGATTGAGAGTGCCGCGAAAGCTTTAGATGGCGTAGATGCAGAAAGCGTAAAGGTACTTTTTAATTCCAGTAAACTAAAATTTGCTTTTGATGAGGGGAAGCTGGCGGTGGAAGACGTAGAAAAGGCGATAACTGCCCTTGGTTATGAAGTAAAAAAATCACAAGTAAAAGACAAATAAAAAATCCCCCGGGTTAGAGCAATTTGACCCGGGGGATTAACTTTTAATGCCGGTGTTATTTATCAAGGCCGGCTTGCCGGCAGCAGTTTTGAGCAAAAAAAGCAGACAGCTTTAGCTTCCGCCTATTCTCTTTCTATCGAGAAAGCAATCTATGCTGAAGGCAAACCGCGGCTTGTTTATTTTTGGTTGCTGTCTGCATATTCTTTGGCATTGCGTATCTCTTTTTCACTAGGTTGATTAACCTGAGAATCTTTTTTTAGCTTTTCTCTATCTGCCCAAGCGGCAGTATCGTGCTTTTCCACAGGGGCCGCCCGGGAGTGAGTCTTTTTTTTGTTTTTAGCCATTCTTTCCTCCTAAAAATGGGATTTGTCTTGCTACTTTTTGCTTGAGAGTCTTTTTGTAGGAGCAAACTTATGCATTTGCCGTTTAATTCTTTAAAACAGATTTTTCTTCCAGCTTTGCAGACACAAAGGCGGTAACAAGACCGTAAAGGCTGGCACCAAAAAAGTTGGCAATGGCGGTTTTCGGCAGAATGGGAATGATCCCCTGCACTTTAAAAAGCAGTGAAAGTCCATAAATAATAAACCAAATACTTATGGCATAAATCCAGCCTTTAAATAACAGGTAGCGACTTTGCATGTGGGGAATTAAGTAGCTAAAACCAATACCTATCAAAGATGTGAAGATAAGATGGCCCAAAACACCAAGAACTATCGCAATTGCTCCGCCCACATCTTCTTTTCCCAAGATGATAATTGCAGTCCATTTGTAAAAGGGCATTTCTGTCCAATTAAGCTTAAGCAGGGCGAAGCTGTATAAATTCATGACGATGCCGCCGGCAAGCCCGGCTAGAAAACCCCGCACTACTCTGTCTTGCAGCATTTAACCCCTCCAGAAAATAGGTGTGCAATTAGTATCCCCGCAAAAATGAGAAATATTGCTGCCGTAAACTTTTATATTAAGTTAAGCCGGAAACTTAATTAAGTAAAAAAATTCTTGAACTTTACAACTGCTTCACGTAAAATATATAGAAATAGTTTTTTCATTTGCTTTCGTAGTTTGTAACAAAGTGATGAAGGCTACTTTTTCTTTCTGTTGCCGGAAAACATGTTTTTCTAATACATGTGGTCCGGTCTTTCGTTAGCTAGAGCGTTAATTTTTTCCGTAGCCGGCAAAATTTACTTGGGGTACTAAATAATATAACGATGTCACTGAAATAGTTGGTAACAGTGAATTCCTTACGGGAGGTTGTAAGCGATGAAGCAGATTAAGAGAATTCTGGTGGCAAACCGGGGGGTTCCTGCGGTTCGTGTTATGCATACTTGTATAGATCGTAAAATCCTTACTACGGCGGTGTACAGTACTCCCGACCGCTTGGCTCAACATGTAACTATGGCTGATTCCGCCGTACATATCGGCGAAGCACCACCCAGTGACTCTTATCTAAATATGGACCGCATAATTGACGCTGCGTTGCAGAGCGGTTCTGATGCCATTCATCCAGGGTGGGGATTCCTGGCGGAAAACCATGAGTTTGCTCAACGTGTAATTGATGCCGGTCTCATTTGGATTGGTCCTCAACCGGAAGTGATCCGGTTGATGGGAGATAAAATTGAAGCGAAGGAAGTTGTGGAAAAAGCAGGTGTGCCAACAATTCCCGGCATTAGTGATGTAGAATCAGTAGATGATATTATCCGCTGGATGCGGGAAGAAAAGGTGGAATACCCCATTATGATTAAAGCTTCCGCCGGCGGCGGAGGCAAAGGCATGGTTAAAGTTGAACGTGATGCAGATTTACAGCAAGCTTTGGCACAAGTGCGTTCCGAAGCGAGAAAAGCTTTTGGCGATGATAAAGTCCTGGTAGAAAAATATATTGAGCGCGGTCGCCATATTGAAGTACAGATTGTGGCCGACCACTACGGAAATGTGGTTCATTTGTGTGAACGGGAATGTACCATCCAGCGGCGGAACCAAAAAATTATTGAAGAAGCACCTTCTCCCTCATTAACACCGGAATTACGAGAAGAAATTTGTCAAAGTGCTGTCACTTTAATGCAAGCAATTGGTTACACCTCTGCCGGTACAGTCGAATTTTTATTTGATTCGAAAACACAGAAATTTTACTTTCTTGAAGTTAATACGCGTTTACAGGTTGAACATGGCATAACGGAATTAATCACCGGCTTGGATATTGTTGGCATTATGATTGACGTTGCCATGGGCAAGGAATTGCCTTTTAAACAGGCAGATATACATCCTAACCGTTGGGCTCTGGAAGTGCGGTTAAATGCGGAGGATCCCCGAACTTTCAGCCCATCTTTTGGCTGGTTGACCCGGCTGACGGAACCTCACGGCCCTGCAGTGAGAATTTCTTCGGGAGTTTACGAAGGGGCGGCAATTCCGTCATATTATGACTCACTGCTCATGTTAATTATGACCACCGGTGCGGACCGTGAAGATGCCATCCGCGTCATGGATCGTTCTTTAAGCAAAAATTTGCGGGTGGAAGGTGTAAAAACGCTGGCGCCGCTTCTTTTAAGTATTATTCGTCATCCTAAATTTATCAGCGGTGATTTTTCCACGCGTTTTATCGAAGAAAATATGGATGATTTAATCTCAAATTTTGCCGGGGAAGATGATGTTGACGAGGCTTTAAAAGTTGCCAGATATGTTGCTGAGATTTCAGCTTTAGGTACGCAAAACTGGGTGTGAGGAGAATACCGATGAGGAAAGACAATGGATGTGTAAAAGACAATGATTATATTTTCGTTACCCCTGAAATGTCTCCACGAGAAATTGTGGCAAAAGTGCGCGCCCTACCCGGTGTCTGCCTGACTTCAACCGGGATGAGGGATGCAGGGCAGTCTGATTACAAAAATCGTTTGCGTCATTTTGATTTGGCCACTTTAGCTCCACATTATAATCGGATGGGCTTATTTAGTGCGGAATGTCACGGCGGGGCCCGCTGGCATGTAGGCATTATGAACAGGCGGGAAAGTCCCTTTGATGAAATCCGCTTTTTACGAGAAAAAATGCCAAATGTTTTGCTGCAAACATTGGTGAGAGAAACTAATCTTTGGGGCTATCGCCCGTACCCGAAAAATGTCATTGAGTATGTTGTTAAATATGTGGATATAGATGTTTGGCGCTGTTTTTCTTTCCTCAATGACGTACGCAATATGCGTGTTGTGGCGGAAACGGTAATGAAGCGCGGAAAATTGTTTCAGCCTGCTATTTCCTTTACCCAAGCCGATTGGGCGGATAATAAATATTACTTAAGTGTTGTGCGCGAGATTGTAGCTCTTTGTGGTGGCGTAGATGAAATTATTTTGGCCATTAAAGATATGGCCGGCGTGGGCAGTCCGGCCAGGATTGCCAGCTTGGTAGATGCCATTAAACAAGCATATCCGGAACTGGTAATTCAATACCATCGCCATGCCACAGACGGCTTGGCCCTGCCCGCTTTATTGGCGGCAGCCCAAGCCGGGGCCAAGATTCTTGATGTGGAAGAAGATTCATTGACACGTTTTTATGGGCAGCCACCTATTTTGGGGGTGCATGCTTATCTAGAAGAATCGGGCGTTCCTGTACATTTAAACAGAAAAGCGGCAGAGGACGCCGTCCAAGAAGTTCGTGAATGGATAAACCAGTATGAATGGGCTGAATCTCCCTTTAAAGGTTTGGATCATAATGTCTTAAAGCACAGAATGCCCGGCGGGGCTTTCCCCAGCTCTTTTGAGCAGGCGGAAAAAGGCGGATTCCTACATTTAATGCCATCTATTCTCAAAGTTATGTCCCTCTACAACCAGATTATAAAGTACTTTGACGTGACGCCGGGATCACAAATTACCTGGACTACTTGTTGCGGCATTGTTAACCGGTATGCCAAAAAGAGCGGGGAAAGCGGAGTAAAACATTTAATCGATTTATTAGAAAAATTTGTGATTGAAAAAAATCAGGATTTTGCTGCTTTGGATGCTGAAGAACAAGAGGAGTTGCTTTCCCTGTTTGCTAATGCACCCGGTGATTTTAAAAACTTAATTCTTGGCCATTACGGCAAATTGCCCATGGGATGGCCTGCTGATTGGGTTTATCAGAGTGCTTTCGGTAATGAATGGAAAGAAACCATGGCCCAGCGGAAAGAGGAATCACCGCTTGATTCACTGCCCGATGAAGATTTAGATGAGGCATTGCATACCTTGAAAGAAACTTTAGGTTGGGAGCCCACCAAGGAACAGTTTATCCTTTATTTAATGCATCCAAAGGATGCCATTGAGTATTTGCGCTTCCGTGAGAAGTTTGGGCAGGCTCCGTATGTTTTGCCGACAAATGTTTGGCGTGAGGGGCTGAAAAAATACGGGGATACTGTTGAATTTGAAATTAATGGCAAACCGTTTTCCATTGAACTGGTATCAATCGGTGAAGAACATGAAGGGATTATCCATGTGATCTTGCGTGTTAACAATAAAATGCGTGTTTATGCCGTGGAAACACCGCGTGTGAAAACAAAGAAAGAAGAAATGGCCACAGGACCCAATGAAGTCGGTTCACCCATCAACGGAACGGTGTGGCGGCTGGGTAATCCCAAACGTGGCAGCCTTAAACCGGGAGATATTGTGCATAAAGGTGAAGAGATTGCCAACATTGAAGCCATGAAAATGGAAACTGCCGTTTTGGCCCCCTTCGATGCGCAAATTGTAGCCATTAAGGTTGAACTCAATGAAATGGTTAAAGAAGGTCAATTGCTTTTTGTTTTAGAACCTCTGGAAAATTAAAGTTACCCAAAGGGAAAGCCTTGCCTTTTGTAACGGCAAGGCTTTCCCTTTACATGCTTTTTCCGCCTACGGTGAGATATGACCCAGAGAATCATCGCAAAGACTTGACAGTTTTTGTCATTGACAGGACCAGTCTTAACAAGTAGAATGTTCATGGGCAGAACCTTGTCGTTTTTTGTCTAAAAAGCTCGGAATATTGCTGCCTATTCCTAATGTTTAGCACACGGGTAAGGGAGGGACAAGCAGCATCGGCTATCTCAAATAGTAAAACATTAGGGGTAGAGAGCCAAACAGCAAAGTACAAAAAACGCCAGCAGTTTTTTTATTTTTAGTTTATGTTCCAAAATTCACAAGTGCGGCTGTAAGCGCATCTTTTTTTTTTGCCGGTTGAAAGTGAACGTATTCACAAAAAGTCTGGGTGGCCTAATTGCCTTTTTCCAGGAAGGCCCTAAGGGGTAGATTCAGAAGGAAATAATACCAGGGCTGAGGGGCCACTTATTAAGTATCTTGGTTAACTGCAAATGCAACAAAAGAGAATATGAAGTAAAAATCTGCTTAAAAGCATAAAAGCCTGTCGCATGCGACAGGCTTAATTTGCTATGGTGGGTCGTAGTGGATTTGAACCACTGGCCCCTACCGTGTCAAGGTAGTGCTCTCCCCCTGAGCTAACGACCCGTTTTTTTATTAGAACTTTGAAAGACAAAACTAATTGTATCAGAAAAACAAAAAAAAATCAAGGGATCTTTTGCTTTTACTTACTGAAATCTTTGGTAGGTATAAGGATGAAAAAATAAATAAAAACTAAATCTAGTAAATAAACAAGGAGGGTAATAGATGCGCGTAGCAAGAGAATCGGAACCTATTATGCGGGTGAAATGTTGTGTAGATAGTTGTGAATACTGGGAAAGCGGTGACCAGTGTATGGCTTCCAGTATAGAAATTCAGCCTCCCAACGCTTCCGATACTGAAGAAACAGATTGTGCCACATTTTCACCGAAAAACTAGCTTTACAAGGGACGTGTTTCCGCACGTCTCTTTTTTTCTCTTTCTGTTATGGCCGGATAAAGTATACAAAAATTTTGGCAAACATATATTACTTAAGGAAGGGAGATGACAATGGTGGCATTAATTGCAATTGCCGTAAAATATATTACTCCTGTGCTAAAAGCAAAGGTGAATCAATGTCTCCAGTTATACAAGCAAACTGGCGGCAAAATAATTTTTGAAGAAACAAAATGGGGGATCTGGCCTCATCTGCTATTTTATTTGCAAAACGGGCAAAAAGCAAATTCCGGTTTTGTTTTTCGCAATTTATTGGCGCAAAGTTTAGCTCAATATATTGTTGAGGAACAGGCTTACTTGTTTTTTACAGAAATGATGAAAAAATCTTATTTTTATTTTCCCCCGGAAGAAAGAAATCATATCTTTACTCTGGCGCAAAAAATTTATCTGGCTGATCCGGCAAAGGATGAGGGAGGGCAAGTTTATGCCGGAATTTTGCAGCAGTTGCAGGAATATCTTGAACAAAATGATTATGTTAACTTGCATGGGTTGATTGTTTTTAGAATGCAATCCTGGTTAAAATTTGTGCGCAAAACCCTTGATAAAGCTGTGGATGATTATTTAATGGAAAAAGAATATCAGGAGTTTATTAAACTACTCAAATATTTTGTTGCTTTACAAGAACCGAAGATCAAACAAATACACGTGCTTTTAAATGAAAACGATTGTTTTTATTTCCTCGATCACACTTTTCAGCCGGTGGAACAGCAACAGGAAATTGTCTGGGAAGGTTACAATGATTCCTGCGATGAGGAAGATCAACTGGTGAGTCTCATTATTTCCCTTGCACCACACCAGATTGTTTTGCATCACAATGTTTACCTGAAATATCCCAAAGCCGCAGACACTTTAAAACATGTTTTTGAACAAAGAGTCAGCTTATGTAAGCGCTGCAAATTATGTCATGATGCCAAAAACAATATTTTTTACAAAAGAGAAACTTAAAAGACAAGAAAGACGCTCTGTTTTTTAAATGCTGCGTCTTTCTTATTTTTTTGGCGTTGCTGCATTGCGTTGGTGCAACTCTTTTTTTATAAACAGGCGAGAA
>ERZ773359.4745-NODE-4745-length-13725-cov-5.698756_pt1 | contig 13725 bp, 14 predicted proteins | sample MGYA00374955_ERZ773359 | MGnify/ENA primary metagenome ERZ773359 (study PRJEB29098, sample SAMN04486028) | biogas fermenter metagenome | study: EMG produced TPA metagenomics assembly of the Biogas fermentation microbial communities from Germany - Plant 4 DNA1... | reverse complement strand
AGATGCCTAAGTGACTGGAGTTCAGACGTGTGCTCTTCCGATCTCCGCATGCCATCACCTCGGCTTAGCATATGTGAACCGCGGGTACCCTAGAACCGCCAGTGCCACGAGAGCTGCAGCTGTGGCGGCCGACCAAAGGCAGCGGTGAGGTTCCCTCCATCATACTGCCCCAGTTCCAACTGTAGATACCGGTTAGTTCCGCCCCAGCGCAGACGCAGATAACAGTGGGAAAGCTGCCGCAGCCAGTCGTACTTAATCACCACCCGCCACGCCCAGGCCTTTTCCAGCTGCACCTCAACGCGACCGATGCGGCGCGGCACATCGGCGCGCACACTCCAGCTCCCCCTCTCCGTTTCCCTGTCCAGACGCACGACCTGGTTCACCATATCCACCTGCCACAGACCCTCGGCTGTTTTTCGCCTCAGCACCAAGGCTTCGGTGGGATCCAGGCGCCACTCCAGGGAAAAGCCTGCACCCACTTCCACTGTAAAGGCCGTGCGGTTGTACTGCCTGGTGCCCTCGAGGTTGGTCTGGCGCCGTAGAACCAAGCCCGCTTCCATAGGCCCCAAGGCTGCGGCCAGGTCTAGCTGCCAGCCCACCCGGTTGGGGCTGACTCGATTGCTCTTGGCCAGCAGACTCACAAAACCGGGTTCCACACGCTGCCAGGTGAAAGAGCCGTTGAGTCGGGAACCGGTTCTGGTAAGCTCCAGTACTCTACCGGAGAAGCTCACTCCATCTCCATACAACCAGCCTAAGGCGGTCTGCGCTTCCCAAGCCCCTAAGCTCATCCCGCTCTGCAGTACAGCCGCTGTTCCCGTTTCCTGGAAACTGGAATACTGGAGCTGCAGACCGCGCCACGTCAAGGGCCCTAACTGAAAGGAGCTCTCCACAAACCGGGCCCGGGCCCTCTCCTCACTGCGCAGAGGTATGCCATGAAAGAAACCCAGCGCCAGCTGTTCGCTCTCCAGGATCAGAAAGGACGTGTCCGGCAGGTGGTTGTTTTTGCTGATCAGGCGGAAGAGTTCACGGGACGTATAGTGATCCACATTGCCGCCTGTGCGCAGTAAAAGTGGGCCCAAGCCTCCCACCTCCAGCCGCCACGTGGGAGTGAACTGCAGCCTTTGCCCTGGCGCGCAGTCTCCCTGCATCCCCAAGCGCAGATCCACAGCTCCCACTTGCTTGCCAAAAGAAACGTATAGCTGCTGCTGAAACCCAGCAGGGCCGAGAGATCCTGAGAGCTCGGCACTCCACTCAGCGGCACAGCTCGAGGCAGCGACAATCATGCAGAGGAGCACAAAAAAAACTCCGCGCATGTACAAAGAATTCACTCCTTTGGACATCTCCCTGGGCGCGGAGTACTGATATTATAGCACAATTCGCTATTTTTTCCAAGCATACCCTTCCCGGTCGGTTAAACCCTCCTGCCGGGCGAAGTTCTCGTGGTTCTTGCGCACGTAGGCCGCGTACAGCTCATCCGGGCCGATGCCGGCCTTTAGGCACATGCTTACAAAAAAGTGGAGCACGTCCACTATTTCTTCCAGCAAGCGCTCCCTGTCAATCTCCTTGGGATCCTTCCACCACTTGAAGTTCACCTCATCGAGGATTTCCGCCAGCTCGGAGATGATGGCCAGAATCTCTTTCTGGATCCACATCTCTTGACTGAATGCCACACCTCTGTGCTCCACAACTGCTTGATCAAAGCGTTCCTGCAGTCGGAAGATCTCCTTCAGCATATCTTTCTGCACAGCACATCCTCCCTCAATAACTGGCTGGGCCCTACCGCAGCCCAGCTCCATCGTTGTGGATCATAGATTTCCCGAGCCAACTCGACCACCTGTCCGTGCTGAACCGCGCCAATGTGCTGCAGGATCACTTCGGGGGCGAGCGGTCCTCCGTCATACATTTCTCCTTTGGCCAAGCGGGCCATGCGGGTACTCGTGCTCTCCAGAGACAGCACCAGGCCGCTGCGCAGCTGCTGCTTGGCCCGCTCCACCATCGTGTCCGTGATCAGCCCCGGGATATCTCGGAAGATCTCCGTAAGCACGTCCCAGACGCGGCCCCAGTTCTCAGGGCCGAATCCAGCATACACTCCGTAACAGCCGATGTCGCTGTACAGAGCATTGAAGGAGTACGTGCTGTACACCAAGCCCAGCTCCTCCCTCAGCTGCTGAAACAGCAGCGAACTCACCCCACCGCCCAAGATGGCATCCAGCACCTGCAGGGAATACTTGCGGCTATCGCGGCGAGAGATGGCGGGTGCTCCCAGGCAGAGGTGGACCTGTTCGATGTCCTTATCCTCAAACCGGCAACCCCCTGCCTTATAGGTGGGCAATACGGCAAGCTGGCGCTGTCCTTTGGGCAGCACAGCAAAAGCCTCTGCGAAAGCCTCCACCACTTGAGCGTGATGGATGTTGCCCACACAGGCAATGATCAGGCGGTCAGCGGTGTAGTGTTTGGCCACATATTCCTTGAGCCGTTGAGAGGAAAAGGCGCGAATGGTGTCTTCTGAGCCCAGGATGTTCTTGCCTAAAGTGTCTCCAGGCCAGAGCACATCGGCAAACAGATCGTGCACAAAGTCCTCCGGCGAATCCTCGTACATGCGCAGTTCTTCCAGGACCACGTTCTTTTCCTTTTCCACTTCTTCTGGCAAGAACAAAGAGTTAAGCAGCATGTCCTGGAGCAGCGCAGCTGCGACAGGGAAATGCTCGTCCAGCACTTTGAAATAGTAGCAGGTCTGCTCTTTTTCTGTAAAGGCGTTGAGCTGTCCGCCCCGCTGGTCCATGATCTCCGCAATCTCCCGAGCGGAATGGCGGCTGGTCCCTTTAAACATCATGTGCTCCACAAAGTGGGACATACCCCACTCTTCAGGCTCTTCCTGCCGGCTCCCTACTTCAAACCAAGCCCCTAAGGTAACTGAGCGCACATGGGGCAAGCGCTCAGTGATAATCCTGATCCCGTTGGGTAATACTGTCTTTTGGTACATACCCTACCTCCACACGTGCTGGCGATCCTCGCCAATACGTGCTGTTCTTTCCACTGAATTTGGCGGTACGAATATGATACCATAGATTCAGCACAGCAGAAAGGGGGGTGTCTATGGACCGAGGTGCCATTATCGCTGTACTATCTATGCTCTTTTATTTCACATCACTTTTAGGAGCGCCGGGGCCAGGCGCCGTACAGCCCCTTGCTGCCCCCGCCGAGCAGCGGACCTACGAGGTTGTGGGTCAGACTGCACAGGTGACGGCCGATGCCGTGACGGTGCGCAGTGCGCCGGCAGCCGATGCCCAAGCCCTGGGGGTACTCAAGGGGGATGCCCGGCAGGTAATCATCCTAGACAAAGACGAAAGCTGGTACAAGATCCGCCCAAGCTCAGGACCCATCGGCTGGGTACCTGCGTATGCCCTGCGTGTAACCCCGGTAACGCCCAAGCAGCTGGATCGCATAATCTTGGGTTACTATGATCCAGGCGGCCCAGCCTATGAGACGCTGCTGGAACACTCCGCCAAACTCACCGCTGCTGCTCCCTTGGGTTGGAACTTGGACAGTGACGGAAAGCTCAGGGCAAGCTTTGATCCAAAAGAGATGGGCAGAAGCCTCTATTTCGCCGGCAATCAGGAACTATTCACTTTTGCCCACGTGCGGATACCCGCTCCCCCCACAGCCCTGCTGGCCAACGCCGCTCTGCAGGAAGCGTCCCTGGACACTCTGGTAGCCACAGTCCAAGAGTGGGGGCTCAGGGGCATCCTGATCCATGTGGACTATGTCCCCACTTGGGAACAGGAGGAGCTGTTTGCTTTTGTGGCTGCCCTGAAAAGCAAAATGACAGCGCAAGGCCGCTACACGCTGATCAGCCTGCCTTCGGCGGAAGGATTGGACTACGCCGCAGCTGGCCAAGGCGCGGACTATCTGGTGCTGCAGACTTCCGCCGTGCCCGCAGAACCCGGGCCGGCCGCGGCCCTGCCCGCAGTGGAAGAGATGATCACAACGGTGAGCCAAGTGGTTCCAGGGGAAAGAATCATCCTGGGCCTCAGTGTCTCTGGGCTGCACTGGCCGCGAGGGGGTATGCTCCAGGCGCTCAGCCATGGAGAAGCCATGGGGCTTGCGGCCCGGGAAGGCGCCAAAATCCGCTGGGACACCGCTTCCCAGACACCTTACTTCCAGTACGGCAATGGACAGGAAGTCTGGTTCGAGAACCGTTACAGCCTCAAGCACAAGCTAGAGCTGGTGGCCAAGTTCAACCTAGCCGGGGTAGCTCTGGCCAACTTGGGCCAGGAGGATCCGGCCTTGTGGGAAACCGCCCTCCAGCTCCTAATCGGCTAATAGCTCGCCCACGGTAACACACTGAAACCCCCTGGTGGCTAGATGATCCAGAATTACGGGCAGTGCCTCCAGTGTAGGCTGAGTAGGATGCATGAGGATCAGGGCGCCGTTAACCAACCCGCTGAGTACGCGGTCGATAATTTTGGTGGGGGCCGGCCTCTGCCAGTCTACGGTATCCACAGTCCAGAGCACAGTCTTGTAACCCAGCTCTGCGGCGATGGCTACTGTTTCCTGGGTAAAGTCTCCTGCTGGCGGGGCGAAGACCTGCGGGCGCTGTCCCGTGGTCTCCAAAATCGCATCTTCACCTTCTTGGATGAGCCGCGCCACTTCATCGCGGCTCATTTCGCTGGGCAGCCCGTGCCAACCTCCGTGATTGCCAATCTCATGCCCCGCCTCGGAAATGGCCCGGGCCAGCTCGGGGGCGCGCTGGGCCCAACGGCCAGTCAAGAACCAGGTCGCGGTGACATCGGCTTGGCTCAGAACTTCCAAGAGGCCGGGGATATACTCATCGCCCCAGTCCACATTGAACATGAGGGCTACCCGCGGCTCGCTGTCTGGGCCGCGGTAATAGGGTTGGAAATGCGCCCGGGTGATGGAAGGCAGCACCTCTACTGTCACGAGGCGCACCGCGGTACGGGCAGGGGCTCGGAGCAGCGCTTCCACGGTACTCTGCACGTCCACCACTTGACCCACCACTTCAGGAGTAACACTGCCCGTCTGCCAATCCCAACTAGCATTGCTCGCTTCCACGTAAAAGCTTTCCGCCAGGCTGGCCACCACATCGTAAAGCTCCTTTTCCAAAAGGCCCTCTACCAGCTGACCTTCTAGAGTCACCCCCCGCTTCACGCCGTACAGCGCCCGCTGCCCCGCTTCGTATAGTGCTGGAGCCAGGATCAACAGGGCAACTGCCAGCACGAGGCCCGCTGCTGCAAGCAGAGCGCGCTTGGTGATGATCATGCCTAACTGCCTCCCTTTCCCGGATGCTGGGTTCCAGCATGGTCGATGTAGAAGTCTCCTTTATGTAGCAGCTCAGAAACGGGTACAATGGCATAACCCTGGCTCAACAAGTCAGGAATCAGACGGCGAATAGCCCCAGGAGTGCCTGGGGCTGCATTGTGGAAAAGCACTATTGAGCCAGGTTTGATCTGGCTCATCACCCGCTCGTAGATCTGGTTGCTGCTCAGATTCTTCCAATCTAGGGAATCAACAGACCATTGGATGGTGTGGTAGCCCAGGGCAGAAGCGACGGAGATCACCTTGTTGTCGTACTCTCCAAACGGAGGGCGGAACAGCGTGGTTCTCTGCCCTGTAAGATCCTGAATCAGATACTCGTTCTTCTGCAGCTCATAGGCAATCCCCTTTTCGTCCAGCGTGGTCATGTGGGGATGAGAATAGCTGTGGTTGCCGATTTCATGCCCGGCGGCTGCGATCTTCGCCACATAGTCCGGATGCTTATCCACCCAGTATCCCGCCAGGAAAAAAGTGGTCTTCAGGCCATGTTCGTCCAAAATGGTCAGGATTTCATCGGTGAGGTCCGCGCCCCAGGTGGCATCAAAGGAAAAAGCCACCTTCTTCTCTGCGGTCTGCACGCTGTAAATGGGCACCAATCGGCCCCGGGATAAAACCGAGATGATCAAAGGCTCGCGCACCTGCGGGACTAAGCTTAAAAAGGCCAGGAGGAGGACTAGCAATAAGTACCACCTCTTGACCCTGATCACATAAACACGCATGACATCACCTCTAGGGCATTGTATTCACCTAGAGGGCGAAGTTATGATTCCCGATCCTCTTGATCACCTGTTTTGTGGCCCAATACTCGGGGGTCCGCGTCGTGTGCGGATTGTAGAAGAACAGCGCTCCGCCTGTTGGGTCTTCACCGGCCAGCGCCCGCCGCACCGCCTCCATACAGCTGGCTTCTGCTTTCTTTGGAAGCGTCCCCTGCTGTACCGGAGTGAACTGTCCCGGCTGGTGCAGCACTTCCCAGACGGAGTTGGGGTACTTGCTGGAGCGGACACGATTGAGAATCACTGCGGCCACGGCCACCTTGCCTTCAAAAGGTTCGCCCCCAGCTTCAGCCTGTACTACTCGGGCCAGGAGATCGACTTCTTCGGGGCTCACTACCACAGTGGAGCCGTCATGCAGTACCAGCTTATTGTCGGCGGCGGAAGGCAGCCTGAGGCGGGTGCCCACCTGCAGCGCGGCCGGGTCTTTGATCTTGTTCAGGGCAGCCAGTTCCTGCCAGGAAATACCATGAGCCATGGCAATATCCCAGAGGGTATCCCCGGGCTGCACCACATGGATGGAACCAGAATCTGCTTGGACCAGGCAGCTGGAGAGCATCAGGCCCAGCATGATCAACACAAAACCTCGCATTACATTTCTCCTTTGTAACGATGGGATGGTCTGAGTCAACTAGAGTATTCCACACGACCACCGCCTTTCCTTCAGCGCCCCAGTTGATCTAGAAAATGTAAAAAACGGTTGCGGGCGATTACCTCCGAATAAGAGACTCTCTCAGACAGCAGGTTCAAGGCGGCCACTGCAATGAGCACCACCACCTTGGCGGGGAGGGCAGCATTCAGAGCCACCAGCCAACCCAAGGCGGCACCCAAGGGGTTGGCCCCCGTATCGCCCATCATCGCCTTCCTTTTGAGATCCCAAGGGAGATAACCCAACACTGCGCAGGAAAGTACCTGCAGGGGCAGGGGTTCGGCCGCTGCAAAGTGCAGGGGCAGACTGAACAGGAGAAAGGCTTTGCCGGCGCGACCTGGCCTTAAGTCCAGCAGATTGATGAAGTTGGCTGCCAAGGCCACCAGCAGAGCGTCTACGATCAGCTCAACCCACCCCGCGGCCACCAAGTTCGCCGCGGCCAGGGCACTTATCCCCCCACCCATTGCTTTTAGGGCACCCGTGGACAGCGAACGGTACCGGAAGTGGCCGCGGAACCCCTTAGGACCGCTGCTGCCGCAGGCGTCGTCCACAGCTCCCAAGACTCCGAAAAGCAGCAGTAGACAGGCAAAGAGCAAGATCTGTCCATCCAGGCCCGAACGCGCCATCAGCACCCAGACCACGGGTAGAAGGAAGGCTGAGCCCAGTCCAGTGGGTACGGGCTCACCGAGGTAGTTCTGCACTGTCTGAGGCCGGTATATGGGCAGCAGAACCGGTACAGCAAAGTAAGCTATGGCGGCCGCTGCTAGGTTCCAGATCAGCGGTGCCACCCCCTTCGCCAGCACTGGGTCAGGGCCCGGAGCACGTGCACCAACTGCCGTCCGCGGTGCACACACCCGCGCAGTGTTCTTCCATAGGCCCGGTGTTTCATCGGGAGAGGAACCTCCACCACCGCAAAACCGTGGTGCAGTGCACCCACTGTCAAGCTCACCTCCACCCCGAAGCCGCTGGCGAACCCCCCCAGGCACCGCAGCACCTCGGCCCGCACCGCCCGCTGGCCAGAAAGGGGGCTGGTCACAGTGTGGCCGGTTAAGAGCCTGACTCCCCAGGCCGCCACTCGGCGTACCAGCCCAAAACCCATCTGTCCTCCTGTCCTGGCCTGATCTCCTATGAAGCGGGCCACGCTCATGTGGGCTTCTCCTTGGATTACGGGGTCCAAGAGGGCGCGGGCCTCTCGGGCAGACTGGCCCAAATCGGCATCCAGGAGCAGATAGACATCCCCCTTGGTTCTGGCTAAACCAGCATTGAGAGCAGCACCTTTACCCCGGTTTTCCGGCAAATCTAGAACCACAATCGGTCTGACTGACCGCTGCTGACAGACTTCTAAAACAGCCCGCGTGTTGTCGGTAGAACCATCGTTGATCACCACAATTTGATCAAGGGCCTCTAGGGTCTGGAGCGCTTCCAGGGTCTGGGCGATATACTCCTCTTCGTTGTAGGCTGGAATGAGGGCAACTGCTCTCATGGGAACAGCCCCTGGGCGTTTTTCTGCAGTCCATAGTGGCCCTGCGCGTTGGCCGCTAAGGCCAGCAGGAAGGCGATCTCACCCATGCTGGTATCAATGCTGTCCACCTGCAGGCTTGGGGGCAGGTCAGCCACTTTCGGTTCCAGCTCGGCACTCCACACAAAACCCAGACGGGTACCAGCGGCAGCGAGGGCCTGCACGATCTCCCGCTCTTCAGCGGACAGGGCTTCCCCTCCCAGTGAGAACACCACTACCACATCCTCTGGCAGAGGCATCTGCCCCAGGCCGTGGAGGGAGACGGTCTCCACCTGAGCACCTGCCTCTTTGAGAACCGATCCCCAGGGGACCTCCCCCTCCCCTACAATGACCACGGATTGGCCAGCCAGCAGGTTCCGAGCTACGCTGGCTTTCAGCTGCAGCCAAGCCTGGCTGGAGAACTCCAGCTCCGCCTGGAGGGCCGCCAGCTTGACGCTGCTATCCCTGAAGCGCTCCTCCAGATCAGAGATGAGCTGGGCCTGCTCTTCCACGAGGGCGTGGTCGGGGAAAACAGCGCCGCCGATGAGGATACCAAGAATGAGGCTGAAGAATACCGCCAGCAGAGAAGCCACATGGTAGCGAAATCCAGGGTGCATCTAGAACCACCCCACCAACAGACGCAGCTGCAGCCAAAACAGGCGCAGATAATGGCGCCAGGGAGATGCGAGTCCCATGAAAATCAGAATAGGGATGAGCGCGGCCAGAACCAGGGGCAGGGCTCCGTAGGGAGTCTTGGGTCGGTAAAGTTCGCTGAGTCTTTTGGCATCAAGCAGAATAGGACCGATCTTCAAACGGGTCAAAAAGGTGGAAGCCATGCCTGGACGCCCCTTTTCTAAAAAATCGATCATGTTAGAGTGTGACCCCACGAGTACGATCAGCTCTGCTCCCTGCTCGTGAGCCCACAGCAGCGCCAGATCCTCGCTGGTACCCGGAGCGGGCACCATGTGAAATCCCACCCCCAGGGTAGCTAGGCGCTCAGCGCTGGGGCAGCGTCCATCTGAGTAAGCATGGGCGATGATCTCTGCGCCACAGCGCAGGGCCGTGTCGCTCACGCTGTCCATATCGCCGATGATCATGTGGGGCCGGTAGCCCGCCTGCAGCAGGGCGTCGGCTCCCCCATCGACCCCCACCAGCACCGGATGCGCTTCCTGTATGAAGGGCGCCAGCACCTGCAGGTCCTCCCGGTAGCCCACTCCCCGCACAACCACTACCACTGCCTTGCCTACACAAGTGATGCCAAGTTGCGGAAACTGGATTTCGCCTAGAATCACATCCTTTTCCCGGGCGGCATACTCCAGGGTGTTGCTCACAAAACGCTCCAACTCCCGGGGCAGGTTGAGCTGGGCGATCCTTTCCCGCTCTTCGATCATGTGGGCTGTAACCACGGTGCCCACGGCAATTACCTGCCCGTCTTTGAGGATCTTCCTCCCCTCTATCTCCACCTCGTCTCCATCCGCGAGCAAGCTGAAGATCTCTTCTCCCACATTATCCAGCAGTGGTATGCCATGGGCATGCAAAAGGCGCGGGCCCAAATTGGGATAGCGGCAGGTCAAAGAAGAATGGGCGTTGATCACGGCCGCCGCTCCCGCTTCCACCAGACCCGCCGCCCCCACCGCGTCCAGGTCTTCATGGGCAATCACCGCTATTTCCTGAGCCTGCAGCTGCGCCGCGAGTTCCTTGGTGCGCCTGCCCAGGCGGACTCTCCCCCGCACGACGGCACCTCCCGCAATGAAAAAGAGACGGTTGTCACCGTCTCTAGTATGTTCCTCTAGCTGTGCCGTTAGCCCCGGCGTTGGGCTGCTAAACCTACCAGATGCACCATTTTGCTGATAAACTCCGAATTCGTGGGCTTTCCTTTGTTTTCCGCCACGTAAGGAAAGAGCTGGTACAGTTCTTCCACATTGCCCTTTTCCCAGGCTGCCTCTAAGGCGTAGCGCATGGCCCGTTCCACTTGGGCCCCGCTCACCCCGCAGCTCTGTCCTATGGCCGGGTACAGATGCCGGGTCACGGCGTTCAACCACTCAGGGTGCTGCATGGCCAGCCAGATGCCCACCATGAGATAGCGGTAACCCTTGTAATGGGGCGGTATGCCCAAACGTTCGAAGTAGCTGGTGCAGATTTCCTGGACCTGCTGAAAAGCCAGCTCCCCGCTGGCTGCTGCAGCTGCCGGCTTCAACAGCTGCCGGATCCGCTTTTCCAGCACTACCAGGTCCACCGGACGCATGAGCACGTAATCTGCACCGAGCTGGGCCGCCCGCGACAGGGCGCGCTCGCCAGGGGGCTTTGGGGAGACTATGACCACTTTGGTCTCTTCTGCAGGCAGCTCTTTCCTAATCTGCTGCAGAACCTCCATTCCCCCGTGGGGCGGGCAATCCATAGCCAGCAGAATCACCTGAGGTTTGTCCCGGGAGAGCACCTGCTCCAAGCCCTCGGCGCAGGCAAAGTCTTGATAGGCAAACCCATCCAACCTGCTGAAGTAAGCGGATACCTCATCTCTGAAGGCTTGATCACTGTCTAGCTGCAGCAGCAGAATCACACCCGGCTCCCCCTTAACCAACCCGCCCGGCCAATAGGAAAGTCTTGGTGATGGGCGAGTAATGGAAGTTCTTGTCCAGGCGAAAACCCACAATTTCTCCCGTGGAGTTCATGTGGATGCGGGGCCCGGAACACTTCAGCTTCTCTTGGCCGATGAGAATGGTGTGGTCATTGTACACACTGATGGGCAGATCCTGTTCAATGTACTCCAACACGCGCCGTTCCACTTCCGCCAGGTCCACTTCCGGTTTGCGGGTGAACTCCACCACAAACCCTCGGCGCACATCACTGTGGAAGGTGGGCGGCTCAATACCCATCTGCTCCAGGACGATACCCGTCAGGTCTTCAGCGCTATGGGCCATCTTGCGGTAGACCAAGGACTCATAGGCCTGCTCGGCAATCTCCGCCGGAAAGGGACCAAAAAGGGTAGGAATGGTCACCACAACTTCTTCACCTATACCGATGAGCACCTCGGCATTGACGTTGAGCAGCGGATAGAGCAGCTCAAAGTGCTCAACGATCACGCGCCGCCCAGCGGAGATGGCCTTTTTCACCGCATCGGCCAGCTCCCACAGGGGCGTGAAAGCCATCTCGAAGCGAACATCCAAATGATAGGTGTGCGTGCGGAAATAATCGGCCTGAGCATCCTCCAATACCGGCAGGGGCCGTACGTTCACACCGTCATCGTCATTGGTGAGCACAAGTCCGGGAAACATCCCCCTAATAATGAGCGATTTACCCGCTCCCGCATCGCCGATCACACCAATGAGCAGAGCCTCCGCATCGAGATAGCGCTGGGCAATGATCTGGCCCAGGTGCATCAGCCGCTGACGCCCGCGGGGTGCATAGTAGGCAGCCTTCACCAAGGTAATGTAGTGCATGCTTACAACACCACCTCAGCATGCCGCGCCACGTGGCAGTTAATGTTCACAGCCACGGGCAGCCCGGCAATATGGGTGGGGTAGGTTTCCACAAACAAAGCTAAGGCCGTCTGGGTCCCTCCAAAACCTTGGGGGCCCACTCCCGTCTTGTTCACCAGCTCCAAGAGCTCCTCTTCCAGCTGAGCGATATGGGGTTTGGGGTGCTTCGAGCCGATTTCCCTCAACACAGCCTGTTTGGCCAGGAGGGCGGCTTTTTCCATGGTTCCGCCGATACCCACGCCGATAATGATGGGCGGACAGGGGTTTCCTCCCGCTTCGCTGACCGTTTTCACCACAAAGTCTTTGATCCCTTGGAGCCCGTCTGCCGGTTTGAGCATCTTCAAGGCAGACATGTTCTCGCTGCCAAAACCCTTAGGAGCCACAATCAAGCGCAGCTGATCACCGGCCACCAAAGAGGTGTGCAGCACAGCAGGAGTGTTGTCTTTGGTGTTCACCCGTTCGATGGGGTCTCCCACCACGCTCATGCGGAAGTACCCTTCCCGGTAAGCCTGGCGCACTCCTTCGTTCACCGCATCGGACAGCAGGCCGCCTTCGATGTGCACATCCTGGCCTACCTCGGCGAAGACGACAACCATACCAGTATCCTGGCAGAGGGGCATCTTCTTCTCCCGGGCGATCTTTGCGTTTTCCAGAATCACTTCCAGAACATCCTGCCCCAGGGGAGACTCCTCTTTCTGCTCCGCTTCCACCAGCGCCTGATAGACGTCCATGGGCAGATTGCAGTTGGCGTCCAGACAGAGCTCTTTCACCCGGGCTACGATGTCCTCATACTTGATGATCCTCAAGGTTCATCTCCTACCTTGCTTTGCTTTTCAGTAAGGCCACGAGGCGGTTCATCTCATTCGTGCAGATGGACAGGCCCTCATCCACACCCATACCGGGCTTGGAGAGAATCTGGCGGGGCCGCGTGGCAACAGCTATATGCACTGTAATCTGGGCCGAACGCTCCGTCTCGTTGCAGGTGCCGCCGAGATAGGGGACAATATCATGCTCATGGCAGTACAAGACCGCTTCCACCGAGTTGTTGATGCCACCCAGGTCCGGTGCCTTGATCTGGATCATGTGCCCCGCCTTGGCATCCACAAACTCTTTGATATCTTCCAAGGTGTTGCACCATTCATCAGCCACAAACTGCACAGGAATGTTGTGCCGGTCTACATACTCCCGCAAGGCGGCCATGACCTTAATCTGTTCTTCCTTGGAACCGCAGTCCACGGGGCCTTCAATGGCCAGGCGGTGAGGGGCGACCAGTTCTGCCAACTGCCGGGCATACTCGCCTATTTCGACCACGTCATTGTTGAACGCCTCGCCGATGGTGCCGTACACATCGACCTGGAAGTCGGGCACATAGTCGTCGTCTACCCGCAGTTCCTGCACCCTCTGCTTCAGCCAAGCCAAGTAACTGCGGAGGTGTTCTCCCTGCTTGCCTAACTTGTTGATGTTATTGAACAGGCCGTGGGGCAGCACATCCACATGCTTGATGATCATGCGATCCGCGTTGTTTTTGCGGTCATCGCCTGTTTGTGCGAAAATCTTCACCGGCTCAGGCACAAGCTCCAAGCCGTATTCCTCCACAATCACTTCCGCCATGGTCAGATGCCTGCTCTTGGCCACAGCATCGAGAAGCGCCTGGGTAACGCCATAGCGGATAGCCGTATGCAGATGCTTGCCCTCGCCATTCTTGAGCGCGTCGATTTCCTCCGCCAGTTCGCGGAAGGAAGTGAGTTTCCGCCCTACCAGCTTCGGCACCACGTACTTCTCAATCTGAGGAATATATGTATCAGCCAGGAAGAGCGGATCCCTTCCGCCTGCGCCTGAATACTGCACTGCGGCGCAATCGCCATAGGCCACCTGGCCGTCTTCCAGAATCAGCTGAATGGAGACACTCTCCCCCGCCTGCCGGATCTTCACAAAACCTGGAGTGACAGGCACGCCGTCATAGGTGAAGCCGTTTTCCGTAAAATTCCCCTGGCGAAT
>ERZ773359.4741-NODE-4741-length-13753-cov-4.349613_pt1 | contig 13753 bp, 12 predicted proteins | sample MGYA00374955_ERZ773359 | MGnify/ENA primary metagenome ERZ773359 (study PRJEB29098, sample SAMN04486028) | biogas fermenter metagenome | study: EMG produced TPA metagenomics assembly of the Biogas fermentation microbial communities from Germany - Plant 4 DNA1... | reverse complement strand
TGAAGGTGATTACATACCTTGCTGCAGTTTTTCATGGCGTCTATAAGGCTATCGGACAAATCCTTCGGGTGGGAGGTCATAAACCTTACCCGGTGGATGCCGTCTATCTCTTCAATGGCATAGAGAAGTTTCGCAAAGAGATCTTTTTCACCAAGATCATTGCCGTAAGAATTCACATTCTGGCCAAGAAGGGTAATTTCTTTGCAGCCGTCTTCTGCAAGCGCCCTGACTTCAGAAAGAATATCCTCCATTTTGCGGCTTCTTTCACGTCCGCGAACATGGGGCACTATGCAGTAAGTGCAGAAATTATTGCATCCCAGAATAATATTGACCCATGCCTTATGTTTTTCAGCTCGTTTTATGGGAAGTTCCTCAATTATTCTTTGCTCTTTCTCCCATACTTCAAAAACCCTTTTTCCTTTTGTGAGATAACGGTACAAAAGTTCAGGAAACATGTGAACATTATGTGTTCCAAAAACTATCTTTACGTTTTTGTATGACTGCTTTATTTTTTCAACCACATGGGGCTGCTGCATCATGCAGCCGCTTGCAACAATAATGGAACCCTTTTCCTCACAGACCTTTGATAGGGCTCCAATGTGGCCGTATATCTTTTCTTCGGCGTTTTCGCGGACGCAGCAGGTTACAAACACGATAATATCTGCAAAATCGTCCCCGTATACTTCTTCATATCCCATATCGGTAAGCATACCTGCGATGGTCTCTGCGTCCCGTTCATTCATCTGGCAGCCGAATACGTCCAGTTTGAACTTTTTAATTTTACCTGTTTCAAGGGTATATTCTGTATTTAAATTTCTTACATGTTCAGTCCATTCGGATATAATCAAGTTATCGTTCAAATTGCTTTTTGTGCTCAAGACAAGTATCCTTTCTAACCTGAAAATTATGTTATTTTAAGTGCTCAAACTTATTCTTTACATGTAAAACTATAATAACAAAATTGATGTGAAAATTAAAGTGGTAAGCCCAGGTTTCAGAGGCTGCCACCTTGTGCAGTAAACTGTCTCAGGCTCATACAAAGTTTATTGAGAATTTTTGCATCTACCTTTAGGATATGATTGTCATTATATGATAAAATAATCCTCGTGATTGATTAAGTCACAGATTATGTAAAGTAAAAGAATAATATTCGGAAGAGGAAATGCTGTATGGATAAATATCTTGAATATGCTGTTGAACAAATAGTCAGACTATGTAATATCCCAAGCCCGTCGGGTTATACCAAAAAAGTGCAGAAATATCTTATTGATGAGTTATCCCTTCTTGGTTATACCCCGCAGCTTACCAACAAGGGCTCGGTAATTGTATGTCTGGGCGGAGAAGGACCCGGACTTATGCTTTCTGCGCATGTTGATACATTAGGACTTATGGTCCGCTCGATAAAACCCGATGGCAGACTTAGATTCACATTGATAGGCGGTTTTCCGCCCAATTATATTGAAACAGAGAATTGCACTGTCATCACCCGTGATGGAAGAGAGTACTCAGGTACCATTCAGGTAAAAAATCCTGCTGCCCATATTCGTAAAGACATTTCTGAAACAAAGCGTGACGATGAAAACATGGAGATAATTCTTGATGAAAAGGTCTTTTCAAAAGAAGATGTACAGGCTCTGGGCATAAGTGCGGGCGATTTTGTCGCACTTGATCCTCGCACCATAGTAACCCGGACGGGTTTTATTAAAAGCCGTCATTTGGATGACAAGGCCAGCTCTGGTGTACTTCTGGCTCTCGCGAAGTATATAAAGGAAGAGAATATTGAACTGAAGCGCAAAGTATGGCTTATGTTTACCACTTATGAAGAAGTTGGCCATGGAGGTGCTTCAGGTTACCCTCAGGGCATATCCGAGCTGATTTCAGTCGATATGGGCGTTGTTGGCGATGACCTTGAAACAAATGAATACAAGGTTTCAATATGTGCCAAGGACTCTCACGGGCCTTATGATTACGATATTACAACAAGGCTTATAGAACTTGCAAAAGCAAATAATCTTCAATATGCGGTAGACATTTATCCTTTTTATGGCTCGGACGCAGATGTTGCTCTTTCTTCAGGGCATGACTTCAGGCATGGACTCATAGGTCCTGGGGTAGCTGCTTCCCACGGCTATGAAAGAACTCATAAAGAAGGGCTTTTAAACACGCTGTGTCTCTTAAAAGAATACATTACTCACGAGTAAACAATGAGGTGTTTGTTACTATTAACTGTTGGCGAAATGCGAAGTTCGATTGGGGGCGATCGACAGGACGTCGAGCGAGCGGCGCTTGCCCGGATGGCAAGTTCGCCCGCGTACCCCAAGAGAACGAGCGTTGAGCCTTACAGCTTTCCTTAGCAGAGGACGTGAAAAAGACAGAGCCTTTGCACGTAACAACTTTCCGAAGCCGAGGACGTGAAAAAGACAGAGCCTTTGCACGGCACAGCTATTCAGAGCCGAGGGCACGCAAAAAAAAATGATGTTCATTGCTGAACATCATTTCTGATTTTTATTTATTTCCTTGACCTTGACCTTCCAAAGAGTCTTAAGAACGTAATGAACAGGTTGATAAAATCAAGGTAGAGTTCCAGGGCTCCAATTACTCCTAAGTTATTGCGAAGACCTGTGTCCCCCTGGGTTCCGAAATAAAATCCTTTAAGTTTCTGCATGTCATAAGCTGTAAGCCCTAAAAATACAAACAGGCTCAACATGCTGATAAACCATTCCATACCGCTGCTGCGCAGGAATATATTTACCAGTGAAAGAACAACAAGTCCTATAAGACCCATAAACAAAATGCTTCTGAATCTGGTCAGATCTGCCCGGGTAACATACCCGTAAATGCTCATAATACCAAAGGTCAAGGCAGTAATTCCAAGAGCGCTTGCAATGGATTCACCGGTAAATACCAGCAACAGCACTGATAAAGTAAGTCCGTTTACAGCCGCATAAATCAGAAACATTGCGACCGCTGTGGAATACCTGATCCTGGTGATGCGGGCAGATAAGACAGAGACAAGTATTACCTCACCTATCAAAAGCCCATAAAACAGAATGTTGTTGGATAATATTGCATAAAGCAAATTAACATTGCTTACGGTATACAACGCAACGCCTGCGGTTACAATCAAGCCTATGAACATCCATCCGTAGACTTTTGCGATAAATGTATTCATACCCCTTATGGTTGCAAACTCATCTTCATAAAGTCCTGTACCATAATTATTGTTTTCATTGTAATACACGACTCTTTCACCCCTTTTCATTATGTGATGCTAATTTTATTATATACCAAGAGTCAAAATTTGCAAGGAAATGCATAGTATGTTTCCGCTATGTAAGTATTTAATCATTAGCTTTTTAGATTTTTAGCCTTCAATTATTGTATAATTTAATCCTCTGTTTTTGAAAGCATTTCCAAAAGTCTTTTTTTATAGCCGTTGAATTCTGTGCCAAGAAGCATTTCCCTGACCCTTGGCCGCCCGAAAGTGACCGGAATATCCCCGATTATTGTTCCGGGTCTTGTACTCATAACCAGAACCCTGTCGGACAAATAAACAGCCTCATCAATGTCATGAGTCACAAACAGGACGGTCTTTTTGTGTTTTTCCCACACTCTTATAAGCCAGTCCTGCATTTGCATCCGGGTGATTTCATCCAGTGACCCGAAGGGTTCGTCAAGGAGCATTATTTCCCCTTCCATAAGATAGGTCCTTAGAAGTGCCGCCCTTTGCCTCATCCCACCTGAGAGCTGGTTAGGCCTGTAGTTTTCAAATCCTGAAAGTCCGAATTCCGATATCAGTGATTCCATCTTTTGCCTAACTTTTTTTATATCCCCTTTCCTGACCTCCACCGGAAGCAGGATGTTTGACATAATTGTCCTCCATGGCAAAAGGCAGTCTTTCTGAAGCATATAGCTTACCGGAACCCGGGATTCTTTTACGTCCACTCCGCAAAGGGAAACAGTTCCCTCATATTCCTTGTCAAGGCCAGCTATTAATTTAAGGAGCGTACTTTTACCGCATCCGCTTGGCCCTACCAGGGAAACAAACTCGTTGTTCCTGACCGTGAATGAGACATTGCGCAAGGCATTTAATCCCGGATCCTTTACAAACGGGTCAGGATCTGAAAAAACCTTATTAACATGAGTTATTTCAATAATGTTTTCTTTGTTCATTACTTCTCCACAAACTTGTTTGTAAAAGCTTTGGTTACATCAATTCTCTCTTCAATAAATCCGTTTTCATAAAGCCAATTTGTGTAGTTTTCCCACACTTCCACTTTCTGCATACCCCAGTAAGGAGCATCAGCCTGGTATTTATCCGCAAGGAATTTCTGGCTCTCTTTTACAAGTTCTGCATCTATCTCAGGTACGGCTTTTATCAAAATATCCGCTGCAGCCTCAGGTTCTTTTATGGCAAATTCATAGCCCTTTACCACTGCCTCCATAAATGATCTTACCAGTTCCTCATCTTTATTGAGAGTATTCTCGCTGGTTATTATGACAGGAGTATAATAGTCAAACACAGGCGCAATTTTGCCCAGATCAATATAGTTGAGCTCCATACCCTTTAGTTTTGCGGCAATTCCATCCCAGCCTGCAAATATCCACGCAAAGTCAATCTGTCCACTCTGGCTTGACTGGAAGAAGTCCGCATCGCCGGTAGTGGCAATGGTAACTTTGGAGAAGTCCGCGCCTTCCTGATCCATCAGATATTTAATTGTTGCCTCTTCTATGGGTGAACCCCAGCCGCCGTAGGTTTTTCCTTCAAAATCTTTGGGAGACAGGATGTTTTTATCTTTTATTGAGGCAAAACCGGATGTGTTGTGCTGTATCACGGCTGCCAGCGATACCAGAGGTACGCCCTGAGCACGGGCGAATGTCACGCCCTCCTGATAACTGATCCCAAACTGGGCAGTGCCTGAAGCCACAATTGAGTCAGATGTACCTTCTGAAGGCTGAATGATTTCAACATCAAGTCCAGCGTCTTTAAAGTAGCCTTTATCACGGGCCACATAAATACCTGTATGGTTTGTATTTGGTGCCCAGTCAAGAACAAAGGTTACTTTTCTTAAGGATTCATTATTTGCAGCATCCTGAGTAGAATCAGGCGATGTTACAGGATTTGATTCAGAGGGAGACTTGCCTTTCTGTCCGCAGGCCGCTAAAGATATTGTTATAATAACTGCCAGAAGCAATAAACATAATCCTTTTTTCATAGACAAAATCATACTGTGTCCACCTTTCATTATCAAAATGAGATATATTTTTTTGCTACTTTTCTCTCCAATAATTCAATAAACTTATATACTCCAAGACTTAAAACCACTATCACCAATACATCCGCAAAAAGCAAAGTGGTTTTAAAGCTTGACATGGCACGGGTCATCAAAATACCCAGTCCCATTTTGGCCCCGACCCACTCTGAGAGGACAGCCCCCAGAATGCTGTATGTAGCAGCAATTTTTAGCCCGGAAAACAGGGAGGGAATGGCCTGGGGAACCCTTACCGCGCAAAAAGTCTTCCACTTGCCTGCCCCCATTACCTGCATGAGCTGTTCCATGCTTTCATCGGTCTTGATAAGTCCCTGGGTAAAAGTCACGGCAACGGGAAAGAAACAGACAAGTATTACAATCAAAACCTTGGGCAGAAGCCCGAAGCCGAACCATACCGCAAAAAGCGGAGCCAGAACAATAGTCGGGATTGTCTGTGTGATTACAAAGATGGGATATAAAGCTCTTCTGACAGGTTCAAACAAGCCCATCAAAACGCCCGATATAATTCCCGCAATTACCGCCAGAACAAAACCGAGCAAGGCTTCTCCCAGTGAAACAAGGGCATGGGACAACAGAAGTTCGCCATCTTCAATAAGCGCCTCTATTACCGCTGTAGGTGCAGGAAGAATATACTTGGGTATGGCAAACAACAGGACTATTGCCTGCCAGATAAGCAGTACCATTAAAATAACTGCAACCGGCAAGAAATCAAATGATTTTTTATTCTTTTGTTCTGTATTTGCCAACTTTTTCTTCAATTGTGACGCCCTCCGGGCTGTAATCGATTTTAACCATGGAAATGACACGGGTTGCACCTTCCTGGACGCAGATCTCCTGAGCTTTTTTCACTAATTTCAAAAGCTCACTTAATTCCCCTTCCATGGTGGTTTCCATGGGTCCTACTTCGTATTTTATCCCGCTTGCAGCAATCATAGCGATAACCTTGTCAACAACGGGATAAACGCGTTCATTCGGCACATTTGGTATCACCTGCAAACTAACGTTGACACTTGCCATTTTTACTATCCTCCAATCCCAATGTGGTACTGAGAGTTGAACCAGGATAATGCTTCGCAGAAAAACCGTCTACTTATACAGAAAAGGCTGCCCAACATAGGCAGCCCAAAAATCTACGTTGCGCATTCCCTACGCTGGTATTAACCAGATCAGGTTCCAGATGGTCGGAACTTACAGTTCCCTCTCAGCCGGTTTACCGGCTCCCACATGCTTAATATTAATTTTTGCTTCTGAATTAATTCAGGAGTCATGTACAATTTTAGACATTCTTTACCTCTGTGTCAAGAGAATCAATACAAACCAGGGAAAACACTGATTGACAACTTTCTTAAATTACAACCTCAACCGGGTTATGTACTGTAAGTGATTCCTTGTCCACAAGGCAGTCATAGGCAAGCACATGTACCCCTTTTTCACTTGCTTTTTTTACTGCCTCGGCAAAACGTGGATGCATTTTTGTGTGGGGTGAAAAAACTTTTCCCCGCATCTGCAATATGAACAGCAAATAAGCCTCAAATCCTTCTTCTTTTGCCTTTATAAGCTCTTCCACATGCCTTGTGCCACGTTCGGTAGGCGCATCAGGGAAAAGGGCGACATTGTCCAGTTCAAGGGTCACTCCCTTTACTTCCACAAATGCCTTTTTATCCCCCGCCTCCAGATAAAAATCAAATCGGGATTCACCGAATTTGGCTTCCTGTTTGACAAGGGTAAGGTCCGGAAGTCCCGGAAGGAGTAGTCTTCCTTCTTTCAGGGCCTCAAAAACAACACGGTTTGGGGCAGTGCTGTCTATATTGACAAGCTCCTCACCCTTACAGACTGAAATAAGGGAATACCCTGTTTTTCTGCTGCTGTTATCCGATTTCTGCAAGAAAACTTTTGCGCCGGGAACAAGCAATTCCTTTAAACGTCCTGTATTGCGGACATGGGCAGCCACTATTTCCCCATCGAGTTCGCAATGGGCTATAAAGCGGTTTGGTCGCTTCAGAAATTTTGCCGCATACATATTTTTATAAACCATTATTACTCCTTATTAAATTACTTCTGCTTCCGGGTTTAATTCTCCGGTACCTGTGTCAATATTTCTGACGAGGTTATGCAGCCATTTTCCCGATAGTACTCTTATAGAACCGATTATGGTCTTTACAAGCTCCTCCACCATAATCATAGCAATAACATAATACACCGGAAATCTGAATACCCGTACGCCAAGATATGCCATTGGTATTCCAATCAGCCAGGGAGCGCCTACATCAATGACAGCAGCAAAAACCGTATCTCCTCCGCCTCTGCAGACTCCCACAATAATTATCATGTTAAGTATCCTTGGAACCATGTAAAGGGCATACACCCTGATGGTAATTCTGCAAATTTCACGGGTTGCGGCGCTGATGTTAAAGAAACTTAAAAACAGCGGCGCAAAAAGAACAAGGAGGATGCTTACAATTATACCCAGACCTATACCCACAACAAGAATCCGTTTTGCATATACTCTTGCTCTGTCTTCCTCTTCTGCCCCTATAAGATTGCCGATAATCGCACCGGCAGCATTTCCGAGGCCCATGAAGAGGGATAGAAAGATGCCGTTTATCACATCAAGTATCTGGACGGTTGCAACCGCCTCTGTGCCCAATACTCCGTAGAAATAGGTATATACAGTGACACCGACCGACCACAGCAATTCATTGATAATTACCGGGGTTACAGGAGAAATATAATGTCTCAGGAATGCAGAGTTGTATCCTTTAAAATCACTGAATCTGGCTGCAAGCTCATACTTTTTGCCGTAAGTAATCCCTAATATTACGGTGAATTCCAGAATCTTTGAAAGCAAAGTCGCAATAGCCGCACCCTTTACTCCCATGGCAGGAAGGCCCAGTTTACCGTAAATCATAATATAATCAAGAAAACCATTGGTTGTTAGCGCAATGGCACTTGCAATCAAAGGAACTTTTGCCCTACCCACGCCCCTGGACTGAATTGCGAATGCTGCGGATACAGCATTAATGGGGAAAGTCCATGCCACGATACCTAAATAGATTGCTCCTTCACGGATAACAAGAGGATCGTCTGAAAAAATATCAACTATGATATGGGGAGCAAAAACACCAGCAATGGTAAATGGCACAGAAATACTCAGGCCAATAATAAGGCTCAGGCCAAGTACTTTTCTGACCCCTGCAATATCCTTCTTTCCCCAGAACTGGGCACTGAAGATATTTGAACCGCTGTTTATGCCAAACAGAAAAACAGCAAAAATAAAGCAGAGCTTATTTGCGACGCCAACAGCGGCGATATTAGCATCCCCGAGCCCGCCTACAAGGACGTTGTCAACCAGTGAAAAACTGTTAAATATAAGGTTTTGGAAAGCTATGGGCAGACCATAAGCTATCAAAAGTCTCCAGAAGCTTTTATCTTTTAAGTCAAGTACTCTCATTGTTCACCTCAACCATGATGCATAAAAAAATAGATTAAAAACATAGATACAGTTTAAAAAGTGATAATCTCAGGCACAGCAGATGCAAAGAATATTTTATCATTCATTTCAGCAATTTGATATAAACAATTTAAAGAAAAGAATGGCAATATTTCGTCATAATTTACATTTAAGTTTTTATAAAACTTATTATAATAGTTTTTATAATACTTATAAAAACTATAAGGCCTATGTTATGTGATTGCTCTGACAGTGTGAAATGTCTGATGCAACCGATGCTGAAGAATTATGCTTAATTAATGTTGCTTATTATTGAATTTGTAATGGCAAGACTATTTAATTCAATAATGAAAGGAGATGATGGTAATAGAAACTGCCAAAGTAAAGAAGATGAATACCGAACTGATTAAAGCTGTTCTTAAGGCAAATCCTGGCAGCACAAAAGCTGATATCGCTTCTGCCACCAATTTAAGTCAGGCTACTTGCAATACAATACTTAACGAACTGGTTATGACCGGAGAAGTGCTGGAACTTGACACCGATTACACCAGTGGCGGAAGGCCTGCCAAGAGGTTTAGATATAACGGCGATTATGCTTACATTATCTGTTTATATATCAATTGTGAATGCAGGAAGCCTGTTATATCATATGCGGTAATAAACATGCTGGGAGAAATCAAGGAAGAAGACAAGATAGCTAAAAAATCAGTGGATTACAATACCCTTGAGGAACTGACAGAAAAGCTGATTGAAAAATATCAGCATGTTGAGGCCCTTGGTATAGGAATTCCCGGGGTCGTCATTAACCGCAGTATAATAGATATTTGCGATGTAGACAGTCTGACAGGATTCCCTTTGGCAGAAAAGTTACAGAGCAGATTCGGCATAAATGTATTGCTTGAAAATGATATGAATTTGACAGCACTTGGATTCTATCATGGACAGAATTATGAAGAAGATACTTCTGTTGCGGTTCTCAATTTCTTAAAAGGCAACTGTCCGGGATCGGGTATTATTATTGACGGGCATATTGTCACCGGCCACACAAATTTCGCCGGGGAGATTTCCTACCTGCCTTTTTACGAAAGCCTCAAAAAATACATGGAAAAACTTGAAACCCGCGAGGGCATCATTGAGACGGTGGGAAAATCAATTTGCGCCATCACTTCAATCATAAATCCCAATATAATTTTGCTGACAGGCGCCCTTCTGTCCGAGGACATGCTTAATGATATTTTAAAGCTCTGCCATAAATACATTCCGGGGAAGCACATGCCGGATGTTATTTACCGAAAGTCAATTCATGATTATTACATTAAAGGCCTTACCACAATGACTCTGGAAAGCTTCTCGCTTCCTCTTAAAATGGTGGAGAAATTAATATAATCCCGCTTAATACAGTAATAAAAGGAGCATAAATATGGCAACTGTTTTTCTTATAATAATTTATTTGTCTTTTATTAGTCTTGGACTTCCTGATGCCCTTTTGGGGGCCGCCTGGCCTATAATGAGCATAGAATTAAATGCCAGCCTGGATTCTGCAGGCATTATCTCAATTATGATTACAATCCAAACCATTATTTCAAGTTTGTTCAGCCATAAACTGATTTCACGTTTCGGAACCGGCAAAGTAACAGCTTTCAGCGTATTATTGACTGCAGGCGCGTTGCTGGGAATTTCCTTCTCCCCTTCATTTATCTGGCTTGTTTTGCTGGCTGTCCCCCTTGGTCTTGGGGCAGGCTCGGTGGACGCAGGCCTCAATAATTATGTCGCCCTTTATTATAAGGCAAGTCACATGAACTGGCTCCATTGTTTCTGGGGAATCGGAGCAACTATCGGACCGTTAATAATGGGCAGAAGTCTGAAATTCAACAATAACTGGAGAGGCGGTTATCTTACCATAGGCATTATCCAGTCCATTCTGGTAATTGTATTGTTCCTCGCAATTCCCATGTGGACCAGGACGGAAAAATCCTATAAGAAAGAAGAAGACGGAAAAGAGCCTGAGAGTAATCCCAATCACAATGTCCCGGTATTGAAAATAAAAGGCGTGACCACTGCAATGCTGGCATTCTTTTTCTATTGTGGAACAGAGCTTTCAGCCGGATTATGGGGCGCAAGTTTTCTGGTACATATAAAAGGTCTTGCTCCGGCTACGGCAGCAAGCTGGATTTCCCTTTACTATGGTGGAATAACAATGGGAAGATTCATCTCAGGATTTGTAACAACAAAATTAAGCAGCAAAACAATGATTCGTTCGGGACAAATAATTGCTCTTACAGGTTCGGTTCTGCTTTGGCTTCCTTTCCATCCGGTTTTCTCCCTCATCGGATTTATTCTGATAGGATTGGGATGCGCACCAATCTACCCATCCATGCTCCATGAGATTCCCAAACAGTTTGGAAAGGAAGATTCATCACGGATTATGGGCCTCCAAATGGCTTCCGCCTATACAGGCTGCCTGATTCTGCCCCCGATTTTAGGTTTTATAGCTTCCAAACTGGGCATTGCAATTCTTCCTGTATGTCTTATCACCTTTATCACAAGCATGCTTTTATCCGCAGAGCGAGTCAATATCATGAGAAAAAAGGAAGCAGCAAATTTATTAAGCCATTCCCAGGCATGAACCAGACTGTTTGTACGTACTTTATCACATGGAATAAAGGCCGGATAATCGATTTCTCCGGCCTTAATGCTTTATGGTTATACTTAGTTTTTGTTTTTATGGCATAATAATTACACCATATCCGGTTATTTAAGACTCTCCCATATTGATAAGTTAAGAAATTTTTGATAAGTTTAAAAACATCACCTTTGTTATTGAGATTAAATGTAAAATATTTACTGATAATGTAAATTAGCCGATGTATTATGCATAATAATCGATGTTAAAAATCATGTAACTTATCATCTTGTAACAACAGATATTTGTAAGATAATAAATGTGGGTAACTATAAATATTAAATTAGCGGTTTTTTCTTTATAAGCTTATTGAACTGACAGATTTTTTTGCGCAGATGGAGGAACCAACCATGAATATAGATTATTTCAAAAGAACCTTCAAGTTTTCGCCTGAAAGCAACACACCTCTTTATGAGCAGCTTGCGGCCTATATCAAGATCCAGATACAGGCAGGAGTCTTAAAGCCCGGGGATAAAATGATTACCGAACACAAGCTCTGTGACATCCTGAATGTAAGCAGAACAACCATCCGCCAGGCTTTGGACCGTCTGGTTGAGGAAGGTTTATTGATAAGGTACAGAGGAAAAGGCTCATATATTGCCGAACAGAAACTTAAGAGGAATATTAACTACTTGTACAACTTCACTGAAAACATCCGGGATGCAGGGGCAACTCCAAGTTCAATAGTTCTTGAGAACAGGGTCATTGATGTTGATGAGAACATTGCCTCCCGTCTTCAGTTGCCCAGCGGACAGACAAAGGCTTTTATGCTAAAAAGACTGCGCTGTGCAGATGGAGAACCCATAATGCATGATACAACCTATATTCCCTACTATCTTTGCAATGGCATTGAAGATAACGATTTTTCCACGGCATCATTGTATAATATACTGGCAAACTGTTATAACCTTCAGCCATACCACGCAGTTGAAACAATAGAATCCATCCTTATAGACAAGGAACATGCAAAACTTTTGAAAACCAAGCCAAAAGAGCCGGGTTTTAAAATTGACCGCATATCCCATCTCGAATCCGGATACGTATTTGAGTATACCACATCAGTATCCCGCGCGGACAAATGTGTTTTTGTGCTTGATCTTTACAGAAGCGGCAATACCAATAAAAACGCAGTGGAGATCCAAAGAAAAATAAATCTGTAGTTCATTTTTCAGATACTTGTCCGGTCACTTACAGAAATATAATTGAACATATATTGAACATATAAAGTATATAAAAAGCATAATTTATACGGGTTAACCCTCTTGAACAAATTATGCTTGATTTATTTTATTATGGTATTACAATAAATTGTATGGTACAAACATCACAATCCGCCAGGTAATTGGAAGGAGGATTTTTTTATGAAACCTTCAAAAAAGGCCTGCGAGATGTCAGTAAAGGAATTGGCGTCCTACATAGACCAATCGGTTTTAAAACCGGAGTTTACCCAAAAAGAGATACGAAAATATATTCAGGAAGGTATTGACTATGGTTGCAAAACCGTTTGTATAAACCCTTCCTCCCTGGATATAGCACGGGAGCTCACAAAAGGAACTGAGACAAAGATCTGCGTTGTGTGTGATTTTCCTTTTGGATTATCAAGTACCCGGTCGAGAATATTGCAGGCTGAAGAATGCTTAAAGGGTGGAGATATTTTTGAAGTAGATATAGTGGCCAATTACGGGTGGTTAAGAAGCGGACTTTATGAAGAAGCAGAAAAAGACATCAGGGCGGTTACTGAAGTATGCCATAAGTATGGCGCGGCAATCAAGGTTATACTGGAGACGGATGCGCTTACTGTCGAACAGGTGGTTAAAGGCACTGAAGCCGTAATAAATGCAGGTGCTGATTTTGTAAAGACATCAACCGGATTTTATACCGACGGTGAGGTAAAAGGCGCTACTCCTGAAATTATACAGGTTATGATGGACACAGCTAAAGGGCGCATAAAAATCAAAGGTTCAGGGTGCATAAGAACAAGAGAGCATTTTCTGAAACTGATAGACATGGGAATTGACCGCATGGGTATAGGATATAAATCCACTCCCGTTGTTCTGGGGTTGGAGCCGAAATAACATTAATAATTAAGGGGGCTGCCTTCAAGGATTTCTTTGGGACAGCCCCCCCGCTTTTCAGGATCTACATATTATTATGTATGAAACATCTTTATTAATATCTTACAATTATCGGCTGAATTTGTTTTTTCTCAAGTGCCATTTCTGCTGCCGGAACTATAAGCTCAAATTTTGCAACCAATGATGTGGGTTTTTTCTCATAATTATCCTGCCCGAACGGTACAAAGAAAATATTTTTGGTATTGAGTAACAGTCCGATGTTTTTTGCGTT
>ERZ773359.4734-NODE-4734-length-13766-cov-6.806141_pt1 | contig 13766 bp, 13 predicted proteins | sample MGYA00374955_ERZ773359 | MGnify/ENA primary metagenome ERZ773359 (study PRJEB29098, sample SAMN04486028) | biogas fermenter metagenome | study: EMG produced TPA metagenomics assembly of the Biogas fermentation microbial communities from Germany - Plant 4 DNA1... | reverse complement strand
ACCCGGAACAACTGGCACTATACCCTCATACTTTTTTAAGTGAAAAAATCCTGGCCCAATGGGAAGAAGAAAATTATAAGGCAGAAATTGAGCAGGAAAACACCATCACATTGACAGAGTTAAAAAGCAGGGGAGCCGTAAATCGTGTGAATGAGATGTTTGCTATCAAAAAGCCCACAAGCGAATTGGTGACACTTATTGAAATCATGGAAGAAAAGTACCTGCCAGGACATGAGACTATACAAGTGGCAAGGGAGCTGGACTCCATGCCCCGGTCGCTGGTGTACAGTGTCGTCTTAACCGACTATAACGGGCAGGAACAGAACCCTACCGGTAAGATTTATGTGTCATTTAGTGTCGATGAACTGGGCAACCCGCTGGAGCTAACCTTTGAAGCAGCGTATGCCAATGAACAAGAGATAGAATCAGACTGTGAAATTGCCACCTTTGTCTATAAAATGCGGGAAATATTAATTAATAATTTGGGACTACCCTGGCTGCAGTTTGGTGTCCTGCAAGCAAACCACCCGCATCAGGCCTCACTGACTTATGCAAATGTCACCCTTTATTATGAGGGAGAGCGGGAGGCCAACCAATTCACAGAAAAAATTTATCTCCAATAAAAAGCTGTAACGAGGAAAAATCGCTACAGCTTTTTTCTTTAAAAACAGTTGAGAGAAAAGTAACAAAAAAGGAAATAACCTAAACTTGTCGAAAGGAAACATTTAGATAAAATTGCAAAGAGGTAATTTTGAAGCTATTAGGGAGGTTAAACCGTGTTAAAGCGCCTGAGGGCTGATGCTTCCACCGCCCGTTTTGCTTTGATAGTGGTGGCTTTGCTTATTTTGGCAGGTGTCAGTACGCGTAATTACCTGCTTTTTCACGTCATTGCCGAGCTATTCAGCATTATTGTTGCCTTTGGCATAGCCGCCATTGCCCTGCATACCAGGCATTATTCACCCCAAGATGAAAAGCTGAATTTTCTTGGTATTGCCTATTTTTTCATTGCTATTTTTGATCTTTTCCATACCATTGCCTATAACGGCATGGGAGTTTTCCCCGGGAATACGGCCAATTTGGCCACGCAATTATGGCTTATTCCACGTTATTTTGAGGGTTTGACTTTTTTGCTCATTACCCTTGATGTGCCCCGCAAATTAGGGGCTAAAAAAACCTTTGCAGGTTTTCTGGTCGTTTCCCTGCTGGCGGGAAGTGCCGTTTATGCCGGCTTTTTCCCTGATTGCTTTTTGCCCGGCAGCGGTCTGACCACCTTTAAAATTCTCAGCGAATACCTCATTGCGGCTATGCTTTTGGTAGCCGTGTTACTTTTACAAAAGAAACGTGCCATACTCGATGCCAATATGTATAAATATATGATGCTTGCCTGTGGAAGCACCATTATTTCTGAACTTCATTTTACCGCTTATGTATCTGTCTACGGCACGGCAAATATGCTGGGGCATTTGTGGAAGGTAGCTTCTTTTTATTTCATTTATGAGCTGATTATCCGTAAGAAACTGCTGGAACCTTATGAGAGATGGGCGGATCTTTATCAAAACTTGGAACGAAAAGTGGCTACACGCACCCGGGAACTGGAAGCAGCCAATTTGCGCCTGCGGGAAGGACAGCGGGTGTTGAAACAGTTGAACCGCAAATTAAGTGAAAATAACCGGTTGAAAAGTGAATTTATGGCCACAGTGACGCATGAATTGCGTACGCCCTTAACTGCCATTGTGGCTTTTTGTGAGCTGCTTCTGGACGAGGCTGTAGGTCCGCTGAACGAGGAGCAGCGGGAAAACCTGATGGACATAAATATTAGTGCCCAGCAGCTCATGATTTTAATTAGTGATATTCTTGACATGAATAAATATGAAGCAGGGAGGCTGCGACTATACCTGGAAAAAGTCGAGATTAACGATGTTTTTACCATTGTGCGCCGGACGATGCTACCCATTACCCGCCAGCATAAACTTGATTTGCAAATTAAACAGGCTGATATCCCGCTGATATTTGGCGACCCGGAGAGAATCAGGCAGATGATTGTTAATTTAATTAGCAATGCGGTGAAGTTTACACCGGAAGGCGGCAGGATTGAGGTTTCCGCCACGGTGGAAAACGGCCAGGCAGCCATTTCCGTGAAAGATACAGGAGAAGGTATTGCCCCGGACCTGCTGCCGCATATTTTTGAGAAATTCCGGCAGGGGGATTCATCCCTGAAACGGCGCCGCAGCGGTACAGGTTTGGGCTTGGCTTTAGTGAAAACTTTGGCAGAATTGCAGCATGGGTCCGTGGCGGTGAAAAGTGAGGTTGGTGTCGGCACAGAATTCATCATTTACTTGCCTTTAGCCTCGGAAGATCAGGATGATTATGATTATTTGGAGGATTTGGACCAGACACCGTCATTTTGGTTTGAGAAATTGTAAAGGGGGAGACAGTTGTGGCCGGTAAGGTAACAAAAATTCTTGTGGTTGATGATGAACCTAAAATTCGGCGTATTGTGGAACAAAGCCTGCGCAAGGACGCATACCGGGTGATTCATGCCGCCGATGGCCGGGAAGCACTGCAAAAAGTCCAGGAGGAACATCCGGATTTAATTATCCTTGATTTAATGATGCCCGAAATGGACGGATTTGAAGTTTGCAGGGAGTTGCGGCGAAAGGGTGATAATACGCCGGTCATAATTCTTTCCGCGAAAGATGAATTGGAAGATAAAACTTTAGGTTTTAATCTGGGTGTTGACGATTATGTGACCAAACCTTTTAGCCCGTCAGAACTGGCGCTGCGGGTTAAAGCGGTTTTGCGGCGTGTAGCCGGGGAAGATCTGGCACCGCGCCTGCGGGAAGGAACATTTGATGACGGCCGCCTGTATATTAACAGTAAGACGCGAGAAGTTAAATTAAACGGCGAGCAGGTTTATTTGACGGCAAAGGAATTTGATTTATTATGGGTTTTGGCCAATAACCCGGGAGTTGTTTACACGCGCGATCAACTGCTGGATTTGGTGTGGGGGCATGAGTATTTCGGTGATGCCGGAACGGTTACTGTTTTAATCCGGCGTATTCGGGAGAAAATAGAAAAAGACCCGGCCAATCCTACATATATACGTACCGTCTGGGGTATAGGTTATAAGTTTGAAACTGTCCTCTAAAGGTGGTACCGCCATATGCACCATAAAATCGGTATTCGCACCGGTGTGGATATTATCGAAATAGACCGTGTTGCCAAAGCTTACAGGCGGCGGCCAAAACAATTTTTGCGGCGTCTTTTAACGGAGCGGGAACAAGAGCAGCTTGCAGCTTATAAGCGACCGGAGCAACATCTGGCTGCCCGCTTTGCCGCCAAGGAAGCCATTTTGAAACTTTTAGGCTGGGGCATTGGACGACTGTCTTGGACAGAAATAGAAATTCTTTCTTTGCCCACAGGAGAACCGCAAGTTCATCTGCATGGTAAGGCGGCAGCCCGTGCAGATGAACTTGCCTTATCCCCCATTTCCTTGTCTTTAAGCCACAGTCGTCATTATGCCGTGGCGCAAGCTGTAGCCCTTTCCTTAACAAAAAAATAAGTTTAAAATTTTTTTTACTTTGCTCTTGACGAAGGGTAGTTGTTTTTGCTAATCTAGAGAAAACCGAGTGATTTAATCGGGATTGTAAAAGCAAGACAACGCAGGTGATGCCACATGAAAATTACCGCTAAAGGTGAATATGGTGTGCGGGCCATGGCTACACTGGCGTTAGAATACCGCGCCGGTCCCATTCCCTTACGGGAAATTGCCAGGCGTGAAGGCATTTCACACCAGTTTTTAGAGCAGATCTTTTTGCCGCTGCGCCGTGCCGGTTTAATTACTTCGGTGCGGGGGGCGAAAGGCGGTTATGTGCTGGCCAAGGCACCGGAGGAGATTAAAATCGGTGATATTGTGCGCACCTTGGAGGGCCCCATCGCGCCGGTGGAATGTGTGGTTGAAGGAAAAGAAGAAAGCTGTAAACGCAGCTCGGCCTGTCTGACGCGCGGTATTTGGGAGCGACTGCGCGATACCGTCTCTGCCGTTTTGGATGATATTACTTTAGCCGACGTGATTACGTCAATTGATGCGCCTTAGGAGGATAAAAAATGCGTAAAGTTTATCTGGATAATGCGGCAACTACCAGATTGCATGAAGATGTTTTTGCGGCCATGAAACCGTACTTGCTTGAGCATTATGGAAATCCCTCCAGCGTCCATTCATTCGGGCGGCAAGCAAGGAAAGCCGTGGAAGACGCCCGCGAGCAAGTGGCTGCAGCTTTAGGGGCGGAAGCCAAGGAGATAATTTTTACTTCCGGTGCCACGGAAGCAAACAATTTAGCCATTCGTGGCATTGCCCGGGCGCAAAAAAAACAGGGCAATCACATTATTACCAGCGCCGTAGAACACCATGCCGTCTTAGACACTTGTAAGGCGCTGGAAAAGGAAGGTTTTACCGTCACCGTTGTGCCTGTAGATGAGTACGGGATGGTGGATCCTGCCGCTGTGGAAGCCGCCATTACTGACCAGACCATCCTGGTTTCTATTATGCTGGCCAATAATGAAGTGGGGACCATTAACCCCATCGCTGAAATCGGGGAAATCTGCCGCAAACATGGGGTTACGTTTCATACAGACGCCGTGCAGGCCATCGGTAATATTCCGGTAGATGTTAATGCTTTAAATGTTGATTTGCTTAGCCTTTCCGGGCATAAATTTTACGGACCTAAAGGGATAGGCGCACTGTATATCCGCAAAGGGACAAAACTAGATGTCTTTCATTTTGGCGGTGTGCAGGAAAGGAAATTGCGGCCCGGCACTGAGAATGTCCCGGGCATTGTGGGCCTAGGTAAAGCCATCGAACTTGCCACCACCGATCTGGAAGCCAAGGCGGCTAAATTGCGTGCATTGCGCGATAAGTTAATTAAAGGTCTGTTATCAATCGCAGACACCAGATTGAACGGCCACCCGGAAAAAAGATTGCCCGGGAATGTGAATGTTTCCATTCAATATATTGAAGGGGAGTCGCTGCTTTTAAGTTTAGACCTCAAAGGCATTGCCGCTTCCAGCGGTTCTGCCTGTACTTCCGGATCCCTTGATCCTTCCCATGTTTTAATGGCCATGGGTTTGGACCATCAAACGGCACATGGTTCATTGCGCTTGACGCTGGGTCGGGATAATACGGAAGAAGATGTGGATTATGTTCTGGAAGTATTGCCGGGAATTGTTGAACGCCTGCGTTCCATGTCATCTGTTTACCCGGGTAAATGAAAAAAGGAGTTGAGATAATGTACACGGAAAAAGTGATGGATCATTTCACCAATCCGCGCAATGTGGGAGAAATTAAAGATGCCGACGGCATTGGTGAAGTTGGCAATATGAAATGCGGAGATATCATGCGTATTTACCTAAAAGTCAGTGATGATGACGTCATTGAAGATATCAAGTTCCGCACATTTGGCTGTGCGGCGGCCATTGCCACCAGCAGCGCCATTACGGAAATGGTTAAGGGCAAAACCATTGCCGAAGCCTGGGAAATTTCCAATCAACAAGTGGCAGAAGAGCTGGGCGGCCTGCCGCCAAATAAGATGCACTGTTCAAACTTGGCTGCCGATGCTTTAAAAAAAGCTCTTCGTGATTTGGAAGCAAAACGTGCAGCCAAAAAAGAGTAAGTAAGGTTGGAGCAAACTGTAGAGCACTCCTGTCATCGGCGCCTTTAGCGCCTCTTTTTTTTAAAAAGAAAGAAAAGGAGATGAGAAAAGTTGCATGTTCTGCAAGCAGAGGAAATGCGCCGCATTGATCAAAGGGCAATACAAGAGTATTTAATCCCAGGAGTAATTCTCATGGAAAATGCGGGCCTGCGCCTGGTAGAAGCCATTGACAAAGCAAATTACGGGCCGCGCCTTACCATTATTGCCGGCCGCGGCAATAATGGCGGTGACGGCTTTGTGGTGGCCAGGCATTTTTATGGGAAAAAAGAGGTGCATGTGTGGACGGCTGTACGGGACGAAGACTATAGAGGCGATGCCCTAATTAATTTACAGATCTTAAGGAAATTGGGAGTTCCCATTACTTGCCTGCAGGAGCCGGGGGCACTGGACAGTTTGGAGGCAGAACTGCAGAGGACGGATTTAATTGTTGACGCTCTTTTTGGTACCGGTTTATCACGGCCACTTGCAGAAAAAGATCAAAAAATTGTCCAGGCAATTAATGAAAGTCCGGCGCCGGTGTTGGCCGTTGATATTCCTTCCGGGATTTGTGCCAATAGCGGCCAAGTACTGGGAGCTGCTGTCAAAGCAGACATGACAATAACTTTTGCTTTGCCTAAACTGGGACATTTTTTATACCCCGGGGCCGCCTACAGGGGCAGGCTGGAAGTTGTGGATATCGGCATTCCTGCAGCGCTACTCTCAGGTTTTAAGGTTTCTCTTTTAACTCCCGCCCTTGCGCAGGCTTTACTCCCGCCACGGCCCGCCCAAGGACATAAAGGAACATTTGGGAAAGCCCTTTTAGTTGCCGGTTCCCGCGGGATGTCCGGGGCGGCAATTTTGGCGGCGCAGGCTGCTTTACGCGGAGGCTGTGGGTTGCTTTATGCTGCTGTGCCGCAAGGTATCTGGCCTATAGTTGCCAGTGCGGTAGCAGAAGCAGTTTTACTGCCTTTGCCAGAAAGTGCAGCAGGGTGTATAGATCCGGACGCTTTGTCAAACTTGCAGGAAAAATGGGCTGATTGTCAGGCCTTGGCTGTGGGGCCGGGTCTTGGCCGGGAGCCGGGTTTGCAACGGCTGCTTTTAACAATCCTGCAAGCATGCCCCATACCAATGGTGCTGGATGCAGATGCCTTAAATCTCTTGGCTGTTACAGGAATGCCGGCGGAACGGAAAGCTCCCACCGTACTTACTCCGCACCCCGGTGAAGCAGCGCGGCTTTTGGGGACAAAGGCGGCGGAAATCCAGGCCGACAGAATCAAAAGCGCCCGTGAGCTGGCGGCCCGTTATGAAAGTGTGGTGGTGCTGAAAGGTGCCTACACACTTATTGCCGATCCGGAGGGCAATGTGGCCATTAATACTACCGGCAATAGCGGCATGGCCACCGCCGGCAGCGGTGATGTATTAACCGGTTTAATACTCTCTTTCTTGGCGCAAGGGTTAACAGGCTGGCAGGCGGCGCAATTGGCTGTTTACCTGCATGGCTTGGCCGGTGACTTGGCCGCGGAAAAGCTTGGGCAAACATCACTTGTGGCAGGTGATTTGTTGAAATTTATTTCCCAGGCATATCTGGTTTTAGGTGAAAATACATATGTTAAAGAAGCGTTGTCACGTGAAGGCAGTGCCTAGATTGGAGCCGGCTTAGTGCCGGCCGTTTTTTCCGGACATTTGTTTTGCCAAAAGGGGAGAGTGAGGTTTGCTGAGGAAGATTCTGTTCAGCTTGCTGGCGGGACTGCTGCTTTTGACGGGTTGTGCGCTCACAGAGGAGGAAATATTGCCGCAAATAGAGCGTAAACTTGGGCAGTTGGACAGTTACTACGCTCAATTGGAGGTAGTGGTTTATAGTTTTGAAGGTGAACAGGTGTACCAGGTGAAACAATGGCAGGAGTTTCCTGATCGCTGGCGGGTGGAAGTGCAAACTCATGATGAAGTACAGTATTTCATCTGTGACGGGAAACAAATTTGGCTTTACCAGCCAGGAATTGATGATTATTACCGTTTAGATTTAACTCGTAATCCGGGTGAGCTGGCACCGCCCTTTATGTTAAGCGGGTATCTCAACCAGCTGCTGGCAGCAGATAATTTTAACTTTGGCGGCGAAAAAGAATTGCACGGCGAGCCTTTTTATGTGGTAAGCTACGGCGGGCAAATGCAGGGAGAAACCGTCAAACTCTGGTTGGACAAAAAAACTCTTTTCCCCCTGGTGGTGGAAACTTTTTTAGATGATAAACCGTTAAATCGCCTGCAAGTAAAAATTTTGGAAATGAACCCTAAAATTGAGGCGTCGCTTTTTGAGTTTAAAGCGGCAGCAGAACAGCAGGCAGCCAGTCACTGCCAGTATGAACAGTTAACCTTAGAGGAGGCAAAAAAAGGGTGGCCGGTACCTGTTTACGTACCGTCCTCTTTGCCGGAAGGTAGTTTTTTATATGTTATTTCCCGGGTACCGGAAGCGGAACGGGAGCAGCTCATCTTTGTTTACCAGGGGAGCAAGCCCTTTACGCTGGTACAGTACCCGGCTGCTGAAAAGAAAGAATTTGCTGCTGAATATGCGCAAAAACTTCATTTTGCCGGCAGGGAAGGATTTTACTGGCAAAATAAAAGTAATGATTTAGCAACTTTGTGCTGGTCCAATGGCCAAAGCGATTTTATTCTCACCGGCTCTTTGCCGGCAGAAGAAATGACCGCCATTGCCTCTTCTTTACAGCCGGCACCCTAAACTAAAACCCGCCGCGCAAGCGGCGGGTTTTGCTGTGGTGCAACCTGTTGAGGTTTCCTTAAAGAGGGGCAAATTTTTGCAGGGCCTGTTCATTTTTCGCCATCACCCAGAGCTTTATGGTAGAGTGTGATTAACTTTAAAACTTGATAGATGTCCTGTTTGCTGGCGTGACATTGTTCACAAAGATAATTTATTTTTTCCAAAATATCAATTTGCCATTGCATAATTTTATCTTCTGCCAGAATGGCTGTAATGCAGGAGTAGATTTTTTTTTGTTCTTCAGTGAATAAATCTCCAAGTTGCCGGATAACTTTGGCGGGTTGCGGCCGGGAACCGCCCTGATCCTGGTAATATTCGCGCCAACCATGGCCCTGCCTGCATTCAAAATATATATATTTTTCAGTCGGTACTTTGTATTGCACAGGTTTACCGCACAGCTGACAAGTTTTTGCTTTAGTTTTACTGCTTAACCAAACCAAAGACTTCGATTCCTTCGGCGATTTCAAGTGGTTGTCAGGCGTGTCGATCAAAGCAAAACATTCCTTTTTTCCTTGATGCACATCTAGACAGCCCGGCCGTTACTGTCTATGTAAGTAGAAGGTTAAGGGACTACTGCTTAAGCTTTAAAGCCTGCTTGGAGATAAAGTTGAAGTTGACCTTTGCTAAATTAATATATGAGAAAATCAGGTTAGATGTCACTTTTTGCTGTTTACAAATCTTTTTTAGATTTAAGCTTGCTGCCGTTAAAGGGCAGTTTTTTTATGAGTGAGAAAAAAGCTCTTGCAGAGGTCAGAGGACGGTGTTATAATGTATAGCATGCAAGAATAAATGTACTCGCCCAGTGGACAGGAGGCGAAAAAGTGATTCAGGAAAAGTTATACTTGGTGCAAGAGAATGCGTTGCCCAAGGTGCTGAAAAAAACGGCCCAGGCCAAGGAACTGCTTAAAAGCGGCCGGGCCAAAACCGTCAATGAAGCTATTGAAACCGTGGGCATTAGCCGCAGTGCTTTTTATAAGTACCGGGATGCTATTTTCCCTTTTCGCGAAGCCAGTCGCGAAAAAATCTTAACGATTGCTTTAATTCTTGAACATATCCCCGGTGTGCTTTCTGCCGTCCTCAATGCCATTGCCCAAGCAGGCGGCAGCATTTTAACTATTAATCAGGGAATACCGCTGCAGGGGGTGGCCAATGCCACAATTTCTTTTGAAACAGGCCGGCTGTCTGTTGATGCCAATGAGTTGTTAACTACCCTTGCGTCCCTGGACGGGGTGCAGAAACTGGAAATTTTGGCGCAAAGCTGAGAAGATTTGATTTTTTGGCGATTTTTTAGCATAAATTAAACATTTTAGAAATGGGGCGATCACGATGCAGAAAGATGTTATTAAAATTGGCTTTTTAGGACTAGGAACCGTAGGTGGGGGAGCTTTGCAAATTTTGCAGCAAAATTACCGGGAGATCTGCCGTAAAATTGGCGCAAAGCTGGAGGTAAAGCGTATTGCTGTACGCGATGTAAAGAAAACACGTGCACCGGAAGTGGATCCTACACTTTTGACGGATAAATGGGAGCATGTTGTTTTGGATCCGGAGATTGATATTGTGGTGGAAGTAATGGGGGGTGTGGACCTGGCGCGCCAGGCCATTTTGCAAGCTTTGGAAAACGATAAATTTGTCGTTACCGCCAATAAAGATCTCATGGCCCAGTACGGGCAGCAGTTGTTGAGCATTGCTAAAAAGCAGCAGAAAAATATTTTTTATGAAGCCAGTGTGGGGGGCGGCATACCTTTAATCCGGCCGCTGAAACACTGCTTGGCGGCTAACCGCATTAAGAAAATTATGGGGATTATTAACGGCACCACAAATTATATTTTGACCCAGATGGCAAAGGAAGGCAAGGAATACGGCACTGCTTTAGCGGAAGCCCAGGCCAGGGGTTTTGCCGAAGCCGATCCGTCAAACGACGTGGACGGCTGGGATGCAGCTTATAAACTCAATATTCTCGCCGGGCTTGCTTTTTCCGGCATGATTGCCATGGACGATATTTATGTGGAAGGTGTAAGTAAAGTCAAACTGCGGGATATTCGCTATGCCCAGGAATTGGGATATGCCGTTAAGCTTTTAGCCATTGGCGCAGAAACGGAAACAGGATTAATCCTACGTGTGCATCCTACTTTGATCCCGCTGAACCACCCGCTGGCGGCGGTAGAAAATGAATTTAACGCCATTTTTGTGGAAGGTGATGCGGTGGGCGAGGTAATGTTTTATGGGCGCGGTGCCGGTTCGCTGCCCACAGGTAGTGCCATTTGCGCCGATATCATGGAAGCAGCCAGTGCCATTAAATATGAGATCAAAAATAATGTTATCGAAGCTAATTTTGTGCCCAAAAAGGTAGTGCCCATGGAAAAACAAGTGTCGCGTTTCTATTTAAGGCTGAAGGCAAAAAACGAACCGGGAGTTTTTGCCAAGCTGGCCACCGCCTTTGGCGAGGAGCGCGTCAGTTTAGATATGATTATTCAAAAACGCAGTGATGAGCAAACGGCAGAAATTGTCTTAGTCACAAACGATGTGACGGAAGGCAGCTTTAATCAAGCCATGGCCAAGATCAGGGAAATGCCGTCCATTCAAAGTATCAACAGTGTGCTGAGAGTTGTAGAGTAAGAAGTTGAAAAGGTTTGGAGGAAGAATTTATGGCAGTAATTGTACAAAAATATGGGGGGACCTCGGTAGGCAGTATTGAAAGAATTTTTCAGGTGGCAAAAAGAGTAGCAAAGACGGCGGCTGCCGGAAACCAGGTGGCTGTGGTGGTTTCCGCCATGGGAGATACAACAGATGAACTGCTGGCTTTGGCCAAACAAATTATGCCAAACCCGCCGGAACGTGAGCTGGCCATGCTTTTGTCTACCGGGGAACAAGTAAGTATTGCGCTGGTGGCCATGGCGCTCACGGCCTTAGGCCTTGAGGCCGTTTCCTTTACTGGCCCCCAGGCAGGCGTGAAAACAAAGGGAAGTCCCTTGGAAGCCAAGATCGCCGCCTTTGAGGCCGAGCGGGTAAAAGCAGCCCTTAAGGCAGGGAAAATTGCGGTGGTGGCCGGGTTCCAGGGATCTAGTCCTGATGGTGAAATTCATACGCTGGGGCGGGGCGGATCAGATACCACGGCGGTGGCTTTGGCGGCAGCCCTGAAGGCACAAATTTGCGAGATCTACACTGACGTGGACGGAGTGTATACGGTTGATCCGCGCCTTGTTGATCATGCCAGCAAACTTGCTGAAATTACGTATGATGAGATGTTGGAGATGGCCAGCCTGGGAGCGAAAGTTTTGCATCCCCGGGCTGTAGAATGCGCCAAAGAGCATGGTGTGATACTGCATGTACGCTCTAGTTTCCATGACAATGCGGGGACATTGGTGAAGGAGGTTGCCGAGATGGAAAAGGAAGCAGCTGTACGCGGCATTGCTTGTGACGTAGATCAGGTGAAAATTGCTCTGCGCGGTGTTCCCGACAGGCCGGGGGTTGCTGCCCGGATTTTTACCGCCATCGGCGAGGCCGGGATAAATGTGGATTTAATTGTGCAGAGTTTGCGCCGCAATGGTGAAAATGATATACTGTTTACCATCCGCGAAGAAGATTTCGACAAAGCAATTGCTATTTTGACGCCCCTGACAAAGGAAATCGGGGCCAAGGAATTGTTGCACCAGCATAATGTGGCCAAGATTTCCGTCATTGGAGCAGGTATGATTCATCAAGCCGGGGTGGCGGCAAAAATGTTTGCTGCCCTGGGCAAGGCCGGTATTAATATAGAAATTATTTCCACCTCGGAAATAAAAATTTCCTGTCTTATTGCTGCCGACCGCATTCAAGATGCTGCCCGTGCCATTCATGATTATTTCCAGCTCTAACCTATTGCTGGACTTACATGCAAACTGGTTAAAAAATACAATGCCGGTCTAGCATTACGGGCAGGAATAATCGCGTCTACCGTGGAATACAATAGGTATTGTAAAGATAGGTGGTGCTTTATTTGTGTGGATTCCCGCTGCGGCCGACCTGGGCAGAAATCGATCTAGGCGCTATAGCTTATAATCTGCGGCAATTTAAATCTCTCCTCTCACCGGAGACCAAACTGATGGCCATTGTGAAGGCCAACGGTTATGGGCACGGAGCAGTACAGGTAGCGCGGACGGCTGTAGCTGCAGGCGCTTCCTTTTTAAGTGTGGGTATGTTTGAGGAAGCAGTTGAATTGCGGGAAAACGGCCTGCAAGCACCTATTCTCATTTTGGGCTTCACACCAAAGGAATATGCCCCGTATCTACTGCAATATAACATAACACCATCAGTTTTTACGCCTGCTGAAGCGCGTGCTTTTTCCGAGGCAGCCGTCAAGGCAGGGCAGATTATGGAGGTGCATGTCAAGGTAGATACCGGCATGACGCGTGTTGGCTGTTTTCCTTGTGACAAGGCAGATGATTTTATCCACTATGTTTCTACACTTCCCGGCATCCGTATTGCCGGCCTTTACTCACACTTTGCCACCGCAGATCAGGTGGATCTGGAATTTGCCAAAAAACAGCTAAAGCGTTTTTTGGCTTTAGTCCGCCGCTTGGAGCAAAAGGGAATTCACATCCCACTGAAGCATATAGCCAACAGTGCCGGGGTGATCCAGCTGCCGGAAGCGCAATTGGATCTGGTGCGGATCGGTATCGGGATGTACGGTTTATATCCTTCCCCGGAAGTAAAAAAAGATTTCTTGAAACTTCGGCCTGCCATGGCGCTGAAAGCAAAAATTATTTTTTTGAAAGATGTGCCTGCAGGTGTAGGTATTTCTTACGGAAGAACCTATATCACCAAAAAACCGGCAAAAATTGCAACTTTAAATGTGGGGTATGGAGACGGTTACAGCAGACTCCTTTCTAATAAGGGGCAGGTTTTGGTCCATGGCCGGCGAGTGCCTATAGTGGGTCGCATCTGTATGGATCAAACCATGATTGATGTAACTGACGTTGACAATGTACGTGCCGGAGATGAAGCTGTTCTGTTTGGGTGTCAGCAGGGCGCCGAGCTTCATGTGGATGAAGTTGCCGGCTGGCTTGGCACCATTAATTACGAGGTTATAACTTCCATCAGCAGGCGTGTACCGAGGGTATACCTTGCGGAAGGTCAAAATTAGGGGGTGCTTTCTTTGGCTGAAACAAAGCGTATTATGATTAGTTTGCCTCATAATTTGTTGGAAGAAGTGGACGATATTGTTGCCTCGGAAAAGCGCAGTCGGTCTGATTTTATCCGCGAAGCTATGCGCCTGTATCTTTCCGAACGGGAAAAGAAAATGATCAGGGAAAAAATGCAGCGCGGCTATG
>ERZ773359.4733-NODE-4733-length-13768-cov-8.857216_pt1 | contig 13768 bp, 12 predicted proteins | sample MGYA00374955_ERZ773359 | MGnify/ENA primary metagenome ERZ773359 (study PRJEB29098, sample SAMN04486028) | biogas fermenter metagenome | study: EMG produced TPA metagenomics assembly of the Biogas fermentation microbial communities from Germany - Plant 4 DNA1... | reverse complement strand
AATACAATAAATCACTTCGGAAGGAAAAGTACCCGAGTTATCTTGACAGATACGAAAGAATTCCTAACGTTGACATCTCCCAGTGATGAAGAAATCGATTTTTCATCAGACGATGTTATCGCCAACTCTATCCATGAAGGAATTGTAAAGATTGGTAAACCTATTCATCTATTAAATAAAAGTGATAGGTTAAAAATAATCGAAATGCTTAACGAAAAAGGTATATTAAAAATGCAGAAGAGTGTACCAAAGGTGGCCAGCTATCTAGGTATATCCCGCTTTACTGTTTACAATTACTTAAAGGAACTAAAACTCAATGAGGAATCCAATGGGGAAGCCAGTGAAAGTATATCCTAGAGAGTACAATAGTATTTCAATGATGATTACCTCTTACCTTCTAATTATATGTAACACTCTGCAGTTCAATCAGTCCTGCAAAATAGGAAATGTCAGTGCGCCACATGGAAAAACGGCAACTTTTTTGAACCCTTTCTTGTCAGCGCATATACGCTCCCATGCTTCTTCTGGAGAATGTACTGGTATCATACCGGCCAAACAAACTTCTTCGTCGGATAAGTCTGTTATTACGTATACTTTCATCTGTTTGTTATACAGCATAGTCCGAAGAGAAATAGCTGCTTCAGGGTCGTACCTCTCGTTAAGGGCATCCCACAGCGCGTTATAGGAAGAATATTTTAAACCCTTAACATAACCGTCAGGGCCAATTCCTTCTCTGCATTCGCAACATAATACGACAGTAGAAGCCTGATTTATTATAAAACTGGCATTATGCAATCCTTTAACTGCCTGAAACAAATTTATATCCTTAGGGTAACCGCCGCTTGAAATGATAGCGACATCATATTTTTCTTTTACAGGCACCCCATAAATTTTTTTAACTATTTTAACTCCTGCCATATACGCTTTTTTCGGATCACCTGCGACAACGGCAGCGAAATTACCGCGGTCATTGATAATCACATTTACAAGGAAACAGGGTTTTACCATATCCATTATTTCAAACATTTCCTCAGAAAGCCGATTGCCCTCAAGAATACCGCTGTTGCACATTGGATCTAAAGTATAGCGCTCTTTGCCAAAACATAACTTGTGATTCTCTTCAATAGTATTAAAGCCTGCAACTCCTGGGGCAATGCTTTTTCTACCGCCACCAAAACCAGCAAAAGTATGATAACTAATACCACCGGTTAATACCACTCTATCCGCTTTTGCCACTGTATTATTGATATATACCTCATTCCCATTAGCAGTACGACCAAAGTAAACCAGGTTTTTCGCATGGCAATCGTGGCTTTCTATTCTAACGCGTTGATACGCCCTTTCACCAGCCAGGATTCGTTTTTCTTCCTCTGTCGCAGCGGCATGATACCCAGTAGCAATAACTACAGTAATATCTTTGTCCGGTATTCCCCCAGCATTAAGTTCATCAAGTAGTCTAGGTAAATACGCGTGGGTATTGTAATAAGCCCGAGTAATATCACTAATAATAATAACAACTTTCTCACCGGGATTTACAATTTGTCGTAACGGTTTGCTCCCTATGGGTTCTGCTAAAGCTTGCTCAAAGGCCTTTTCAAAATTTTCCAGCTCGGGATACTCATTCAGTTCTAGCCTCGTCACCTCCAAATCATCTGCAATCCTGAATTCAAGCTGCGTATTACCGTAAGGAACGGTTACTCTTTGCACATACATCATCCTCCTTTTTGGTTTTTGTCTTTCCTAGCAGTATTCACATGCCCTGCTGATAACTGTTTCGGAATAACCAAATTTTAAAACTTCCGCTTTTGTCATTTTCCCTTCTAGTATCCGAAGAATTTCGGCAAGAACTATATCTGCTTGTTCCTCAAGGCTCAACTTTCCATCCAGTACGCCGCTCAGATCCATATCATGGTTATCTTCCATATGGCGATAAGTCATACCATTAGCCGTTACCTTCATTACTGGTACTACCGGATTGCCTACGGTATTACCACGCCCAGTTGTAAAAACAATCAGTTGGCAGCCACCTGCTGCTTTTGCCGTTACCGATACCAGGTCATAACAAGGTGTATCCATTAGAACAAGCCCTTTTTTGGTCGGTTCCTGGGCATAATCCACAAATTCCATTACCGGGGTATGTCCACCTTTATGTATGCAGCCCAATGATTTTTCTTCCAGGGTTGTAATACCACCGGCACGATTCCCGGGCGATGGCTGGGTTTTGCGAATGTCTTCACCTACCGCAATCTGTTCTTCCTCCCGCGCATGTACTATCTGCAGTATCCTTTGGCCCAATTCTGGTGTAACGGCGCGCTTGGCAAGCAGGTGCTCGGCACCAATCATCTCAACTGTTTCGCTAAACATTGATGTCGCTCCCATGGCAATTAGTTTATCGCTAACAAGACCCATGACAGGATTTGCCACAAGACCAGAAGTAGCATCGGAACCGCCACATTCCACGCCCAGAATCAGATTGGAGATATCGCACTCTTCCCTCTTACAGGTTGAGGCTTCAATTATCATCCTTTGTGCCAGCCTGGTTGCCTTTGCGATAGTATTAATTGAACCCCCTTCTTCCTGGATTAACAGGTACTCTACAGGTTTATTGGTCCTCTCCCTAACCAATTTGAGAAAATCCCCCATTTGGTTGATTTCACAACCCAGGCCTATGGCAATAGCCCCATATACATTGGGGTTCGCAATCATCCCTACCAGAACATCTCTGGTGCGTTTCAAATTTTTCTCCGTTTCGCCACAACCATTCTGGTTTATAAAGGACACAGCCCCATTGAGACCTTCAGCAACTTGTCGTGCTACCTCTGCCGCACAACCCACAGTCGAAAGGATTAAAACATGATTCCTGATTCCAACCCTGCCATCAGGCCTTTTATAGCCCAAAAATTTCACCTGTCATCACTTCCTTCTTCAAATTGTGAAGCGCTTCTTATGTTGTGGGTGTGCACATGCATGCCCTTTTTTATGTCTCCAGTTGCGATGCCGATTACTTCGCCATATTTATAAATGAATGAACCTCTGGCAATATCGCATATCGCAACTTTGTGGTAGATAGGTACGCCTGTTGTAACTAACTCTACCGGAATCCCTTCCTTTAAAAAAACAACTTTTTCGCCCTTTGCTAGCTCCTTAATTACCGTCGCCACATTATCCCTGGGATCAATCAGAATCGCATTAAATTGACTCTCCATATCTATACACCTCCCTGTTTGCCCACGGCTCATTCCAACTTCCTGTTTCAATTTATTGGCTGCCCTTTTTATTTCCATTCAATTTTTAAGGAACATACTGTACCTAATAGGAGGGCTAAAAGTACGACAATAAAGGAGCTGAGATATGAACCACTGGCGTCAAAGAGAGAACCTGCAATGGTACTGCCAAAGGAAGCCAATAATAGATTCAAATTAATCAGGGCAAAATTGGTCGGATAATACCTGGGACCATAAAAGGAATTGATGAACATGGAATTGGTCGGCGTAATACCACCATAGGAGAGGCCGCAGAAAATGAAACCAACAACCAATACTGGAAACATTTTTATCAGCAATGCTGCCAGCACAATCAGCACAGAACCAATAAATAAAGCGTTGTTAAACATTATTGTTTTGTTTAAGCCATAATGGTCCAGCAGCTTTCCAAAAATAATCCTGCCGATACCATTAAATATTGAAATAAGCCCAACGACCGTGGCAATGGTCCCGGCTCCAACACCCGGCCCTGCCTCCCGCGCGACGCCACTTGCTTGCGAAATCAAAACCAGTCCAGCTGCGCTCAATAACACCGCCCAGGCAAAGTACAACCAGAATGACCTGGTTTTTATCATGTCTAGCGGCTTTACATTTACCTCAACATTGCTTGTCCCATCAGCAACGCTGACGGTAAAGTTGCTTTTGCCCGGGGCCCTGACGAAACAGCCACCCATTGCCATTACAAAAAAGATTACATAACCTAAGATTAAAAAGGAATTTCGCCAGGCACCGACAGCATCGGGGGTTAAGGCCTGATATGCCTTGCCGATAAGAAAACTGCCCATCCCAAAGCCCATTAAAAGAATACCTGAAATTAAACCCTTCATGTCGGGGAACCATTTTAGTACGGTACTCAAAACAGCATTATATGCCAAACCAGAAGCAAATCCACACAATAATCCATAGCCAATATATAAGCTAATAATTGATTGAGTTTTAACCGCGACAGAAAAACCTGTCAGGAACAATAAAGAGGAGGCCCACACATAATAGCGCGGTAATATCCTGTGGGCTAATAACCCTCCAACCAGCCCTCCCAGGCAAAAGAACATCATGCACAGGGTAAATGTTAAAGACAGGCTTGCCTTGGACCACTGGGGAAATTCCTCGGCAATTGGGATTGACAGAACGCTCCACGCATAAACCATGCCGGCAAACAATAGTATTGTTACTCCAATTACTACATACAAACAACGATTGGTTTTCTTCATTTTCATCTTCAACCTTTCTCCAACTGGATTAGATATTATATCGAGAAGGAAGTAAACTTCCTTCCCGATATTAAAGATTAAACAACAGAAATCAGAATAATTTTTCCAGAAAGGTTATTATCGTAATATAGCACCTTCACTTGCAGAAGATACCATGCGTGCATACCGGGCGAGATACCCGGAGAGTTTTTTCTTTGGTTGGTATTTCCATTCGGACCTACGACGCTCTAGCTCTTCATCGCTCACATGCAGCTCTATTTTCTTGTTTATCACATCGATGGTTATAGTGTCGCCATCCTTTATCAAGGCAATAGGACCACCGGCCGCTGCTTCTGGAGAAATATGGCCCACAAAGCAACCATTATTTGTCCCGGAAAAACGTCCATCAGTTATCAGCGCGGTAGATTTGTTTAATCCCTGGCCATAGAGCATTTTGAGTGGGAGGTACATCTCCCGCATCCCTGGCCCACCTTTGGGGCCTTCATATCGTATAACTATAACATGGCCGGGCTTAATCTTCTTGGCTTTTATCGCTTCTACGCAATCATGCTCGCCATCAAAGCAAATTGCCGTACCGGTAAATTGTCTTGCTTCTTCAGCAATAGCGGCAGGTTTTGCTACACCGGTATCCGGCGCTATATTGCCGCGCATGATGGCCAGCCCCCCCAGGGTACTGTGGGGGTTATCTAAGCTGCGAATCAGATCAGGGTTAGGAGGATATATATTGACAAACTCATCCAGATTTTTACCCAATGTCTGCATGTTTACAGTCATTACATCAGTGTGCAAGTACTGGCGAATAACTTTCATCACTTCCGGAATACCCCCGGCCTTATACAGATCCTCACAGTCGTATTCGAGTGATGCCGGATTGACTCTGGCAATGAGTGGTATTACAGAGCTGTATTGATCAAATGCTTCCATTACCTTGGCCGGCTCAAAACCCAGCTCATAAGCCAGTGCACAGCAGTGGATGACAGCGTTTGTCGAACCGCCAATTGCCATGAGCACCATAATAGCGTTCTCTATCGCTTCCCATGTCATTATCTGTCTGCTAGTGATGCCCTTTTTTACCATCTCGACTATTTTTTCGCCGCTCTTAAAGGCGCAACGATAGCGATCATGATAGACCGCAGGAATCAGGCCACCGTTGGGTAACGTCATGCCCAAGGCCTCGCCAAAACAGCACATTGTATTAGCCGTTCCCATAAAGCTGCAAGACCCGCAAGTGGGAGCGCATAATGTGGTTAAAGCCTGCAGTTCTTCATAAGTAATTTCCCCATTTTGGTACATACCAAGGCCTTCAGATATGGTAGTTGTGTCGCAGTGTTTCTTTTTCCCAAAGGGAGGCGGTGAAATGGTACAGCCACCGGGGACAAAGATTGTTGGGATGTCGAGCCGGGCAGCCGCCATCAGCATTCCGGGAACTATTTTGTCACAGCTGGCAAGCAAAACTAAACCGTCCAACCTGTGGGCTCGTGCTTGCACTTCTATACTGTCGGCTATGATTTCCCGGGAGGGCAAAACATAATGAGCACCATCATGGTTGTCAGTAATACCGTCACAACAGGCGATCACACCAAATTCCACCGGGGTCCCACCCGCACGGTAGATGCCGTATTTAACCTGCTCGGCAATTCGACGCAAATTATTATGTCCCGAAACCATTTCATTGAAGGAATTGGCAATACCAATAATGGGTCTTTCCAAATCTTCATCGGTAAAGCCATTGGCTTTATAGCAGGTCTTGTTCGAAATAAATTCAAACCTGTTAAAAAAACCAATATCTTGGGCAGACATTTCCCTTCATTCCTCCTCATTCTTTTAATAAATTGCCGCACCGCTCGTCCCAATCAGCATTCACCAAATAAGCAGTGCGGCAATTACAGCGGGAGACTATCTTTTTGATTTTAGTAGATATTTACCCTCTCCGGGCCGATTCACACACCAGGCGCATCGATTCCTTTCGCCCTGAGGTAATCTTTACTTATCTTCCTGCCACCCAGAATGATAGCGGGCAGCATTACGATGGGGAGATTTAGATAGCCGAGCAACCGGTAGCCCACCGAAACAAGAGCTACAATGCCAAACCTGGAAGCAGCTGCGCAGGCAAACAATAAAGCACCGACAAAAAGCCCGTCGCGCAGGGAGTTATTGGCCCCCTCTTCCTTGCTGCGATAATACTTGCTGAAACGCGCAACCCCGGCAAAGGAGAAACCGACGACAGTGCTCAGGACAGCCAAAAAGACGATGGCAATGTATACACCTTTAAGCCACTCATAACCCAGGCGCTGGAGTATCGAATAGAAGGGTAGTGCTTCTGCAGTTATATCATAAACATTGGTATAGCTGAACAAAGTGAGGCTTAAGATGATCAAAAACAATGTATTGCCAAGCCAACCGGCGAAAGCAGCCTTCCTCGATTCTCTCCTGTCCACTAGCGTGTCGGCAACGGAGGCTATATTAGCAACAACAGTCGCCTGGAAACTGGCATATATTACGGCGCTCCAAAGGGCTGCACCCCAGCTGACATTGGGCAGATTCTTGGTTTGATTTGCTATAGAACCTGCCAGGTCAGGGTCGCCCTGGGTTACCACCAATAACATTATGATTAGTAAAATGCCCGCAATAAGGAATACCATATAGGAAGAGGCTCTTCGAACAAGCTCAGAACCATAAGCGCACAGTAACATGCCGCATACTATCACCAGGGATACACCAATCCAATAATTGAAACCGAGGAAATTATTGAGAAGGACCCCCATCGCGTTAAGCGAACCACCCAGGGCAGTCAAGATTGTTACCAGGAAAATAAGGTCAAACAGATATACAGCCCAGGAAGTTCCAAACAGCTCCCGTGTCCAGGACTGGTAATCATATGTTTTATATATACGGCTAAACTCCATAGAGCAATATAGTGCGTAAGCCAAGAACCCCATTGCCAAAGCGGTCACGCAAATACCGGGAATGCCATAATTAACGTAATAAACATTAATTTGGGTTCCGCTCGCCAAACCAGGACCGAAGTGTGTTCCAATCCAAACGGCGGCAACACCAATGAATGCGGGCACACCTTTTTTTGCAGCGCTCTTTTCCATACCACTATTCCTCCTTCTCGGAGTTATTCAGACACTTCCCATCGGATCCCCAATCGGTGAAAGAAATCTATGCACCCACACCTTATTCATTCACATCAAAGGAGACCCTTAGAACCACATGTTCGTCGACGGCCTTAACAAATGCTTTATGGAGCTCATGCTCTAAATAGGTATTTAATGTGTCTTCACCTTCAAGATCCATTTTTATCATGACATCCATGTTGCCTTGACGATCAAGACAGTTCTTATATACAGCGACAGCTTCAATGTTTTCTATTGCTTCTTTGATCCTTAAATAAGTCTCTTTAATGTATTGAAAAAGCTTATCGTTGAAGTAATTAGGTTCAAATTTTAGCAAAAGGTAATGGGTCATCCCAATTGCTCCTTTTTCCATACTTCCCCTCTTGATGACACCTCTGGGTATAAGGGTCAAATCAAACCGCTGCCATGAATGATTTAAAGACCATTCACAATATTGACCGGCCTTTTGCCTTCCATTACCCGCTGAACATTTTCCCACGCCCAGGTATGCATCCTCTGAAAAGCTTCATCTGTTGTACCGCCAATATGGGGTGTTATTATCAAGCGATCGGAGGCTTTTTCAGAAAGATTCAGCAGGGGATGGTCTTCCCCGGGAGGCTCTGGAGTTACTGTGTCCAAAGCCGCGCAGGCTATTTTTCCCTCTTCCAGAGCCTTCGCCAGCGCCACCTGATCAATTATTTCACCGCGAGCAGTATTGATCAGTATGACACCGTCCTTCATCCACCCGATACTAGTTTCATTAACCATATACCTGGTCTCGGGCAGTACCGGTACATGGAAGCTAATCACATTGCACTGCCTACAGATGTCTTCAAAGGAGAGGTACTGAACACCAAGTTCTTCCTCCACCTCTTTTGCCGGCCGGAAGGCGTCATAATAACTGATTTTGCAACCAAAGGGCCGCAGTCTTTTCGCTGTTTCTCGACCAATTGCGCCGAGTCCCACAATCCCTACATGGATGGAGGAAAGCTCATTGTAACCTTTAGCCCTGTACTCCAGCTGGCATGGCCCGTAATTGCCCTTTTTAATTTCCTTGTCGGCATAGGGGATTCTTCTGAGTGCAGCAATAATCAGACCGACAGTATGTTCCGCTACGGCGCCACTGTTGACATTTCTGTTGTTACAGACATATACATTTCTCTCTTTTGCCGCTTCAACATCGATTTTGTCAAAACCCACCCCTTCCGAATGGATCAGCTTCAGTGTATCCAGGGCGTAAATCACCTTTCTGCTAACTGGATCTACGGGACTGACAAAGATGCAGTCCGCGCCTTTGCCTGCTTCAATAATTTCATCGTCTGTACAGGGGGGGGCTAAAAAAGTTATTTTAACTCCAGCCGGCGGCTTAACTCCAAATCTTTCAATTCTGCTTTTGGGGACCAAGATCAGCACCTTAAACATGGATTATTTGACCTCCTCCTCTTGAAAAATGTGGGGTTTTTCTTCTCCCCTGAGTACCCTTAATCCACCCAAAGCCAGCGCTTCCAACTCGTCTTCCCCGGGACTGATAAATACCGGTGCAATGTATGAGACTCTCTTCTTGATCGAGGCCATGAGCCTCTCGGAACGGGCCAACCCGCCCGTAATTATCACTGCATCCACCTTGCCATCAACAACTGGACACAAGCTGCCTATAGCTTTGGCAATTTGATAGGCCATGGCTTCATAAACCAGGGCTGCATATTCATCACCATTGTCTATCCGTCTTTCCACTTCCCTTGCGTCGCTGGTCCCGAGGTAAGAAATCAACCCTCCTTTCCCACGCAATAGCTTGTGCATGTGACTCCGGTCGTTCTGATAGCAGAGATCGACCAAAGCCCTGCACGGCACTCCCCCCGAACGTTCGGGGGAAAAAGGTCCTTCATCGTCGGAGATGAGATCGACTATTCTTCCCTGCTGATGAATACTGACGGTATGTCCTCCACCCAGATGGGCAATGATCAAATTCAATTCTTCGTATTTTTTCCCTAAGGTTTTGGCCACCTTTCTCCCCACTGCCCGGGAGTTCAGCACATGGCCGGCACTTATTCGCGGTATCTCTTTAATACCGGAAAACCGCGCCAGGTCATTAAATTCATCAGTCGTGACGGCATCGTAAATGTAGGCGGGAATATTCAATTTTCGCCCCAAATCGTAAGCGATGATCCCTGCCAGCAAGGACACATGGTAATTGATGGGCTTATAGCGCATGCGATTGACCAGATCCTCGTTGAGCAGGTACGCCCCCGCCTGGCACTGGATCGCCGGGCCCCCACGCCCGACGATGCAGTCCAGTTGGGAAAGGTCCACCTTTTCCTCTTCCAGAACGGACATCACAGTATTATATCTCAGCTCGTACTGGTCATAAATGGTCTCGAAGCTGGTGATTACCTCCATGGGGTGTTCGACGTTTCTCTTGAACACAGGGGTCTCATCTTCATAAAGGGCCAGTTTGGTTGATGTGGAACCTGGGTTGATGACTAATATCTTATACATATCAGCCTTCACTCCATTTCAATCAGTGATGCCATAGCCAGGGATAAATATTTTTCTTCCGCGCTTGAAGCCCTTGAAGTCAAGATAATCGGCACCTGCGCTCCGTAAATAAATCCTGCCATTTTGCCTCCGGCCGCAGTGACCAGAGATTTGCCCAGTATATTCCCCGCCGTAATGTCGGGGACCAGGAAAATATCTGCATCCCCGGCCACGGGGCTATCATACCCCTTCAGCACCGCCACTTCCCTGCTAAAGGCAAGGTCGAAGGAAATCGGACCTTCAACTATACAGCCTGTTATCTTCCCTTCCTGGTTCATCCGTTTCAGCGTATCTGCATCAACTGTCTCCGGCATTTTCGGGTTTACCCTTTCAATAGCCGCCAGACAGGCAACCTTGGGTTCGGCATAGCCCAGCATGTGCATAACTTCCACAGCATTCTCGATTATTTGCCTTTTCTGCTCCACATCGGGGTACATTACCATACCCCCGTCGGTGGTGATAAACAGCTTATGATAGGTAGGAACCTCGTCAAAGACCACATGGGTCATCAGCCTGCCGGTCCTGATACCCTTCTCTTTGTCAACCACTGCTTTTAACAGGTCGGCGGTCTCGATTTTCCCCTTCATCAAAAAATCGATTTCCCTGCTGTGAACCATCTCCACTGCCTTTACCGCCGCTTCTCTGATATCCGGAACATCAACTATTTCATAGTCTTCAGCAACATTCAATTCATCCAAAATCGTTACAATCTTCTTCCGATCGCCAATTAACACCGGCTCGACAATCTTTTCCTCTTTGGCCTTCAAGACTGCTTCAATGGAATTGGCATCGATTGCTGCAACTACTCCAACCCGCTTGGGTGTTGTTCTTGCCTGAACTCTTGCCAATACATCGTCAAAGGATCTCAACATACCCCCGACCCCCTAAACCACAAGCTCCTGCCCTCTGTCAAAGGCTTTTAGGTTTATATCAACAAATTTTGCTTTAACCGTTCTCGCAATGACGTCTTTCCAATCAATATCATCCAGCTTCAACAGTTTCGCCAGGGCACCGAACAGCACAATGTTCATAACCCTTTCATTGCCCAATTCCCTGGCAATTTCAGTGGCGGGAATGACCGTTGTGTCGGCATGGGCACGAAGCTCTTCCAGGATCCCCTCCGGATATTCTGCCAGACCCGCCTGGATCGGTGCCGATGGCAGTTCTTCATCATTTACGATTACTTTACCGTCCGGTTTCAGCATGTCCAGGTAGCGCAGGGCTTCCATTTTTTCAAAGGCCACAAGATAATCAACTTTTCCCTTCTCGATAACAGGCGAATAAACTTCTTCTTTGCCAAAGCGTACCTGGGTAAAAACACTCCCTCCCCTTTGGGACATGCCATGGATCTCAGACATCTTGACATTATAACCGGCTTCAGACAATCCCCTGGAGAGGACATTACTGGCCAGGACCGTACCCTGTCCGCCAACTCCAACCAGCAAAATATTAACAACACCCATATGAATTCACTCCTTTACCATAATGGCTTTTACCGGACAAACCTGCGCACAAACAGTGCAACCTACGCACATTGCCTCATTAATGCTCGATTTCTTTTTAGCCGGTTTGAAATGAATTGCAGGACAACCTGTCTTGGTACATCTCTTGCAGCCGATACACTTCTCTTCGTCCACATAGCACTTTTGGGTTAGAGGCCCGAATTCTTTTAGATCGGCCTCAGTATACTTCTTCACTGCACAGGGATAACGGGCAACAATTACGCTCGGTTCATCAAGTTCCAGGGCCCATTTAATGGCATCCCGCACTTCGTTAAGATGATGAGGATTTATGGTGCGCACATTATTGCAGCCAAAAGCCCTGACAACATCTTCAATACTAACTTCCTGGGTAACATCGCCGGAGGCAGTGAAACCGGTACCGGGGTGATCCTGATGCCCGGTCATGGCCGTGGTTCTGTTGTCAAGAACACAGGTAATCAGGTTGCTCTTGTTATAAATGGCATTCAACACACCATTCAGGCCTGTATGGAAGAAAGTGGAGTCACCCATCACGGCGACAACCCGTGTACCCTCACCCTTCAAATCAAAGATCCTCTGGGCCCCATGTCCAGTACCGGCACTGGCGCCCATGCAAACGCAAGTATCCTTGGCATAAAGGGGAGCGCTTCCACCCAGGCTGTAACAGCCAATATCAGAGGCAATCATTATATTTTTGATCTTTCCGATTTCATAGAAGAAGCCCCGGTGGGGACAGCCCGCACACAGCGTCGGCGGTCTGGGAACCAGCTTCTCCCGGTTGAATTCTATAGTCTCATTCTTCCTGCCCAGCAGCTTTTCCGCAATAATCTCCGGGAGCAGCTCGCCGATGGAGGGCAATTTCTCTTTACCGATACATTCGATACCGGCTTCCCTGAGGTGTCTTTCCAGGTAAGGTTCCAATTCCTCGATGACATACAGGGTTTTTACCTTGCCGGCAAAATCTCTAATTTTGTTCATGGGTAGCGGATGGGTGAAGCCCAGTTTTAAGTAAGAGGCCTTGTTGCCAAATACCTCCTTGGCATAGACATAGGCAACGCCCGAAGTGATAATGCCAATCTCATCCGTATTCCATTCCACAAAGTTAAACTCACAGGTTTCCGAAAACTCCCTCAGCTTCGACAGCCTGTCCTCCAGTTCCACCCTCAATCTCCTGGAAACAGCCGGAATGGCATCGAATCTTGCCAGACCCATTTTCCTGTCGTAGGGCTTCAGTTCTGCCTCTACCCTGTCGCCGAGTTCTACCATGCTTTTGCCGTGATTGACCCGCGTAGTGGTCCTGATCATAACTGGTGTGTTATACTTTTCGCTGATCTCGAAGGCAGCCCTGGCCATGTCCTTACATTCCTGGCTGGAAGATGGTTCCAGCATGGCAATTTTGGCAAACTCCGCATAATACCGGTTGTCCTGCTCATTCTGGGAAGAATACATGCCGGGATCATCGGCAGAAACAAAAACGAATCCTCCATTTACACCCATATAAGCGTAGGTAAATAGAGGGTCCGCCGCCACATTGACACCGACCATTTTCATGGCTGCAAGGGAACGTCCCCCGGCAATAGAAGCACCGATAGCCGTATCCATTGCCACCTTTTCGTTGACTGCCCACTCAACCTGAACTTCGTCTTTATACTTGCTCAAATTCTCGATAATCTCGGTGCTCGGTGTTCCCGGATAAGCCGCTGCGAAATTGACACCTCCCTCATATGCGCCTCGGGCTATAGCTTCATTTCCCGTCATCAATACCTTCATAAATATCCCCTTCCTTCAACTAATCATTATTTTGGCATAATTATACTATATGTGAGTAGAAATTTCAACCTTTTGTTTATAAAATGTGCTCAATTCATCAATGTGTCATATTTTGAAACAATAGTTGACTAATCGAAGATGTTTTACATTTTGTGTAGAGCCCGACATTAGAACAGCTTGCTTAGGCTATTGCTGACGCCAAGTTTCATTACTGCACACAAAAAGGCTTTGGCCCGGTTATTCAATGGCCAAAGCCTCTTTCGGCATCATATTGGGCTAGGCTTAATATTAAAGCCCTACCATGATCATATTTTCAGCAAACACTTAATAGGCTACTAAATCAACCGGATGGCAAAATCCGGGCAGACGGGGTTGCAGTAGCCGCAGAG
>ERZ773359.4732-NODE-4732-length-13768-cov-18.082404_pt1 | contig 13768 bp, 10 predicted proteins | sample MGYA00374955_ERZ773359 | MGnify/ENA primary metagenome ERZ773359 (study PRJEB29098, sample SAMN04486028) | biogas fermenter metagenome | study: EMG produced TPA metagenomics assembly of the Biogas fermentation microbial communities from Germany - Plant 4 DNA1... | reverse complement strand
ATTCGTCGACTGCATCTCCTTTCTCATTCAAAACTTTTGCAACGCTCAGCAGGATGCCGTAAGCCCTTCCGCTAAAGTCCGACAGATAGCCTGCAGGATCTTCCGAGTCGCCCGGTTCGCCGTCACCGGGGTCCGTGGTTTCACCGGGTTTATTTGCATTGGCGATGTCGTCTGCCACTCTATAAGTCATAAACGCCACATGGCCCCTTACAGCCGGAGCATTGACATCGTTGACCTTATGATCTATGTCCGTAAAGATCCCCAGCGTTGCAGCCTTCGTAATAAAATTATCCGGCCAGTTCCCCGTCAAGTCCCCGGCGCTGTAACCCAAAGCGCGAACCAGCATCGAAGCCATCTCCGCATAAGTCACTTGGTTGGCCGGGCGGAAGGTGCCATCGGGATACCCGGAAATAATGCCTTTCGCCGCAGCATAATTGATGTATTTCGCTGCCCAGTCAAAGCCCGCCAGATCGGAGAAACTGCTCGCCGACACAGCTTCCAATGCATCTTCGCCGGGGGCCATAGCCTTTACGACCACGACGCAGGCTTCCGCTCTGGTGATGGTTCCATCTGGCCGGAAGGTACCGTCGGTGTAACCTGAAATGATGCCTTTTTCAATCAGAGCAGTAACAGCCGCTTCGTATTCTGTATCTTTCACATCAGCCGGTGTTTGCGAATCGGCTGCAAACACAGCAGCAAAAGAAGCAAAGACCAGAGCTAATACTAATAGAAACGAAATCCCTTTTCTCATGTCAAATTCCCCCTTTTTGTATTTGATGGCGTTGTATGCTCTCTTCGGGCAACGCCTTTCCTGAAATTGTATCGTTTATTTGCGATAAGCGCTTGAACATATGCCGCTCTAATCACTTAATTTGCTTTATTGTATCATAAAGAACCCCGGCTTCGCAACGAACGCAAAAAACTGAAACTATATTGTAATACAGCGCTTATCAGGATTTATAAATGCTGCAGTCGTTTGTGAGTCTATTCTCTCTACTGCGGTTCTAAAACGCTCCAGAGAGTGATAATTTTCGGAATTTTAAGGCGAAACCTAAAGAATAGTCTCAATTTGCCGATTAATATTATTAATGCATATATTTATTAATGCATTCATTGCAGTCATTAAATAAGGGTAATTGCCTACGAAACGGAGGGGAAGACATGCCTTGGGCGCCAAATTTATCAATCGGAGTTCGTCATATCGATGAGCAGCATAAAACCTTGTTTGAAAAAGCGGACATGCTTTTTGAGGCCGGAAAAAACAAACAAGCCAAAGAATACATTGGAGAGCTGCTTGAATTTCTGGATCAGTATACAAAACAGCACTTTGTAGACGAAGAAAACTATATGCGCAGCATTAATTATCCCGGATACGAAGAACAGAAAAAGGCTCATGAAGGCTTTACCAAGCAGCTGGCTGAGCTTCGCAATGAATACGAAACGTCGGGAGGAAATATTTTAGTGATTATAAATGCCAATACGATGGTAATTGAATGGTTGACTAAACATATTTCTCTCATGGATAAAAAAATAGGAGAATTTGCGGCTCAAAGAACCTAATTTGTAACGTCCAAAAGAACCTAATTAGTAAAATGAAGATGTAGTAAACGAAAAAATGCAGTAAATGAAATGGAGGAGATCACATGCCTTGGACACCAAATTTATCAGTAGGAGTTAGTCATATTGACGAGCAGCACAAAACATGGTTTGAGCATGCGGAAAAATTGTTTGAAGCAGGGAAAAACAAACAGGCGAAAGAATACATAGGAGAGTTGCTTGAGTTTCTAGATAGTTATACAAAGCGGCACTTTAGTGACGAAGAAAGATACATGCGCAGCATCAATTATCCCGGATACGCCGAGCAAAAACAGGCACATGACAACTTTATCAAGAAGTTGGCGGATCTCCGCAACGAATACAAAACCTCCGGCGGAAACATTTTGGTGATAATAAATGCCAACACGATGGTAATCGAGTGGTTGACCAAGCATATTTCCAACATGGATAAAAAGATCGGGGAATTTGTTGCAAAACAAAAATGATCGATCTGACCTGATTTTAGCGAAGTAAATTGCCCTAATATTTTATCGAATTGAATTGATCTAATTACATATTGCAAGATGTCTAAGTGCCAGCCATGGAGGTCTCCTCCGTGGCTGGTTTTATTTTTTTAGATCGTGCAGGTTGCCATATGATTGTTTTTACAATCGCTATTGTTTTTACAATCACTGCCCCCGGTTACTATAACCGTTTATAAAGCAACACCTGTTTGTCCAGACAGACGATGGCATAATTGACCATAACCGCGATGACGGTAGCCGTTTAGAATTCAACACCTGTTCGACCAGACAGACGATGGAAGAACAACCTTAGCCGCGCAAACGCCATCCAACCGGCAGATCAAATACTGCCACGACGAAACGGAAAATTTAACTTCGGGCTGCAACACAAACCATCCCTCCATGCATTCGGGATTAGTAGGCAATCAATATATCCCTTATATATGGGGTATTTTAACATTTTACCAAGAATTTTGATACTTAAAAATAGAAATTTGAGTTTTAGCAAAAAACGTAGAATGTTGTGGTTTTGTATTTGGTGTCCCTGTATTTGGTGTCTGACACTTTTTATAACTTGTTGTATTTGGTGCCAGACACTTTTTACAACTGTTTAAACATGTTTTGGACGTAGGGTTGCTCTCCCGCTCGATGATACGCGCTGCGTGCCATACTATCTAGACGGCCCGTCCTGCCCGGTTGGCACTTGCTTGTACTCTCGCTGGAGCGCAACCCTGCGCTCCAAAACATATAACAAAATGTATCTGGAACCAGGCCGCTTTTTACTAGGTTAGGTACCCAGTGCAGCCCTAACAAATAAACTTATCCAAAAAAACAAAAGACTGTTTTCTCCTTTCGCCAAGCGAAAGGAGAAAACCTTTCATTTAGATTCTCGATTTATCCTGTCGTTTCTACTGAATAACCATTACAGGTTTTTTCGTCGTATGGAGCACTTTCGTTGTAACGCTTCCGAGATACAGCCTGCGCTTTAAAGAGCCCATTCCGTTGGATCCCATAACAATAAGATCAGCATTCTTTTCTTCGGCAACATCAACTATCACGTCGGCAACCCGTCCTGACGGCTCCTCAATAATCATTGTCTCTACTTCCAAATTGCCTAATTGCTGTTTGGATTTTTCCAATAGCTCTTGGGATTTTTCCTTCGCTTTCCGCAGAAGACCTGTCCAATCAAGTTTTGCCTGAATATGCCCTGCTCCGTTCGGGTAGTAACTAATCACAGATACTAAACTTAAAACATTGAGCAGAATAACCTTGCTACCTACATAATCAGCCAGCTCTTTTGCCTTTAACAGCGCCCTCTCGGAATTTTCAGATCCATCTATAGGTACAAGTATCGTTTTCATTCCCTTTTCCCCCTTCTCACCTTTTCAATAGATGCGTTATTCAGTTTATACCCTATAACATGGCTAATAATCGTAAGTTGCATTCGGTGCCTGACACTTTTTACAACTGTTTAAACATGTTTTGGACGTAGGGTTGCTCTCCCGCTCGATGATACGCGCTGCGTGCCATACTATCTAGACGGCCCGTCCTGCCCGGTTGGCACTTGCTTGTACTCTCGCTGGAGCGCAACCCTGCGCTCCAAAACATATAACAAAATGTATTTGGAACCAGGCCGCTTTTTACAAGGTTAGGCACCCAGTGTGGCCCTAACAAATAAACTTATCCAAAAAAGCAGAGACGGTTTTCTCCTTTCGCCAAGCGAAACTCGAAAACCGCTTCTCAGAAAAATCTCTGCATTTCAAAGCCTCATTGAATAACCATTACAGGTTTTTTCGTCATATGTAGCACTTTGTTCGTCACGCTTCCGAGATACAGCCTGCGTCCTAAAGAGCCTATTCCGTTGGATCCCATGACGATAAGATCCACATCTTTCTCTTTGGCAATTTCAACGATGTTGTCCGCAACTCTGCCTATCGGCTCCTCGATCAGGATTGTCTCCACATCCAAATCGCCTAGCGACTCCTTCGCTTTTTCTAATAACTCTTCGGAATTTTGTCTCGTTTTTTCCATTAGCCCGGCCCAATCAATTGTTGATGCCTGGGTATGAATAAGCCGACTCGGTTGATAATTAAGTGCTGATATCATCACGTTCGAGACAGTAAGCAGAAAAATTTTGCTGCCCAGACAATCGGCTAACTCTTTTGCTTTTAACAAAGCTCTCTCCGAAAATTCGGATCCGTCTACGGGGACAAGTATCTTTTTCATTTTCTTTTCACTCCCTTCCATGCGCGGATGTATACATTGAGTGTTTACAGTTTTATACCCCAAGACGGAAGCAGTAATCAGAAATATTAGAATCTCCAGTCAATTAGAAACTTGTATTTGGTGCCAGACACCAAATACAACTCTGGAATTAAATACAACTGGCGCAATTTACTCCACCAGAAACTTGCTGAAATAGGGCACAAACTTTTTCATGCCCGTGTCATTCAAATGGCGCTGGTCATAGAAGTCTTCCTTAATGTCCAGGCCCATGGCCTCATAGTGTTCCCGGGTATTAAAATCAATAAATTCAACACCCCGCTGGACCGCCACCTCCGCCACACCGTTATAGAACATCTTCTCTTCCACGGTGGCATTGGACGGGGATTTAAACATTACCAGCCGGATATTCTCCTTCTCCGCAAGGTCGATAATCTTGTGCAAGTATTCGATATTTTTCGGCGTGCCCACCCGGCTCTCGGTAACCGAAGAAACATCCTCCCATACCACATCATCAGAAACTTCGGACAAGCGAACATATCCTTTATCCGGATCCGTGGTTTTCTCATAAGCGCGGACAAAATCTTCCTTCTCCAAATACTCCCATCTGTCATGATACTTCATGATATTGAAGATATAGAAGCGCCGCTCTCCTTTTGGAACGGAGGCAAAAATCATATCCAGCTTGTTTTTCGACATGGGGATGGGATCGATAGCCGTATGGTTGGTGGCTTCATCCATGTAATCTTCCTCTTGGACAGCCATATGCGTCTCCACCACCAAAAGCTCCGGCCGCTGGGTCTTCAGCGCTTCAATCATATAATGGTACGTAATCCAAAGGGGTTGCTGCTGCGTGGCGAACACATAGGATTTCAGCCCGGTTTCCTCATAAAACACCGCAGGGTCCACGGAACAATACATGTGGCTCGACCCAAAAAACATCACGTCAAAGCTGTCCGGCTCCTCGTTGTAGAAGCCGACAACTTTCGCCGTCATATTCCATCTCCCCTCAATCTGTTTGTGCATCAAAAGATCGCTCGCTCCTGACAGAATGAGGAGAAAGATCAGAACAAATCCTATGGTTCCTGCAATGCGTTTTATAGTCTGCATCATCCACCTCAGAATTGGAAATAGATGAATTCATTCGCGTTATAGCCCGGACCGTAAATGCCGAAAAGGATTATGGAGAAAATAAGGCCTAAAGTCACGGTCCAGCGGAAAATCAAGCCCTGCTTCGCGAATCTTTCCCGTATGCGAATCCCCCGGTACTGGGCCACGCTCACGCCCATCAGTATAAGGATGGAGATGATTCCGACCCAAAAGCTGCCCACGGAAAGTCCCAGATTGTAAAAGCTGCCGTCGGTGAAAACCCATGGATTCCAAACGGAAAACATATTTTTAATAATGCCCTTTGCCGCCGTAAAGCCGGGGGCGCGGAAAAAGATCCACGCAAAATTAGCCAACAAATAAGTAATCAACATTTGGCCGAGCTTGTAGCTGGTCTTCTCCCGATCGATCCCGAGAAGATCGGTAATCCGGACCTTCAACGGCCTGGTGATCTGCCCGATGACCTGGAATGAACCGTGGAGAAAACCCCAGATGATAAAAGTCCAATTTGCGCCGTGCCAAAGCCCGCTGACGAGAAACACGATCATGACGTTGATGTATTTTCTCAGGGTGCTTTTGCGATTTCCGCCCAGTGGAATATATAGGTAATCGCGGAACCAGGTTGAGAGCGAAATGTGCCAGCGGTGCCAGAATTCGCCGATGCTCCTTGAGAAATAGGGTTGCTTGAAATTATCCATGAGCCTGAAGCCCATCACTTGAGCGCTTCCTTTGGCAATCAGCGAATAGGCGTAAAAATCACAGTAAATCTGTATGCCGAAAAAGAGAGTGGCCACAGCCAGAATAAGGCCATGGTAATTGGTGTAACCGTTATAAACAGTGTTTACGATTACAGCCACGCGATCCGCAATGACCAGTTTCAGGAAAAACCCCCAAAGCATGAGCAGCAACCCGTTCTTCACCCGTTCATAATCAAAGGTATGGCGGCGGTTGATTTGAACCAGCAGGTTTTTAGACCGCTCGATAGGACCTGCCACCAGCTGGGGAAACAGCGATACGAACAACGCATATTTAAACAGATTTTTCTCCACATAGATCTCGCCCCGGTATACGTCCATGGTATAGGACAGGGCCTGGAAAGTGTAGAAGGAAATTCCCACAGGCAAGATCACATCAAAAGTAGGGTTCAGCAATTCCATTCCCAGATGGCCGAGTACCCTGTTCACGTTGTCGATGAAGAAATCGAAATACTTGAACAGGAAAAGGATGGACAGGTTGGAAACCATGGACAAAAACACCCACAGTTTCTTGCGAAAAACCGCATATCTATAAGTGCGGCTGTCGGCTTCAATGGTTGAAGTCAGCCGGGTTTCCCTTCCGATTAAAAGGCCGCTCATATAAGTGATAACCGTGGATAGCGCCATGAGCAGAGCGTATTTAGGGTTCCAGGCCATATAAAAATAGTAGCTAGCCGCCAAAAGCCACAGGTATCTGGCCTTATAGGGGATAGCAAAATACATCAAGACAACAATTGGGAAAAAAATTAAATAACTGAACGAATTAAATAGCATATATTTTCCTTCGTAACTTGTAAAAGGTGTCAGACACTTTTTACAAGTAGTTGTATTTGGTGTCTGACACTTTTTACAACTTTTATTGCATATTTATACCAGTTTAGGGCTGAATATATTATACCCAACCGGAATCAAAATCGCAATAGCTGTGTATTTTTCGCGGTTTCCGCATTTCCCACAAATGTATCCGGTGTGCAGTTTTATTTGTGCGCAGTTGTATTTGGTGCCAACACTTTTTACAACTTGTTGTATTTGGTGTCTGACACTTTTTACAACTTTGTATTTGGTCTGACACTTTTTACAACTTTTGAAACAGGATTACGTCGATTTCCACTTCGTTGAGGGTTTCCTTTTCCAGCAGCGCCCGGGCAAGCAGATCCAGCTTTTCCCTATGGGCCTCAAGGAATTCCTTTGTCTCTCGATACAACGAAGTAGCCAGCTCTGAGGCCTCCTCGATGATATTAAATTGATTGGTAAGCTGGGTTAAATCGATCATACCGTTGTCGCCCATGCCGTAAATGCCGATATATTCCTTTATGATTTGCGTGGCCTGCTTAATGTCCTGGGATGCTCCCGTGGTTATATCGTCGGCATCCCCCAGATACAGCTCCTCCGCCGCTCGCCCCGCATACATTACCTTAATTAAATTTTGCAAATCCTTTTTGCTCTTCAGCGAAGCGTCCTCTTGAGAACGAAAAGTAACGCCCCCTGCGCCGGAGGTGCTCTGCATAATCGTAACCGCAGATACACTATCGTTGGTTATTAGTTTCGACGCCAATGTATGACCCGCTTCATGATATGCGATGAGTGCTATATGTTTATCTCCTTCCGTCCTCTCTTTTTTATAGCCGTTCATGAGAATCTTATAAAATGCGTCCTCAATGTCCTCTTTTGTAATGCATTCCCGGTCCTTGCTCGCCGCAATTAATGCCGACTCGTTCAGCAGGTTTTCAAGATCCGCACCGGAAAAACCGTTTGTTTTCTTCACCAATTCATTTAAATCAACCTCTTTTGACAGCACTTTATTTGCGCCATGTAGCCTCAAAATTTGATATCTGGCTTTTTTGTCGGGCAAATTCACCGCTACTTTCAGGTCAAACCTGCCCGGCCTCGTTAAAGCGGGATCCAGCATGTCCAGCCTGTTGGTAGCGCATATGGTCAATACTCCTTCCGAGGGCAAAAAACCGTCCAGTTCTGTAAGCAATGCGTTGATAGTCTGATCCTTCTCGCTGTTGTTGCTGTCACCTCTGCCCCCTCCTATGGCATCGATCTCATCGATAAACACGATAGACGGGGCCTCTTTTCTCGCTTTATTGAAGAGTTCGCGGATTCTGGACGCCCCGACGCCTACATATTTCTCCATAAAATCACTGCCGGAAGCAGCAAAAAAAGGCACTCCCGCCTCTCCGGAGATGGCCTTGGCGATCAGTGTCTTTCCCGTCCCGGGCGGTCCGTAAAGAATTAGCCCTTTGGTTGGCCTTGCCCCTAATCTTTTATATTTTTCCGGATTTTTCAATGCATCCACCAGCCGCATCAAGTCCGGCTTCAGCTCATCGATCCCCTGCACATGTTCAAAAGTAATCTTCTGAGCGGCTTCCGCCAGCTCTTCTTTTGCGTTTTCTTTTTGGCGGCCCCCGGGGACCAGGCCTTTTTCCATGGCTCTGTGTCTTTTTCTTCTGATAAGAAAATAGATTATGAAACCAGCAATTATCGAAAAAATAAAACAGATGGCAAATGTCTGCGAAGTGTCGGCCTTGTTCTCAACGTCCTTTGCAGCCTTCACATTGCTCCCTTTTTCCAGAAAACCGGTCAGTTCCAACGCCCCGATCAGATCCAGCGAAAAGGGAAGCATATAATAGGCGTTTTCTTTGGTTCTTATGAGAATGTGGTCATTTTCAGTCAACGCGATGGCAGCTATTTTCATGCCGAAGTTCAGTTCATAAAACTCTTCTTCAGAAATCTCTTCGATTGATATATAGTTCTCTAAATTTGAAATGGTCACCTTATTGAGTTTCAGCTCATCATAAGAGATTCTGTCCCTTTCATCATCAAAAAACAAACTTTTCGCGCATACAGGAGATGCCTGCCCTCCGACAAAAACGAGCAATACTATGAGAACAGCAACTGCGCGCATATACATATACAATTTGTTTTTGCATAGGCTGAACATCTTCCATAATTCTCCTGCTTCAAATCCGGGAAATAATCTACTTTTATCTTTTGCAATTTGCAAAAAACTAAACTTGCATTTGGTATCTGACACTTTTTACAAGTTGTTGTATTTGGACTGACACTTTTTGTATTTGGTGTCTGACACTTTTTACAAGTTTTGTAAACGTTGAAAAATAGCCGGGGTTCGGCTTTTTGATGTTGCAATTGCAACGGAGCGGGTTGTGTGCAAAAACAAAAAAAGGGCCACTAATCCTTGTTTTGCCCGTTCCCGTAGAACTCTGTATTTGGTGTCAGACACCAAATACAGACACCAAATACAACTTAGGTATCAAGACTTGGTTCAGGATGCATACTATGCAAAAAGGAGTGTGGATCAAATGAGCGAAAACAAAGAACTTTTAAACTATATTTACCAGAATTCTCAGATGGGAATTGAAACATTGGATCAACTGATGAGCATCCCGGATGATGCGGAGTTCAGAAAGCTTTTGCAATCCCAGTACAATGAATACAAGACAATCAACGACGATGCCAAAAGCATGGCTCACAAACTCGGATATGAAGGAGAAGGATTGGGATTTTTTGAAAAAATGCGAACCGAATTGATGATCGATGTGCAGACCATGATGGATAAATCAACATCCCATATTTCCGAGATGCTCATGACAGGAAGCAATATGGGCATTATCAACGCAATCAAGAATCTGAAAAAATACCAGAATGCCCATCCGGAAATCCGGGGCCTTATGGAAAAGCTGCTTCAACTGGAAGAAAACAACTACCAGGAGCTGAAACAATACCTTTCATAAAACGTCGCTTCCAAAAAATAGCCTACAATGCGATAGCAGAGAGGGGTTTTGGAAATGATATAGTATTATGCATTTTAAATATCAAAAATGTTAAATTCAATGCATTTTTGATATTTAAGGTGTGATTTTATTACCATACCTTGTCTTTCGACAAATTTGTTTATTGCTATCACGCCATTTGCCGAAGATATTTGGATGGCGATTTGCTGAAATAAAATTTAATTTGTTTTTCGTTCTGGAGACTTCTTGGCAAGCCCTGTGCCGCCTATACCCCCTATACCCAGATATCCTGGAGTTGGTGGCCGTAGATGAAATTGATCAATTGGACCCGATTGTCGACGCCGACTTTGTAGAAGATGTTGTAGACATGTTTTTTGACTGTGTTGGGAGATATTCCCAAAATTTCAGCAATGTCATTGTTCCGAAGCGCTTTATAAATGTAGCCAATGATTTCGATTTCCCGATTGGTCAGTTGATATTGGTCCTTGAGAAGAGAGGAAAGACTTTTGGCGTTCTTCTTCATAATTTCTTCTTCCGTATCAAATTTTCTCTGCAAATGAGGAAGGAGCTGCTTTAATACGTACATATCCGTGTCGGAGAAATCGCCGTTTTTCTCCCTCCGGTACAAAGTGATGGCGCTAACAAACTGACCGCCGCTGGCAATCACCATACCGGCAATGTTCACCAAATCGTAAACCTTCAGGTACTGTTGATAGAAAGGACTTTTCTTGCGGACTTCTTCGTTGAGAAGATCGGACTCACGATACACAAGGGACTCGCTGCTCAAAAAGATCCAGTTCACATAATCCATGGGGGCATAGATGCTCTCATATTCATAAATGAACCTTCTCTCGAAATCTCTGTCAAATTTGCTCACCACTACCGGGTCCACAAGACACGGCGTAGCAGTGTTTTTCATCATGCCGATATTGAAATCGGAGAAGTCGAAATCCACCAAACGCATCAGCTTCTGAAGAAAGGCCATTCTCATGGCGTAAGAATTCTTAGTGGCATAAATGGAAGCGATGATATCGTTTAATTTTTCCCATTGTTCCTGGCCCAGCATGTCCAGTCCCCCTCATCCCAAAAGAGAAGCGTCCGCGCCTACAGAAACGGCGATTCAATGCAATCCAACGTGAAATTCAATCAGTAAATGCTTCCATATTAATAATATTATTAATACTATACTACACATTAGCTATCAAATCTACTACTTTATTAGTATTTTTATTATTCTTTTCTACTACTTTTGCATGTTTCATCTATATTTTTTTAGAATATTCTAAACATAAGGAAAATATTAACGCTCAACTGTTTATATTAAATGTTTAGGCGGCCAAATGTCCGAATCGACTAATCTTAGCGCTCAATTGCCAAGCCAATAAAATCAATGCTTAGAGGCCGAATTAACTATGCGAATGACCAAGTGGCCCACACCAGTTAATGCCAATCCAAATGTCAAGCAGTTAATGCCAATTCATATGCAAAACAAGTTAGTGCCAATCCATATGTCAAAACAAGTTAGAGCCAATTCAAAGTGCAAAACAGTTAGTGCCAATGACCAAACAAACAGCCCAAAATCAGTTAATTTAAGAAAGGAGTATGTATTATGGTTGATTTATTTCCCTGGGGCGACCTCAACACTCAAGAACAGAAAGAAGCCGACGTATGCGTAATGGGGATCCCCTTTGACGGCGCAGTGAGCTGCGGCAAAGGCACATCTTTCGCACCGGAGGTTATGAGAAACCTGTCCAGGTACCTGCCGCCGACTACTGAAGAAGGGAATATAATGGAAGGTTTTAAAGTTTACGACCACGGAGATGTGCCCATTGATCTCGATTGGCCCCGCTACTATGCAACAGTTGAGGAAGAAGCGCTCAAGCTGATGGAGAGCGGCGCATTCTGCCTGTTCCTCGGCGGAGACCACTCCGTTACCATTCCCCTGCACCGGGCTTTCGGGCGTTACAACAAAGGGAAAAAGATCGGTGTCATCCACTTCGACTCCCATTCGGACATCTGTGATGAATACGACGGCCACAAATGGTCCCATGCCTGCACCGAAATGCGAACCGTTGAAGACGTCATCTCACCGGCAGACTTGGCCCTCGTTGGCATTCGCTCATGGGAAGCCGAAGAAGTGGTTTATTTAAACGAACATCCCGAAGTATTGCTCATAAAAGCTGTCGACATACATAAGAACGGATACGAATATGTATGCAACAAATTGAAAGAGAAATACTCCGATTACGATGCCGTTTACTTCACCTTAGACATCGACGTTCTTGATCCCGCTTTCGCACCGGGCACCGGCACCCCCGAAGCAGGCGGACTGACCAGCAGAGAGCTGATAGAAATAACCAAATTCCTCTTATCTGAGCTGCCGATAACGGCCATGGACGTAGTGGAAGTCTCCCCGCCGCTGGATTCGGAGAACAGCATCACATCATGGGCTGCGCTTAAAATCATTTACGAGGTCTTTGGTCAACTTTTCGCAAAAAAATAAATAGTAAAGGAGGGATAATCCATTGGAAGGCGGTTACGGTTTAATATCATGTATACCTATTGTCGTTTTGCTCGTTTCAGTACTGTGGACAAAAAGAATATTTGAATGCATCATAGTAGCTATTGCAATCGCACTATTCATCGGAGAAGGATTCTCCGGCATGTTGTGGGCTTTTATTGATTTAATTTACGTGATGCTTGCAGATGAGACGTATTCCTGGATACTGCTCATGCTGCTGCTGTTTGGCGGCCTGATCAAGCTCCTTGAAGAATCCGGCGGTACATTTGGCTTCGGGGCGGTGGCAACCAAGTATATTAAATCCGATAAAAGCAGCTTGCTCGCTACATACATCCTGGGAATCTTAATATTTATTGACGACTATTTGAACAATTTGACCATCGGCTCCGCCATGAGAGGGATTACTGACAGGTATAAAGTGCCAAGAGAAATGCTGGCCATTACCATTAACACTACCGGCGCACCAATCTGCGTCCTGAACCCTTTCTCCACATGGGCGGTGTTCATTTTCGGTCTCATGCAGGCAGCCGGAGTCACCGGCGACCAGACGTTGGTGGTAGGGTACACCAAGCTGATTCCTTACATCTGGTATGCAATCGTTGCGGTTTTGATGGTGCCCTTGATGATATATGGCGTCATTCCCAGGGTGGGTCCGCTGAAGAAAGCATATCAAAGAGTTGAGGAAAAAGGGCTTCTCTTCCCTGAGGAATTAGCCGAAAGCAGCGCAGAACTTGATGAGGCGCGGGAAAGAATACTAAGCAAAGTCGACCCGAAATTGAGAAACTTCTTAATTCCCATGCTTGTAGTAGTGGCGGTAACACTGGTTACTGAGGATCTCGTTCCCGGCGTCATTCTGGGTATATTGACCTGTTTCATCATGTACATTCCCGCGAAGGTTATGACCATCAAAGAGTTCATTGAGAATTTCTTTGAAGGCATGAAGGACATGATTTTCATCGCTACGTTCATTATGATGGCCTTCATTTTCGTCGAGATCGAAAACGGCCTCGGCTTCAGCGATTATGTAATCGAAACGGTTAAACCCTACATGATAGGCGGACTGATTCCTGTTATTACTTTCATAGTTGTGGGCTTAATGTCCTTTGCCGGAATGGACTTCTGGGCGGTCATGATATTGTTCTTCCCGATTGTCGTTCCGCTGTCAGAACACTTCGGCATTAATCTTTATCTGGCCATGGGCTCCATCGTATCAGGCGCAACCTTCGGCGGACACGCTTGCTTCTTCTCCGACCAGATGCTGATGAGCTCCGCTTCGGTCCAGATACGTGCCACGGATGAAGCTGTGGCGCTGCTGCCCTACGCGGTAATGGCGGCAGTGGTGAC
>ERZ773359.4730-NODE-4730-length-13775-cov-5.591327_pt1 | contig 13775 bp, 12 predicted proteins | sample MGYA00374955_ERZ773359 | MGnify/ENA primary metagenome ERZ773359 (study PRJEB29098, sample SAMN04486028) | biogas fermenter metagenome | study: EMG produced TPA metagenomics assembly of the Biogas fermentation microbial communities from Germany - Plant 4 DNA1... | reverse complement strand
CTCCTTTCATACTTAATACGATTAAGGATGGTAAAATGTTGAGCGGAATTAAAAAAAATAGACTGCAATGATTTTTAATCACACAGTCTATTTTATCAGTCAATATAATAATAAACTATTTATCTGCGATTTTTAAGGCTGCACATATTTTTGCATATGCTTGAGTGCTGATTTTTCAAGCCTTGAGACTTGCGCCTGTGAAATGCCTATCTCCTCTGCCACTTCCATCTGGGTGCGTCCCTGGAAAAATCTTAAATCTACTATTTTTCTCTCCCTCTCACTTAATTTGCTCATTGCTTCACTTATGGAAATACCTTCAAGCCATTTCTCATCACTGTTTTTCTCATCTCTCACCTGATCCATTACATAAATTGCATCGCCGCCATCATGATATACAGATTCAAACAGAGAGATAGGATCTTGTATAGCATCAAGAGCCATCACAACTTCTTCCTTGGCAATACCCAGTTCATTGGCAATCTCTGTTACATTGGGTTCACGGGATTCCTTACTTACAAGCCTGTCCCTTGCCTGTAAAGCTTTATATGCAGTATCTTTCAAAGAACGTGAAACACGTATTGGATTATTGTCACGTAAATATCTCCTGATTTCACCAATAATCATTGGAACTGCATAAGTAGAAAACCTGACATTCTGAGTGACATCAAAATTATCTATTGCTTTTATAAGTCCTATACATCCAACTTGAAAAAGATCATCTGCATTTTCGCCCCTGTTACCAAACCGCTGGATTACACTTAATACCAATCTGAGATTTCCCTGGATGAATTCCTCCCTTGCCTTCATATCTCCTTTTTTTATTCTTTTAAACAACTCATCCATCTGGCTGCTTGTAAGTAGTGGAAGTCGTGATGTATTGACACCGCAAATCTCAACCTTGTTCATAAAATCAACACACCTTTCTAGCCCGTCGATTTATACTGTCAGTAATCATTTTTGTCCCGGGTGGTGTGTTTTATTCGGATTTAAATGGCTAAAAAATTTTAAAAAGACCTTGACAAGCGGGTTTACAGCATCACGCCTGCATTAAGAGGTTTAAGGTATTATTTGGATATTTTATAGCAAACGTACTATTTCTCTCTTTAAACGCCCTAAAATGCGCTTTTCCAGCCGTGATATGTAGGATTGGGAAATTCCCAGCATATCTGCCACTTCTTTTTGTGTTTTTTCCAAATGATTATTAAGCCCAAAACGGAGTTCCATAATACGTTTTTCTCTGCCGCTTAATTTATCCATTGCACAAAACAGCAGCTTCTTATCTGTTTCCTCATCCAGATTACGCTGGATAATATCGCTGTCTGTGCCCAGGATATCTGAAAGCAATAGCTCGTTTCCGTCCCAGTCTACATTCAGCGGCTCCTCAAAAGAGACCTCACTTTTGATACGGCTGTTTTTACGAAGATACATGAGTATTTCATTTTCAATACACCTGGAAGCATAGGTTGCAAGCTTGATGTTTCTTCCGGGATTGTATGTATTAATTGCTTTAATCAGACCGATTGTACCTATTGATGTCAGATCTTCTATATCAACGCCTGTGTTTTCAAATTTTCTTGCTATATAAACTACAAGTCTGAGATTCCGTTCTATAAGAATCCGTTTGACAGACATATCGCCATTTTTCAGCTTTTCAAGCAAATCTGTCTCCTCTTCAGGCGTAAGCGGCGGAGGTAAAACATCATTCCCTCCTATATAATAAACACCGTTTTCTCCTTCCTGATCTTTTACAATTGTGATTATGAACCCAAACATCTTTTTAAACATATAAAACCTCTCCCTTCTTAGCTGCACGCATGAATATAGAAAAAGCAAATTGCTAAATTTTTGACAGTACAGCAGGTCCCAGTAAGCCTGAATACCTCGAATTATTTGACAGTTTTGTACTGCAAATACCTACTATTACGTCATTGACTTCTTTAAAAGTCCCTTCCCGGCAGACGCGTATGTTATCCGGTCTGAAACCTGTAAGAATTCCGTTCTCTTTTCCTATGGATTTAAATGGAATAAGGTGTATGCGTTTTAACCATGGCTCATTTTCTTCATTCAAAGGACCGGTATGAATTTCGATATTATTCGTTATTACAGATTCATATACTTTTGGAGGCAGCAAACTTTTTACCGTATCTGCCTCAACCACAAGTACCGGATATCCGGTTATCGGATCGGTAAGGGAATTTCCAGTATCAACAAGGGCATTGAACCTTACTGATTTTTCCCCAAGCCTTATAAATACCGGCACTATCGATCCTTCCCTCAGAGCCTTGCCTGATAAAATTCTGCCAATAGGCCTTATTAGAATAACGCATAACCCTACCGCAAATATAAATGCCTTTAATGCACCCTGCGGGCTTATATACATAAGCCCACCGTAAGTTATAACTCCACCTTCCAAAATATTAGACAGGGCAATGGTGCATCCCGCAAGCAAAAATGCCGTAAGAAGAAGCATTCCCCATCTTTTTAAAAACTCTGATGTGGTCCTGACTTGAAACGCAATTAATACCATCAGAGCTGATATAGCAATCTTGGTAATAATGGCATTCAATATGGGAATTTTAGGGAATACTGTGGCGAATACTGCATATATCGCTCCAAATGCAGCAGCCCATAATGTCTTGGAAAGCTTAATGCTGCATCCGGATATAATGCTGGTAAGCTTTAAGATTAAACAATTTGCCAATATATTTTCTATAAAGAGCAGATCAGCATATACAACCACCCAGTATCTCCCTTCAAAAAAATTCTACAGGTCCCATTTAAACTTATATGGATTAAAAATTACTTTTATGCTTGAATTTTAATCCCTCCTTTCATTTGATGATTATGATTATAAAAGGATTGGAAGGTTTTTTCTGTCAAATTGCGTTATAGCCCGTTAAAATTTTTGTCATATACTCTAAAAGCCTTTTATATCAGCGGTTACATCCATAATAAATTTCCCGTAACAGCCCTGAGCTTCCAGGAATAAGATAAAGTATATTAAGCTGCTGGAGTGGTTTTATGTCCGGTATTGCCGGTATGGTTAATCCTTTCGAAAATATCCTGATAAAGAGTATCAATATAAGTGCTGCTTCAGAACTGATCAAAAGCAGAGGTACCCATGGTGCAGCTCATTTTTTTTGCGATAATGCAGTATTATTAAAACGTATAAATAACCCCGGCGAGATCTCACCCATTGCAGAAGTAATCCATGAAGGCAAAACATATATACTTATACTTGATGGAACCATTTATAATTCTCAGGAACTTAAATCTGAACTAAATATTAAAGGCTCTGAAATTACTGATTCTACCCTCTTAATCCATGCCTACATTAAATGGAAGGAAAGTATGTTCAATAGAATTAATGGAGTCTTTGCATTTGCTCTTTGGATAAAGGAAGATAAAAAACTCTTACTTGCAAGGGATCATTTAGGTGTAAAGCCATTATTCTTTGCTTTTTCTCGAAATCTCCTGCTGTTTTGTTCTCATATTCAGGGAATTACAAATAATCCTCTTTTCGAAACAACTTTGAATTTAGAAGGTCTGTCAGAATTAATATGCTTAAGTCCCCGTTATACGCCGGGTAATGCAGTTTTTAAAGGTGTATACCGGCTTATGCCCGGCTACTATTTTACTTATTCAGAGAAAGGTCCGGAAAACAAAAGATACTGGATAATGAAAAAAAACAGTCATGAGGATGATCTGAACAAAACGCTCGATACTGTAAGAGAACTGCTGACAGATTCTGTTATCAGGCAGATTGATCCTGATATACTCCAATGCGGTTTCTTATCAGGCGGATTATACTCAAGCTTCATTACAGCAATAGCCGTCAAGGCTTTTAATAATTTAAGAAGTAATACATATAACACCTGGTCTGTAGATTTTGAAACAGAGAGCCGTCATATAATACAAATAGAAGACAGTGACACACCATGGATCAGATGGGCATGCAGAAAATTAGGAACCAGGCATCACTACATAATCCTGTCGTCTAAAGATCTGGCTGAAGCATTATTGGAATCGGCTGAAGCAAGAGGCTTCCCGGGAATGGCAGACTACGACAGTTCATTATTGCTGCTGTGCCGGGAAATCCATAAAGATTTCAGCATTGTCTTTTCAGGAGATTGTTCGGATGAAATCTTCGGCTGTGGTTTAAGAGCATCTGATTGTTTTTCTCAGAACAAAAGAAGGCTTCCCTGGTCTTCAAATCTGGCTGAGAAAATATCTGTTTTCAAGAATGAAATTATAAACCTTGTACGCCCGTACGAATACATAGAAAAATGTTATGAAGAAGCTATAGCAGAATATCTTAAATTTTCAGTATACTCTGAACGCCTGACCAGGGAATATGAGGCCCAGTGGTTCAGCCTATACTGGAATCTGCCAAGTATACTTGAAAGACTTGATACAATGAGTATGGCATGCGGTCTTGAGACAAGGATACCATTATGTGATGTGCGGCTTATTGAATATTTCTGGAACATACCACCTGAACTGAAAAGATATAATAACAGAGAAAGGGGTTTATTGAGGGAAGCAATCCGCGGAATTCTGCCGCAGGATATTCTGGAACGCAAAAAAAATCCCTTTCCCAGGCCAGTGGATTCAAAATACGAGGAAAAGCTCAAGAATATGTTGAGGGAAAGGGTTCTTGACCCAAGCAGCCCCATAAAAAATTTAGTGAACATAAAAACTCTTGAAAGTATGATGAGGCAGGAGTATAACTCAAATAAACTTTATGCAGCCAGAACCCAGCTCTATGGCTGGCTCTTACAACTAGATTACTTCTTGAGGACAAACGGTATTATATCTTTTTAATTTCTTCAAGGAGAGCTTCCACTATATTTTCTTCAGATACCTTACGAATAATCTCTCCTTTTTTGAAAAGCACAGCATTATTTCTGCCGCCTGCTATTCCTATATCGGCCTCCCGGGCTTCACCGGGGCCGTTTACAACACAGCCCATAACCGCAACTTTGATAGGCTTTTCGTAATTTTCAAGGGCTTTTTCAACCTGCTGAGCGATGGATATAAGGTCAATCTGAGTTCTGCCGCAGGTCGGGCATGAAATAAACTGCACACCTTTGGAGTAAAGTCCCAAAGACCTTAGAATCTCTTTTGCAGCTTTGATTTCCTCAACCGGATGGCCTGTAAGGGATACACGTATGGTGTCCCCTACCCCTGAAAGCAGAATTGAACCTATTCCCACAGCAGATTTTATTGTTCCCCTGTATATAGTGCCGGCCTCGGTAATTCCCACATGAAGGGGGTAATCTGTTTTTTCAGCAATAAGCTGATAAGCTTTATATGCCAGTAAAACGTCCGAGGCTTTTATTGAAATAACAGTATCATAGAAATCAAGTTCCTCTAAAATTCTAACATGGCTAAGCGCGCTTTCCACAAGTGCTTCAGCCGTAACATGACCATATTTCCTTAAAAGATCTCTCTCAAGGGAGCCGCTGTTGACACCTATACGGATTGGAACCCCCTTCTCTTTTGCCATGGAAACAACCTTTAATACCCTATCTTTTGAACCTATGTTTCCAGGATTGATTCTTATTTTATCTGCACCATTTTCCATGGACTTGAGTGCCAGCTCATAATTAAAGTGTATATCAGCGACAAGGGGTATTGATGTCTGTTTTTTTATCTCAGCGATGGCCCTGGCAGCTTCCATATCCGGCACAGCCACTCTTACAATATCACACCCTGATTCTTCAAGTGCTTTAATCTGGTTTACAGTGGCTTCGACATCACTTGTTTTTGTATTGGTCATGGACTGGATAGTTATTGGGGCATCTCCGCCAATATATAAATTCCCGACCTTTACTTTTCTTGTTTTCCTGCGTTGTATCACTTAACAAGCTCCTCCTAAAAAAGCCATCTTGGTATATCATTGAAAAGGGTGACAATAAAGAGCACAATAAGAAGCATGAACCCAATCATGGACACCATACCCACCTTTTCCTGTGAAAACGCCCTGCCACGTATTTTTTCAATAAGAATAATCAGAAGCAGGCTACCGTCCAAAGCTGGTATGGGCAAAAGATTCATGACTCCCAGACTGATACTGATAAACGAACTGAAATATAGCAGGTTTAATAATTTAACTCCCGCAGGCTGTTCAGTCTGAACCACACTTCCTATTGAACCTATAATGCCTACCGGACCGGACAGTTCCCTGAAAGATACAGTTCCGTCAAACAACCACCTTACTGATATCAAAACATTGCGAATTGTAGAAATACTATAGTTGAACGACCCTTTTATAATATCAAAAACATTGCCTTTTTTATGCTGGAAACCTACACCGAGTGTATACTGGTAATCCGAGAAAGGTTTAATATTTTCAAAGGTCAGAATTTTTCCGTTCCTGTCAACTGTTACATTAACCGGTGCTGTCTTATCAGATCTGGTTACATTAAGATAATTAATGATATCCTGCGTCTTACTGACTTCGGTATCATCAATTCTAATTATCACATCTCCCCTTCTGGCTCCTGCTTTTTCAAGGGGGGAATCTATTTCAAGATCTAAAATTCTGGCTCCCTCTTCGGTATCTGTTGCGGAAAAACCAAGTCTGAAACGGGTTTCTGTTCTGCCCGGGGTTACAACCTTTTTAACTTTTTTATTTTCGCTGACATCGAAGAATGTTATATCTTTTGGCTTACCGTCCTCAGCATACATAAATATGCTTATATCTGCTGATGGATCGTACAATCTTCTTCCGTTATATGAAATTATTCTGTCTCCGGTCTCTATTCCAATATCCCTAAGTGGTGAATCTTCAGCCAGTATATTTACTGTATTGGTGAAAAAACCTGTTTGTGCGATTACAATTGCCGCCAGTATAAATGCAAATAATATATTCAATACAGGTCCGGAACCAATTACCAGTGCTCTCTTGCCTGCTGGCTGATTCGAAAAGGCTCTCGGTTCATCAGAATCCTCATGTTCGCCTTCCATTTTTACAAATCCGCCCATGGGGATGAGTCTGACAGAGTACTCTGTTTCTCCTTTTTTAAATGAAAAAAGTTTAGGTCCCATAAATAAAGAAAATTCAAGGACTTTTATACCACTTAACTTTGCAGCTGTAAAATGTCCAAGCTCGTGTATAATAATCAAAACGCTCAATGTAATTAAAGCTATCAAAATACTCAATTTATAACCCCCTGTCGAGAATCTCCAAAGCCAAACTTCGAGATTCATAATCAGTATCTATTATATCGCTCAGTACAGGCTGACTATTCACAGAATGTTCACTCATTACTTTTTCAACGAGTTCAGTTATCTGTAAAAATGTTATTTTGCCCTTCAGAAATAAATCCACCGCAACTTCATTGGCTGCATTCATACAGCATGGCATGGTTCCACCGATTTCCGCTGCATCATAGGCAAGCTTCAGAGCCCTGAAATTTTCTGTATCAGGCTTTTCAAAAGTAAGGGCTGAAAGCTCATAAAAATCTAATTTATTAAACTGGTTCTCCGCCCTTTCAGGCCAGGTAAGCGCAAGCTGAATGGGAATTCTCATATCAGGAGCTCCAAGCTGAGCCATAACAGAACCATCGTTATACACAACCATAGAGTGAATAATGCTCTGGGGATGAACTATTACCTCTATATCTTCAGCAGGAATATCAAAAAGCCACATGGCTTCTATCACTTCAAGCCCTTTATTCATCAAAGTAGCCGAATCAATAGTAATCTTGGAGCCCATTGACCAGTTGGGATGGTTGAGCGCCTGTTTAACTGTCACACTTTTTAGCTGCTCACGGGTATAGCCGCGGAATGGACCGCCTGATGCTGTCAGTATTATTTTCGAAACATCTTCTTTTCTGTTTCCCTGAAGGCATTGAAACACTGCTGAATGCTCACTGTCAACAGGAAAAAGTCTGACCCCTTTCTCTTTTACAGCCTTCATCACCAGATGGCCGGCAGTTACAAGAGTCTCCTTGTTGGCAAGAGCGATATTTTTACCTGCCTCTATGGCAGTCATTGTCGGAATTAATCCTGATATGCCCACAACCGAAGTCAGGACAGTATCAGCATCCTTATGTACGACTGCTTCCTTAATTCCCTCCAAGCCTTTCAATACTTTTGTATCCGTATCTTTTACCGCTGTTTCCAATGCTTTTGCAGCCTCTTCATCAAACATAGCCGCAACTTTAGGTTTAAATTGCCTTATCTGTTGTTCCATAAGCTTTACATTTCTATTTGCTGCAAGGGAAACAACATCTATATTCAAATTCTCACATACTTCAAGGGCCTGTACACCTATTGATCCGGTAGAGCCAAGAATTGAAAGCCCTTTTACCATATTACGCAACCTTTCTATAACAAAAATATATTTATATAGATATAAACTATGGGTGCTACAAACAGCACACTGTCGATTCTGTCCATTATACCGCCATGGCCGGGGATAAGATTTCCGAAATCCTTAATTCCCATATTCCTCTTTATGGACGATGCAGCCCAGTCTCCAAGCTGGGACACAAAACCGCACAACAATCCTAAAACGGCCAGATGGTAAATCTCTACAGGCTCATAATCCTGCCCGTTCATAACAAGAATACCATAGAGCACCATTGCCAGCATACAGCCAATAATTCCGCCAATAGAACCCTCAACGGTTTTCTTGGGGCTTATATGAGGTATAATTTTTGTCTTACCTATTGTCACACCTGTAAAATACGCGAAAGTGTCTGTGGCAACAGCTCCTATTACCACAAGCCAGATATATTGAAATCCGCGTTCCAGGTTTCGGGTGGCAACGGCAAAAGAGAGAAGAAAAGGTATATATATAATTCCTAAAAAGGTATATGCCATATCTTCAATGCCGAAACTTCCTTTTCCAAAAATAATCCGGCAAAATAAATATACAATTATTATATATAGAAAAGCGTTCAAGTAATTGCCGCTTAAGCTTACATCCATAAAACCGGTCAATGCCGGAAAAGCACTTTCAGAAAGTCCGGCGCTGTATGCTTTGGCTACAATAATAAAAGTTGCAATAACACTTACCGGCAAATCTATATGGACATCCTTCTCCTTCAAAGCTTTAGAAAACTCGTAAAGCCCTATGATACTCGCAGCAAGAATAGTAATTGCAGTAATATATGCCGGAAGTAGAAGCAAAGCTGCAAGAATACAAAGACCAATAACACCGCTTATAATTCTAATTTTCATTTTACACCTCCGAAGCGTCTTTGCCTTCCCTGATAGGATAAAATTGCTTCTTCGAGATGTTTCGGAGTAAAATCAGGCCACAAAACATCACTAAAAAACAATTCAGAGTAACTGCTCTGCCAGATAAGAAAATTACTTAACCTGAGCTCCCCGCTGGTACGTATCAGAAGATCAGGATCAGGAATACCCCTGGTATAGAGTCTCTGACTTATAAGCTCCTCATTTATTTCTGTTATTCTGCCATATCTGATATCTTCCGCAATAGCATTTACCGCATCTACAATCTCCTGCCGTCCCCCGTAGTTAAGAGCTATTATAAAATTAAGTCCATGATTGTGGCTGGTTTTCTCTTCAACCCGATTGATCTCGGACACAATGTTATCAGGGAGTTTTTTCCTGTCACCAATCACTATTATGCGAACATTTTTACCTTTTAGCTCCCTTTCCGCATTTTGAAGATACTCATAAAGCAGCTTCATAAGCTCATCCACTTCTTCTTTGGGTCTGGACCAGTTTTCAGTTGAAAAAGCGTAGACAGTCAAATACTTAACACCTAAATCGTAACAAGCCTCAACTATTTTCTTAAGAGTCCTTGAGCCTTCCCTGTGCCCCATGCTCCTGGAAAGTCCTCTTTTCTTTGCCCATCGGCCGTTGCCGTCCATAATTATGGCTATATGCTCCGGAATATTCTCCATATCAAGTTTGCTTTGCTTTTTAAACAACATCTGCTCACCTTAACTTAAGTCTGATTTCCTGTTATTAACTGACCTGTATCTATTAATATAATCAAATCTCTATTACTTTTACCATAATAACAAAAAAAAGAAGATCTGACCACATACTAAACTGTATGAACTAAAAAGCAGGAAATCTAAAAAGGTACCATATTGTCTTACGATACCCTGAAAAACCTTTTCTTAACATCTTTTAATGTTTTCAGCATTCTTCCGGTATATTTAATATCCTGGCCGCATTATTATAAAGAATATCCTGTCTTTCCTGGCGACTGAGTTTGAGGGCCATAAAACGCTCAAGTTCATCAGTGTGCAGTACTGCGGGATAATCTGTCCCGAACACAATTCTTTTTGCTCCATGAGTCTTTATTATTTGCATTGCAAATTCAGTATCCATATAATGTAGAGTACTGGAAGTATCCAGGTACAGATTTTTACCTGCAAGGTACTCCATTGCCTCCCTCCACTGCATGTATCCTCCCAAATGGGCAGCTATCAAAGTCAATTTCGGAAACCTGTCCAGAATTCTGGCTATGCGTTCAGGTGAAGAATTGTCCAGGTTTGCATCTCCTGCATGAATAAGTAATGGAAGCCTGTTTTCCAGCAGTGAATAAATCTTGTCAAGTTCAGGGGCATCTGCTTTAAACCCTTGGAAATCCGGATGAAGTTTTACGCCCCTTAACCCCAATGAGATAATCCGGTTGAATTCCTTTTCTATACCATCCATATCAGGATGCAAAGTGCCAAAACCAATTATTCTGCCTTCCGAGAACCTGACTTGTTTGGCTATCCAATTATTGATATTTTGCACCTGATTGGGCCTGGTTGCAGTTGAATGGAGCACCAGATATGTTATATCCGCTTTTTGGGCGCTTTTGATCAGGTCTTCAATTTTACCTGTACCGGACATGGGTATGGAATAGTGGCTTCCAATATTATTCACAGCCTTGGAAGCAAGAACTTTTGGAAAAGCATGTGTATGAAAATCTATAATTTTTTGCATTAAACCATCGCTTTCTAAAATCATGTAAGCATAAAATCAGAGTTGTCTTATAAGGTAGTTCATATAGGTGACGTAATGCGAGAAAACAACACCCGGCTCTTCCAGATCAGGATACCAGCGTTTTACCCATTCCAGCGACACAAAACCATCAAATCCCTTTTTGTCCAGCTCTTTAAGACAATCCAGCACGGGTACATCACCATAGCCCAGCATCCTGTATTTCACCTGTCCATCCCTCATTACAGAATCCTTTATATGCAGATATTTTATATGTCCATCCAAATTACTGATGGTTGTTTCAGGTGCTTCACCAAAATAACGGTATGGATGATGAATATCCCACAGCACACCTGAGTTGGTTCTGTTTACTTTTTTAATAAAAGCGGCCATAACCTTTGTATCTGCCAATACACCGTTTGTTTCTATAACAGGTGTGACATTTCTGGATGCTGCATAGTCGCAAATATCCTGATATAATTCTGCAACATGATCCAGATTTCTTTCCGGACCGGGATTTCCGTCCCTGTCTCCAAGCACACGAATATAGGGCGTCTTCAATTTTTCTGCCAGGTCAATATAATCCCTGGCCTCATCTATTGCCTTTTGCGGGTTATCTTCATCAAACAGGAACGCACCCGTTGTAAGCATGGGTATGGTAAGACCGAGTTTATCCAAAGTGGCAACAGTATTATCTATATTCTCAGGTTTGAAAGGTTTTGCTTTTGGCGCATAAATCTCTTTTTCCAAACCTCTTATTTCAATTCCATCAAGACCAAGATCCTTTGCTGTTGCATATATTTCTTCCCATCTCCAGCCGGGACAGCCCAGTGTAGAAAATGCCAGTTTCATTTTCATCGTCCTCTCTTAGGAATTCCTTCCTGATATTATTATGATATCTGAAATATCAAGCTGTTTCAATTGAGGCTTCATCCAGGAGATTTAACTCTTCTATGGCCATTTCACGCATTTTATATTTCTGAATCTTGCCGCTTGCTGTCATGGGAAAACTGTCTGTAAACTTTATATATTTAGGTGTTTTATGTCTGGCCATATTGGCTCTTACGAATTCCTTTATCTCCCCTTCTGTAGCTGTTTCACCATCCTTGAGAATAATCCATGCCATGATTTCTTCGCCATATTCTTTACTTGGTACCCCTATTACCTGAACATCCTTAACTTTAGGGTGGGTATACAGGAATTCCTCTATCTCTTTCGGATAGATATTCTCACCGCCACGGATAATCATGTCTTTTATACGGCCTGTGATTTTGTAATAGCCCTCTTCATCCACGGTGGCCAAATCTCCGGTATGTAGCCAGCCATCCTTGTCAATTACCTGAGCTGTAGCCTCTGGCATTTTATAATACCCCTTCATTACATGATAACCCCTGGTACAAAACTCACCAGGTACATTTGGAGGACATTCTTCACCGGTTTCGGGATCCATTATTTTGGCTTCTATATGGGGAAACAGTTTTCCTACAGTTGATACCCGCTTTTCAATACTGTCATCGGTAGTAGTTTGGGTACATCCGGGTGAAGATTCTGTCTGACCATATACTATTGTTATCTCGCGGGCACCCATTACATCAATGACTTGCTGCATTACTTTCACAGGACAAGGGGATCCTGCCATTATTCCTGTTCTGAGTCCCGGAAACTTATATTTTTTGAAATCGGGATGCTCTAAAATAGCAATAAACATGGTAGGTACCCCGTGAACGGCAGTACATTCATATTTCTGTAGTGATTCCATAACTCTTGCCGGACTATAGTCAACACATACCATAGAAGTGCCGTGAGTAATGCTGGCCATAATTCCCAGGACCAGACCAAAACAGTGGAAAAGCGGAACAGGAATACAAAGTATATCATCCTCAGTAAATTTCATTCTGTCTCCTATGCATTTTCCATTATTAACAATATTATAATGTGTCAGCATAACTCCCTTTGGAAATCCCGTCGTTCCTGAAGTGTATTGCATATTAATAACATCATGTGGATTAAGGGAATTATAAACTTTCTGATATTCTTCATCCGGCACTTCATCTGCCATGGTATAAAGATCTTTGAAATTTATCATTCCCGGCTGTTTTTCATGACCTGTATAAACCACGTATTTCAAATATGGAAGCATTGGATTGTCAAGGGTTCCAGGTTTGCAATCCTTAAGCTGTGGACAGAGTTCATTAATTATCTGTAGGTAATTGGCATCTTTAAATCCATCAGTCATTACAAGACATTTGGTATCCGACTGCCGGAGCAGGTATTCAAGTTCAAATATTTTGTAATTGGTATTAACAGTGACAAGTACTGCTCCTATTTTGCTGGTTGCAAAAAGAGTCAGTACCCATTCGGGGATATTATTGGCCCAGATTGCAACATGATCCCCCTTTCCAATTCCCATTTTTAAAAAACCTTTGGCCACTCTTGTAGCTTCCTCATCAAGCTCCTTCCAGGTTGTTTCATAATTATGGTATGGAAATATAAAGGCTTTTCTGTCAGGATACTTTTTTGCAACACTTTCAAGTAATTTTCCAACTGTTATATTCATAAGTCCGCTCATACTATCTCCTCCATCCCATAACCGGCGTTCAAATATTAATTTCATACAGATTTATCTTCAAATGTCCGGGCAATTTTTTAGTGACTTATGAAAAAGATATCAAAAAAGGCCTTCATCTCTGTATAGAGACGAAGGCCTGAAGCTTTCGCGGTACCACTCTAATTGACACGAAAATGTGTCCACCTCATCAGCGTCTGACAACGCTTAGCAATTTAACGGCTGCAACCGTATCAACCTACCATAGGCTGTGCTTACTTCAGCGATCCGCTCCGGAGCG
>ERZ773359.4728-NODE-4728-length-13788-cov-15.580427_pt1 | contig 13788 bp, 13 predicted proteins | sample MGYA00374955_ERZ773359 | MGnify/ENA primary metagenome ERZ773359 (study PRJEB29098, sample SAMN04486028) | biogas fermenter metagenome | study: EMG produced TPA metagenomics assembly of the Biogas fermentation microbial communities from Germany - Plant 4 DNA1... | reverse complement strand
GCAAAAGCGTCAATCTTATTAGCTCCATTAAAGCCTGCCATGAAAACAGAACCATAACTATTTATTAGACCCTGCAAGGCTACAGAGGCAATGGAAAATAACAGATTCTGAATTCCTGTAGGTATTCCAATTCTAATAGCTTCCTTTAGAATGTAACTATCAAATTCTAAATCTCTTATAGATAATGTGAATATATCTCCCCTTTTATTTAAATAACGAACACCAAATAAAAAGGAGAATAACTGAGCAATGATAGTAGCCCAAGCTACACCGGCTACATCCCAATGAAAAACTATAACAAATACCAGGTCTAAAACAATATTTATTACAGTGGAAATAGCTAAAAATAATAAGGGACGTTTACTATCACCCAAACCCTGAAGTATACCACTGTTTATGTTGTAGCCAAAGCTAGCTAATATGCCTAGAAAAATAATTCGCATATAGGTCACAGCCATGGGCAAAGTTTCACTTGGAGTTTTCATAAATATTAGTATGGGACGGCTAATTAAAACACCTATTATGGTAATGGGAATAGATACAACAAATAAAAAAATATAGATAGTGTCTACAGCCCGTTTCACTCCGCGCATATCATTGGCACCATAATACTGTGAAATTAAAATAGTGGCTCCTTGAGCAACCCCATTAAAAAGAGATGTAATCATAAATATAACGGGAAAGGCTGTACCTACAGCTGCCAAAGCAGCAGTGCCATTGGCTGCGAAATTTCCTACCACCATACTGTCTACCATATTATATAGTTGTTGCAAAATATTACCCGCCAATAGAGGTAAAGCGAAATAAATTATAAGACGAGTAGGATTACCAGTGGTCATATCAACGCCTACTGTCCTATTATTTTCTTTCCTAGTAACCTGCGACATATCTTAGCTCCTTTCTGGTTAACTGGTATTAATAATGCTTTTAAAACTATTTTTTATTATAAGACAAGTATACATAAATAACAAGATAAGAAAAACTGCGCTCTATTGGTTTCACAGCTTAACTTAATTATGTTTTTTATATTTCCATAATTCAAAATTTACCACAATTGATAGCGCATTTTTATAACTTACCAAAACAGGACAAAACCCTGTAACCGTGATGGTTACAGGGTTTTTCTTTGGTGGAGATAAGGGGACTTGAACCCCTGACCTCTTGACTGCCAGTCAAGCGCTCTCCCAGCTGAGCTATATCCCCAGGTTATAATATCTATTCGCACTGACAAATGATATTATAACCTAAAAGGGGACATTTGTAAAGGGTAATTTTTAATTAATATGCTCTTGCGAAGTACACCATATGTTTAGCCTCTTCACCGCAGCATACGCAGTGGTCATATAAATGTTCTTGTTCAAAAGGCATACATCTTGCTGTAGCACTGGTTTGATCCTTGATTCTATCCTCACATTCCCTATTACCGCACCACATGGCCTTAATAAAACCTTTTTTGTTTTCTAAGATATCTTTAAATTCATCCATATTTTGTGCTACATGAGTATTAGCCTCTCTCATGGCTAAGGCTTTCTGGTAAAGACCCTCATGAACATCTTCCAGCATTGTCTTTATAGCCTCTACTAGATTTTCCATGGGCACAAAGGTCTTTTCATGGTTATCTCTTCGAACTAAGACCACCTGGTTTTTCTCAATATCTTTAGGACCGATCTCTAATCGAACTGGAACCCCTTTTAGCTCCCATTCATTAAACTTCCATCCAGGGCTATAAGTATCCCTATCATCTAGCTCTACTCTAAAGCCGGCAGCCTTTAATTCTTCAAAAATCTCCTGAGCCTTTTCCAATACTCCTTCCTTGTGGATGGCAATGGGCACCATTGCTACCTGAACAGGAGCTACCTTTGGAGGCAATACCAATCCTCTCTCGTCACCATGAACCATGATAAGGGCTCCTATTAGCCTAGTGGTTACTCCCCAAGAACTCTGCCATACATACTTTTGCTTTCCATCTTTGTCTAAGAACTGAATATCAAAGACCTTTGCAAAATGCTGGCCTAAATTATGGGAAGTTCCCGCCTGTAGGGCCTGACCATCCTGCATTAGGGCTTCTATAGTATAGGTTCTAAGAGCTCCCGCAAACTTTTCTTTTTCAGTTTTTTGACCTGCCACCATAGGGATAGCCAATACATTTCTGGCAAATTCCTCATAGACTCCCAGCATTTTTAAGGTTTCTTCCTGAGCCTCTTCCTCAGTTGCATGGGCTGTATGACCTTCTTGCCACAAAAATTCTAAAGTTCTCAAAAATGGCCTAGTAGTCTTTTCCCAGCGAACAACATTACACCATTGGTTATACAGTACAGGAAGATCTCTATAGGATTGAATCCATTTTGCATACATAGCGCAGATAATAGTTTCAGAGGTAGGACGAACTACCAAGCGCTCTGATAATTCCTCATCTCCCCCATGGGTTACCCAAGCTACTTCAGGAGCAAAACCTTCTACGTGTTCTTGCTCTTTCTTAAGTAAGCTCTCAGGAATAAATAGGGGGAAATAGGCATTTTTATGCCCTGTAGCCTTAAATCTTTGGTCCAACTCACTTTGGATATTCTCCCAAATCGCATAGCCATAGGGCTTAATTACCATAGAGCCCCTTACTGGAGAATAATCTATCAAGTCAGCTTTTAATATAACATCGGTATACCATCTAGAAAAATCTTCTTCTCTAGGTGTAATATGAGCCACGAATTCTTGCTTATTTTTGCTCATCCAAAGTCTCCTTTCCTAAAATTTACAATAAAATTAAAAATCCTCCATCCCTAAAGGACGGAGGTTATCCGCGGTACCACCTTAATTAGCTATAACAGCTCACTCATCCAAATAACGGCATGGTCTCCGGCAAGGAATACTTACATTTCATCCTTGCTGCTCCGGGGCGGGTTCGGAAAAGTCCTACTATTCCCCTTCATTGCATTATTAATATTTATTTTTCCACTATTTTATCATCAAAAGAATTATTATGCAATACCCATTACAAAATTCTTTAATATTCCTTCCTAATGAGTAGACTCATTCATTATAGCATAATACTCTACCAGCAACTGGTCCAATTGCTGGCTAACGAGTAATAATTCAGGACCCTTTTCATTCTTCTCTATAAGTTCATTTAAGTATCCCCTCAAAGCCTCTATGTTCTCATTTAACTTTTCTAAATGTCTCATTTAATCACCCTTGTTTAATGAAGTTTTTACTGCATATCTATATCAAATCAATTTGTGATAAGTTGTCGCAACCTGTTAGAATATACTATATATTGTATACGACATTTTTTTGTAATATCCTTCTTTTTTACCAAAAAATATGATAAATTAACAAATAATTCATAATAACTTCATAAAATGTACACAACTTTGGAATATTTATGCATATAATAGTGTCTTTAATATTCTCTTTTTTCTAGTTCTATTACCAGTTCCCTGAGATAATCCCTGGCTGGAATGTCTGGCAAGGCTTTGAGGTTGTTAATAGCTCTATTAATATAACGACGGGCCAACTTTTTAGAATGTTCCATAGCTCCACTCTCATGAACCCATCCTTGTACATATTTGAGTTCCTCATGGGAAAACTGCCCAGCTTCTATTATTTCCTCTAGCTTTTTCTTATACCTAGGGTCTTTTGCAGTATAAATTATGGGCAAGGTAAACACTCCACTAGCAAAATCCGCCATCAAAGGCTTGCCCACAACCTGAATATCCCCTACAAAATCTAAAATATCATCTACAATTTGAAAGGCCATGCCCACATTTTTTCCAAACTGCCAAAGATTCCAAGTATCCCTGGGCGAGCATTTAGACTCCTCAGCTCCAGCCCTACAGCTTAAGGCAAAAAGCAAGGCTGTCTTTCTGGCTATACGCTTTAAATAAGTATTGATACTAATATCTAAGTTATATTGATGTTGATATTGGTCAATCTCTCCTTCACATATAGCTTTCATCGCATTAGATAATTTATGCATATTTTCTAATTCCACATTTTGTGTAATCAAAGAAAAGGATCTGGTTAGCAAAAAATCTCCTGTAAATACGGCCATATCCTTTCCCCACTTTGCTTAGATAGTGGGAATTCCCCGCCGGATATCTGCATCATCTATTATGTCGTCATGAACCAAGGTTGCCATATGAAGTATTTCAATACCTGCAGCTATAGGCATAAGCTTCTTTCTATCATATTGGCCAAACTGCCCTGATAATATAACCAATGCCGGTCTAAGCCTTTTACCACCGGCATCTAGTAGCTCTTGTACACTCTTTGACAGAATGGCCTGTCTAGTTTTTAATGCTTTTCGAATATATTTTTCTACTTCCATAAGTTCATTATAGATATCCGTGCCTTTTGCCCAGATCCTCATCACTCAATCCTCCAGTTATCTATATACCTATCTATACCTTTATTTCCAATTTGCTTTGTAAATAGTTTAATATATATCTGGTAACTAAACCATTAAAATAGCCAGTAACCACAGCCGCCAGCATAAGAACAGGCAAATAGGTATAAAGGATGCCTATTGTACCAAATATCCAGGAAGCCGTTAAAAGCTGACCTATATTATGGAATACCGCTCCCGCTGTACTTATTCCCATAAGGGAAAAATAGCTTGGGAAATTTAAGTACAGGATAGACATTATGAGTCCGCTTAAAATACCTCCTGACAGGCTATATAAAATCCCAGTTACGCTCCCTCCTAGCAAGGATCCTAGCACTGACCTTATAATAACCACTATCATTGCTTCCCTAAAACCAAATAGGGCCAAGGTAACCATAGTCATTATATTGGCCAGCCCTAGCTTAGCTCCGGGAGCCAAGACTGGAATAAATCCTTCTATATAGTGTAGCACCAGCGCCTGGGAAATTATGATTGCCAACATAGTTATTTTTCTTGTTTTTATCATAAACCCAACCCAACCACCTTATGAAGCCGTATCATCTACAGCATTGTCTCCTTGATTCTCTCCTATAATTCTAACCACAAATTTATGAGGGATACATACTATGGATTGCCCTGGCACCTTTATGATAGGAGATCGAACACAAAGCTTATCAGGACAATTAGCATCTATAACAGCTATTCCTTGAGAAGTAACCCTAACAATATTATATCCTCCTTGCCCTGTATCCACCCTAATCTCCCTAGTTTCTATTTCTCCATCTTGTGATACTTCAAAGGAATCTATAACTTGTCCATCCAATTGAATTTGAACTACTGTATTACTTCTGTCTACGCCCATGGTCTTTAAGCCCAAAAGACTTAAACCTATGAGAACTAATATAAAAAGATAAACAAAAATATCTCCAATCTTTAGCTTCATAGATTTATCCATAATCATCAATCCATAATCTTATAGTGATCATTTGACTGAATTAAGCTATTTTTTAGACCTTCTGTTGTGTAAACTTCTTTATCTACTGTTACAGCTATAGCTTCTGCATTACCTATTTCTTCAATCAAGTTGAAACCTTCTTCATAACCCATAATAAAAAGTATAGTAGAAAGAGCGTCAGCGTCAATAGATGAACTAGAAATTATGGTACTAGCCATCAACCCCTTATCAGCAGGATATCCGGTTTTGGGATCAAATATATGGTGATATCTCTCACCTGTTTTCTCATACACCTCTTCAATATATCTCTCATAGTCCCCAGAACTAACAACGGTAGCATCTGCTACACCTACTATAGCAAAGTGAGGCTCTCCCGTCTCATCCCTTCTTGGATCCTGTATACCTATCCTCCATGATCTTCCATCAGGATTTGACCCTATGGTAATCACATTCCCTCCAAGGTTTAGGAGTGCACTTTCCACGCCTGCCTCTCGCAATATCCTAACTGCTTCATCTGCAGCATATCCCTTGGCAATGGCACCTAGATCTATGCCCATGCCTTTTTCCTCTAAGAATACCGTCTTATTCTCTTCATCCAACACAACCTTACGATAGTCTACTAGAGCCAACTTTTCATCTATCTCTTCCTTAGAAGGAACTCTAGGATTATCGGATGTAATCCCCCATAATTCCACTATGGGCCTTATGGTTATGTCCAAGGCTCCATCACTTAGTTGCCCATATTCCAAAGCTTTTTTTATAACATAGAAGGTATCATCGTGTACCTTAACCGGCTCTGTTCCGGCAGCTTTATTTATTTTGACTACGTCGCTATCCTCATAGGTGGAGCTCATATGTTTTTCTATCTCTTTAATTCTATCAATAGCTTTATTCATGGCTTTTTTGGCAGACCTATCCCCATAAACCCTAAAGGACATTATGGTATCCATAGCAAAAAAACTCTTTTCATGCTGTCCTTCAGCATTAGATATACAGCCAGTAATAAAGGATAATATTAATATAAGTATGGTAAAGAGAATACAAATTCTTTTTATTTTATTCCTCAATGGTAAACACCAACTTTATAAAATTTCATATTTGTTTAATTTCCTAGGTCAATAGCCATTATTTATATTATCACAGCTTAAGCTTTTAAGCTAGCTTTTCATAAAAATGGCCTGCCCTAATTGGCAGGCCCCTTTTGTACTGTAATAATCTCTAGCTCTATTATTTTGCCTCGCTTAATGCTTTCTTAACTAGATCAACAAATCCATTAACTTTTATGGTAACTCCAGCTACGGCATCGGTAGTACCGTCATCATTAAGTTCGATAGCATCTACATCTTGCTTCTCAACCAAGAAAGCCTCTACTTTTTCAGCTTGCTCATGCCACTCAGCTGAAGCGCCACCTTTTTCAACCATACCATAGTCTCCATCTTTAGAAGCTGTCTTCTTATCCTTGCCACCATCTTCAGCTTCGCTGTTCCAATCAACGCTTGCTATCTTACCATCCTTAACCTCGATAGTTACTTTGTCTTTCCAACCATTATGGAACTCGTCAGCTTCTGCGGTGTAGGTACCATCTTGTAGACCAGCATCTGCATCAGTGTCAGCATCAGCATCATTCTGAGCGTCTTCTGTATCGTTAGCTGCATCATTTGCTGCATTATCTGCTGTATCGTTGGTTTCATTAGTTGCAGGGGGCTCAGTTGTATCTCCTTCATTTTTGCTACCAGCACAAGCAGTAAAAATGGATACAACCAATACCACCATAAGTAAAATGCTAAGTAATTTTTTCATTTGAAACTAAACCTCCTATTTTGACTAATATTTTAATTTTTTAATGATCACACCCTTTATATGTAATCATTCCATAGCATTGCTAATTGTATCACAATGGCATTTTTTGTTCATAGGGCTAAAAGAAGAAAAATTAAGCATTTCTTCATTGTTTTTATATATAAACCACTTTATAAATTTAAAACTTATTATTTTTTATTATTCCTTAAATTTCTTTAAATAATCACCAAATGCCCATAAAAAAAGCTCCTTTATAATATCTAAATTTTGTGATAAAATAGCCTTGATTTTTATTTACTTAAATATATAGGAGGTACAAATTTATGTCGACCAAACGCATCGTCATTCTAGGCGCGGGATACGGTGGCCTTCAGGCTGCTAAAACCCTAAATAAGCAGCTTCGAAAACATGATGATGTTGATATAATGCTTATAGATCAGAATAACTACCATACACTGCTTACCGAGCTTCATGAAGTAGCTGGCAATCGTGTTGAACCCGGCGGAGTAAGGGTTTCCATTGAACACGTTTTAGAGTATACTAAGGTTCAATTTGTTCAAGATCAGATTGTAAGAGCTGATCTTGAGAGCCAAAAACTTTACTCTAATGATAAAGAGTATGATTTTGATTATCTCATACTAGGTGTTGGTAGTGAACCAGCTTATTTCAATATAGAAGGTATGAAGGAACATGCCTTTTCTCTATGGTCTTTATCTGATGCTATAAAGATTCATGATCACATCATTAATATGTTTGAGCAGGCTGCAGGAGAGAAAGATCCTGAAAAGCGAAAAGAGCTTCTAACCTTTGTGGTAGGCGGCGGTGGATTCACCGGCGTGGAACTCATGGGTGAGCTTATAGAATGGACACGCACCTTATGCAAAAAGTATGATATTCCAAAAGATGAAATTCGCCTGATTCAGGTGGAAGCCCTGCCTACCCTTGTACCCATACTGGATGCCAAGCTTATTGTAAAGGTAGAAGAATATCTAAAGAAAAAAGGTGTAGAGGTATTAACTAACTCCCCTATCACCGCAGTCTCTCCTAACTCCTTGACCATTAATAATGATAAGGTGATACCTACTAGAACAGTAATATGGACAGGTGGTGTCAAGGCAAAAAGCTTTGTCAAAGATCTTGGCATAACTCTTGGTGCTAGGGATAGGATAGTAGTCAACGAGTATCTTCAGACCAAAGAATACTCTTATGTATATGCAATTGGAGACAACATGGAGTTTCAAGATGAGGATGGCAAAGTTTTGCCTCCCCTTGTAGAGACAGCCATGCAATCCGCTGATTGTGCAGCCTATAATGTTGCAGCTGGTGTTATGGTTTCGGTAGGCTCCTTGTTCGCTGTAGCCCAGCTGTCAGGTATGCCCCTATTATCAGGACTGCCAGCAATTATTATAAAGCATCTGGTAAACATGCATTATCTCTTTGGCATTGGGGGATTGGAGCTTGTATGGGAGTATATGAACCATCAGTTCTTCCAAAAGTCTAGAGAGTATAATTGGCTGCTGGAAACTGGAATAGGGCATATAAGCCGAAGGAACTTTACTTTCTGGCTTGTACCCTTGCGTATTTGGCTAGGGGTTATGTGGCTGGTATCTGGTATCCAAAAGATTCAATCCGATTGGCTGGGTGACTGGATACTGATAGGGCTTTCAGGAGCTACAGATGCTACATCATCAGCCTCCATTACCCCTCTTACTGGACCACATTCCCCAGGCTGGTATGTTGCTATTGCGGAAAATATAATAATGCCCAACGCATTGTTCTTCCAGAAGCTAATAGTAATTACTGAAATCGGTTTAGGTCTTGCATTTATCTTTGGATTCTTTACCTTTATTGCAGCTATAGTATCCATAGGTATGCACATTAACTTTGCCCTAGGTGCAGGACTGCCCCAAACCAACGGACTTCCAGACCTTTGGTGGATTGCAGCATCCTTTGCAATGTTTGCAGGTGCAGGCAGATCCTTCGGGGTGGACTACTACCTAATGCCTTTCCTTAGGAATCAACTTAGATACTTCCAGAAAAATAGGAGCATAAACCTCTTAAAGGGTTGGAAGTGGTAAATAGATAAAAACAAAAGCGGTAGGCTTTCATAGCCTACCGCTTTTTATATGATCAGCAATGGAGCAGCCACTCCACTGCTGTTGCCATATATTTAATTGTGCTTTAGCTCTAAAGGCAGCCCGTGCTTTGCAAAGACTTCCTTGGCCTTATCCACTTCCTCACTGGTTGGCACCGGTACACCCTTTAAGGGGTATTCATAGCCTAGCTCCTCCCACTTATAGGCGCCCATATCATGGTAAGGAAGGATTTCCACCAGCTCTATATTATTATAGTCCTTAAGCATTGTGGCTAGACGTTCTAAATCTTCAGGGTTATCGGTATAGCCAGGGATTATAACATACCTAATCCAAACTGGCTTGCCTATTTCCCTTAGATGGTTTAAAAAGTTCAATATCTTACGAGTGCCCACTCCAGTGATCTGGCGATGTTTTTCCTCTATTACATGCTTTATGCTAAGCAACACCAAATCAGTAACCTCTAGAAGATCCTTTACCTGATCCACTTCTACAAAACCTGAGGTGTCCATGGCAGTGTTAAGACCCATTTCTTTAACCCTGGTAAATAGCTCTTTTGTAAACTCTGCTTGTAGCACCGGCTCTCCGCCTGTGGCTGTAACACCACCGCCAGAGCGCTGCAAAAAATATTTATATTTATTTATATCCTCCACCAGTTCGTCCACGGTAGCTTCTCTGCCGCCCTTGGGATCCCAGGCATCCCTATTGTGGCAGAAAACACACCTTAGGGGACAGCCCTGCATAAAGACAACATACCTTATGCCCGGACCGTCCACTGTACCCATGGTCTCGATGGAGTGTATTCTACCCTTTATGTTCATTTTTGTTATCAAACCCCTTCAAAGAACGTACGTCTTATAACATCCTCCTGCTGCTCTCTAGTAAGTTTAATAAAGTTAACAGCATATCCAGACACCCTTATGGTCAGTTGAGGATACTTCTCCGGATGCTCCATAGCATCTAGCAAGGTTTCTCGCTCAAATACGTTGACATTCATATGATGTCCCTTCTTATGGAAATAGCCGTCCAGCAAAGCAACTAGATTATTAATTCTTGATTCCAAATCCCGTCCTAGGGCTTTTGGTACTATGGAGAAGGTATAGGATATACCGTCTTCAGCATACCTGTAAGGAAGCTTAGCCACAGAGCTTAGTGATGCAATAGCTCCTTTTTTGTCCCTGCCGTGCATAGGATTGGCTCCAGGTGCAAAGGGCTCTCCAGCCTTTCTGCCATCGGGAGTATTTCCAGTCTTTTTACCATATACCACGTTGGAAGTAATGGTAAGGATAGACAAGGTGGGTATGCTATTTCTATAGGTTTTTTGCTTTCTTAGCTTCCTCATAAAGTTCTCAACTAAATTTACAGCAATTTGGTCTACCCTATCATCGTTGTTTCCAAACATGGGGAATTCCCCTTCAATTTCAAAGTCCACAGCCAAGCCTTCTTCGTTTCTAATTGGCTTAACCTTTGCGTATTTTATTGCGCTTAGAGAGTCCACCACTACTGACAAACCTGCAATACCACAGGCCATGGTTCTAAGTACTTCCATATCATGTAGTGCCATCTCTAAAGCTTCATAGCAATATTTATCATGCATATAATGGATGATATTAAGGGCATTGATATAGACCCTTGCCAGCCATTCCATAACCTGATCAAATCTCTCCATAACCTCATCATAATCCAGATACTCTGAGGTAATGGGCTTAAATTGAGGTGTAACCTGTACTCCTGATATTTCATCTCTTCCGCCGTTTATAGCATACAGCAGTGCCTTGGCCAGGTTTGCCCGTGCTCCAAAGAACTGCATTTGCTTACCAGTTCTCATAGCGGATACACAGCAGGCAATGGAGTAGTCATCGCCCCACATAGGCCTCATTAAATCATCGTTTTCATATTGAATGGAGCTGGTCTGTATGGACATCTTGGCGCAGTATCTCTTAAAGTTTTCAGGCAAGGCTTGGGACCATAGCACGGTCATGTTAGGCTCTGGTGCAGGCCCTAAATTGGTTAGGGTATGAAGGAATCTAAAGGAGTTTTTGGTTACCAGAGTTCTGCCGTCTAGACCCATACCTCCAATTGCTTCTGTAACCCAGGTAGGATCACCGCTAAATAGTTCATTGTATTCCGGTGTTCTCAAGAAACGCACCAGTCTAAGTTTAATTATAAACTGGTCAATTAGCTCTTGAGCCTCCTCCTCAGTTATAGTACCTTCTTCTAAATCTCTTTCTATATAGATGTCTAAGAATGTAGATACTCTTCCCAAGCTCATAGCAGCACCGTTTTGCTCTTTGACTGCACCTAAAAATGCAAAATACAGCCATTGAACAGCCTCAAAGGCATTTCTGGCGGGTCTAGAAATATCATATCCGTAGCTTTTCGCCATAACCTTTAAGGCTTCCAGGGCATTTATCTGCTCCGTAGTCTCCTCTCTCTGCCTAATAATTTCGTCCTCCATCCAGGCAGTTTCAAGGAGGGCCCTCTGCCTCTTCTTATCCTCTATCAAACGATCTACGCCATATAGGGGAACTCTGCGATAATCACCAATTATCCTGCCCCTACCATAAGCATCAGGCAGGCCAGTAATGATACCTGCGCTCCTAGCTCTTCTTATTTCAGGTGTATAGGCATCAAAAACTCCCTGGTTATGGGTCTTACGATATTCACTGAAAACCTTTTCTACCTCAGGATCTAATTCATATCCATAGGCCTCACATGCATTTTTTACCATACGTATGCCACCAAAAGGCATAATAGCCCTCTTTAAAGGCTCATCGGTTTGTAGACCTACAATTACCTCCAAATCCCTGTCAATATAACCAGGAGCATGGGATGTAATAGTAGATACAGTTTTGGTATCTATGTTAAGAGTACCGCCTCTCTTGGTTTCCTCTTGTAATAATTGGGAAGTTTTTTCCCACAGCTTTTTAGTCCGCTCAGAAGGTCCTGCTAAAAAGGAATCGTCCCCTTCATAGGGCTTATAGTTTTGCTGAATAAATTCCCTTACATCTATCTCTGTTCTCCAATGTCCATGGGAGAACCCTCTCCATGCATCCATTAAATCATCTCCTTATCTGTACTTTTTGCAATATTTTCAAAAGCTTTCATTAAAGCTTTTATATTCCTAAGATATCTTTTAGGTAATATTTATACCCTGTCAATATTGTCGAAAAACATCAAAATTTGCACAATATGCCTGCCATGTTATTTTAACCAAAACAAAAGAAAATATCAGTAACAAATGATACCACTGCTATTTTCTTAATAATTTTTTAATAGGATTAATTTTTCAAATATATTAATTATTGCCTTTATTTTTCCATGATGAATAAATTAGGGCTATTCCAATGGCGATTATAATTACTGGCCAGATAGCATTGCGAAGCATACGCCATAGATATGGAAACAAACCGCTTAAAAGGGCTACTATACCGATTATTACTAAAATAATTCCTACAATAACCATTATCTTAGATTTATCCACAGGCTGAGTAACATCTATAAATTCAACATTGTACTCCTGCCCATATGGCCTTTCCGGTATTATTATGGCTCCTATAATGTAGATTATAATTCCAGTTCCGAAGGAAGGTATGGAAACTAGCGCCCATATTAGTCTTATCAATGTAACGTCTATATTGAAATATTCTGCTATACCGCCACATACTCCAGCCAGCATCCTCTGGCTTCTTGAACGATATAATTTATTATCCACAACTTATCCCCCTAGATTTTTATATTAATAACTATGAATTTATAATTTTTATTATATCACAATTATTGTCAGTATGATATTAAAATTCATTTAATCATTATGTTTATTCAACATAAGTAAAAGCATGGAACTAGCATAATAGATTAAATGTTATAGGGATATATGATACTCAAAATAGTTTATTGAACTCCTTCTTAATAATAGAGTATAATATCCATGTACAACGGGCTCAAAGAAAGGGGGTATTGGGTCTATGACCAGGCAAAAATTATATAAGCTAATATTTAACATATCTATTTTAATTTGCCTTTTAGGTCTAGTAGCCAAGGTAAGCCTAGTTATGACCTTTCTGCCCCAATTATGTACATGGGAAAATCTCAATCACGACCCATATCCTATGCTAACAGCTCCCCTTTCTGAATATGAATACTTTATATCTGACAATACAAAGCAAGACAAGTTTTTTAATGTTAGATTTTGTCAAGCTCATCCTTTTATAAAGATTTGTCCTTATCTAGATTCCTATTATCTAAAATGTAGATATTATGATAGCCATCAAGGATTTACTGATAATAGAATAAAAATTAGATATTTGATATTAGCCCACTTCCACGGGAGCCGGTATAAGGATGGGATATTCGCTTCCTAGCTTTATATAAAGGAGGTGAATATCCTTATGGCTCCCGATGAAATGGCTGTACTACTGTCAGTGGTCTTATTTGCTGTGGGCGGATTTGTACTAGCCCATTTTGCAAAAAAGGCGGAAAACAATGAAAAGGATAAGAAAAAATAATATTGAAAATTGCAATATTAAATGCAACACTTTTTTAAGGAAAAGTATGATATA
>ERZ773359.4725-NODE-4725-length-13797-cov-11.923083_pt1 | contig 13797 bp, 11 predicted proteins | sample MGYA00374955_ERZ773359 | MGnify/ENA primary metagenome ERZ773359 (study PRJEB29098, sample SAMN04486028) | biogas fermenter metagenome | study: EMG produced TPA metagenomics assembly of the Biogas fermentation microbial communities from Germany - Plant 4 DNA1... | reverse complement strand
CAGCTCAAAAATATATTGGATACTGTTACTACCCCTTCAGTCCTGTGGTGCTTATGCCCTGAACCAGATACTTCTGAAACGAGAAGAAAATTATTATAACAGGAATCAACGAAAGAACTGCCATTGCATATGCGGCACCCCAGTCGGACTGAGCTGCAGGATCTGTAAACATCTTTAACGCTATCGATACAGTATACCTTTTTATATCGGTAAGGTAAATCATCGGGCCAAAGAAATCATCCCATTTCCAGTAGGTTGCGAAAATCATCGAAGTTATCAGCGCGGGTTTTATGAGTGGCAAAATAATTCTGCCAAATATACTGTATTTTGAACATCCGTCTATATAGGCTGATTCATCAAGTTCAATCGGAAGCCTTCTTATAAACTGATAAATAAGGAAGATAAAGAAGGGATACCCGAAAAATCCGGGCACTATAAGCGGCAGCCAGGAATTTACCCAACCAAAGGTGTTAAACATTATATACTGAGGAATTATCAATACCTGTGCAGGCATCAGCATCATAATAATCATGACTGAAAACCAGATTGACCTGCCCTTAAAGCGACATCTTGCAAAACCATATGCAATAATTGCCGATGAGCCTACCTGACCCAGTACAGAAATAACCGTAATGATAATGGAGTTTTTAAAGAATGTTGCAAATGTTGTTCCACCAAAACCCTTCCAGCCATTTGCGTAGTTGTTGAAATTCCACTCCCGCGGAAATAAAGATGTAGGGTTTTGGAAGATATCCTGCTGGGTTTTGAAAGATCCGAACAACATGTATAAAATTGGATATACCATAAGAATACATGTTAATGAAACAAAAACATGAAAGAATATTTTTTTGGTCAGTTTCTTCTTGTAAGTCATTATTCACCCTCATCCCTTATTTTCATAATACACCCATTTGCCCTGTGTGGCAAACAGTATAGCGGTTAAAATAGCCACTATAACAATCAGCACCCAGGCCATCGCAGAACCATAGCCCATCTGGAATGTTGTAAAGGATTTTTCGTACAAATACACAACATAAAGCATGGTTGCATCGTTTGGCCCGCCCCTTGTGATAATAAAGGCCTGTGTGAATGCCATAAAGCCCGATATAAGCTGGTTGACAAGATTGAAGAAGATAATCGGGGTTAAACACGGAAGGGTTATTCTCCAGAATTTCTGCCAGCTGTTTGCGCCATCAACTATGGCTGCTTCATACAGGCTTACAGGAATATCTTTCAGTCCTGCAAGAAATACAAGCATCGGAGAGCCAAACTGCCAGATTGCAAGGATGATAATTGTCATAAGTGCCGTATCCTTGCTTGCAATAAAGGAAAACTCCTCTTCCATAAGCCCCAGGTTAATAAACAACCTGTTTATAACACCACCATATCCCCATAATTGACGCCAGATAACTGCAACAGCTACCGAACCGCCAATAACCGAAGGCAAATAATAAATTGTGCGGTAGGCTGCTATAATGCGGCCGCCGCTTTTAAACATCATTGCTATTAAAAGTGCGAATATAAGCCTCAGCGGAACATAAATGAATACATAAACAAAGGTTACCTTTAAAGATTTAATATATCGGGGGTCCAGCGTAAACATGCGCTTATAGTTCAGTAAACCTATCCATTCGGGAGTCCCCAAACCGCTATATTTTGTAAATGAAAAGTACAGAGATGACAACAACGGATAAACAGTAAAAACAAGAAACCCAATAATAAACAGGGATATAAAAACATAACCCACGGTATTTTCATTATGCAACACACTTCGCAGTGAGGCGCCTTTTTTTTCTTTGGATTTATTAATATTATCTGCAGAAGTTTTAACTCTCATAAAAGGCTCCTTTCAATATACTTTGTTGGATTAAAACGTATTTGCTATAAGTTTGAATGGAACAGTACGTAAAGGGTACTGTTCCATTACCGTTCCTGTTCTTTAGTTATTTTGCCATTTCAAATTCTATCATTGCCTGTTCATAAAAAATCTCAAAAGCCTCTTCGGGATCCATGCCTTCGTCTATAACATTCTTAAGCATGTTCTGGTAAAGAACTATGATAGCTGCATTGGCATACATATCCGGTCATTACTCCGAAAACATCAGTCTCGATAGTTTATCTGAAATGTTCTATTTAAGCAAATATCATCTGTGTCGCACTTTTAAAAAATACACCGGCTACACCGTAAATGAATATATAAATATTAACAGAGTAATGCAGGCCAAAAAGCTTTTAACCGACACCGAAATAAGTGTATCAGACATTGCCGAGCAAACTGGTTATCAAAGCCTGACCAATTTCGGAAAGGTATTTAAAAAGTATATGGGAAAAAGACATTCCGAATTCCGGAAAGCATACAGGAAAATCTAATTTGCTTGCTGATAATATGCTGCTGTAAATTCTTCTATTGCAGCATTTCCACCTGCGTTCTTCCACTCTTCAATAGCCGCTTTCCACTCTGCTTCATCAATTTCTCCCATTATGAACTTAAACTGTGCATCACTTATAATTTTAAGTAATGTTGTATAATTTGAACTAAAAGAATTTGAAGAGAGTGTTGCGGTAACATCAAAAATCATACCGTCGCTTTTGAAAGTTCTTCTGGCCATATTAAGCCTTACAGAAAGATCATCATCAGCAATAATATATGCTTTCATTCCACTGGTCCCCAACTGACCAATGGGACTTACTTCTTTTGTAAATATTTCAGGATCTTTTGCTTTTGCGTATTTTCCATCCACCAAATCAAAATGAACCCCCGGCACTCCGTTATTTATAAGTATTTGACCTTCCTGGCTTTGAATAATGTTAAACACACCAAGCAAATCATTTAAGCGTTCTTCTGTTGTTACAGATTTCTTCGGAAAGGCAAATCCTCCCGCAATCCCTGTTTCTGCAGCTATTCGCTCGTTCCCGTTAAAATCTTTAAGAAATGCAAAATCATAAACATCTTCCCTTTTTATTGACGGGTTCTCTTTTTGTTTTGCTCTCAATACAGGATCTGAAAGACCCGGTAACCTGTAACCAAGCCACAGCCCTGTTTTCTCTTTGTCAACCAAGTCAGGTATTATTTGAGTTGTTTTTGTAATAGCAAAGTCGGAACTTATAAGGTTTTCCTGGTACATTTTCCTTAGCCATTTCAGTGTTTGCAGGTATTCATCAGTTATAAAAGAGGGAACTATCCTGTTGTCCTTAATTCCCCACCTGTTGAAACCACCAAAGGCCACAACAAGAGCGTCAAAACAATCAATTTCATTATTTACCGTTCCAAGTGCAAATCCTATGGTGTCTTTCCTCGAATTTCCATCAAAATCGCCCTCTGCAAAGGTTTTAGCCATATTATAAATGCGAGCAATTGTATCGGGCGGACCAAGCCCTGCTTCCTTAGCCCAATCGGCCCTGTATATTACCATCTTTCTTTTTAATTCTCTTTCACGCGGCAGCATATATAGTTTTCCATTAACAGATGCATTTTTTAACGACACCGGGTTTATTCCGCTCAGCTCTGAAAAGTCCTGTATACGATTGGTTAAGTCCCAAAACATTCCTGCATTTGCAGCATGGACAAAGGTAGAGTTCTTTACATCGGGTATCAGGATCACATCAGGCATATTGTTCGAAGCCATTAATACATTGAACTTATCATTGTAGGAGACCATGGGTGTCCATTCTACCAGTATATTTGCATTGGCTAACCTGTTTATTTCCTGTATCACCAGATTATCCTTTGATGGAGGTTCCTCTGCATAGCCTAAAACAATTTTCATTTCAACCGGCTTGGTATCACTCACTATATCAGGGGATTCCCCGGGCTGATAGTTTTCTTTACATCCTGTTAGCAGAACAACTGACAAAACCAACACTATAAATATACAGAACACTGCTTTTATGTTTCTGCGAATCCACATATGGCCTCCCTCGCAAAATTTGTTTTTATCATCAACTTTCCTGTAACTTTCTGAGAAATAACAATATTTTTTGTTCGGAACATGCCCTTTTAATCGGAAAAAATCAATAACAGAAAATTATATCACAGCTATATTATAGCATTTCATATATAAAAAACAATATTATTCCCGCCATACCCCAGATTTTAATAATATACCCTTATATTTTTCTTCGGGCAATACCATTTTTTATGCCAAAAAAAAGCTTTGGCAGTTAAGAATCAGGTGGAACAACTGCCAAAGCATATATTAAATCAATATATTAATTTTAATTACCTGCTGCTTTATAGGCTGCAGCGAATTCCTCACAAATCTGAGTACCACCCTGAGCATACCAGTCTGCAACAACTGCTTTGAAACCGGCTTCGTCAATCTGACCTGCAATGAACTGGTTCCTTGCGTCAGATATCATCTGATCCAGCTGAGCGCCCTTCTGTGCATAAGTATCGGAAGTAAGTGGCTCTGCAGGGTTAGCTACACAGTAAGGAATATTTTCAAGTATAACCTCTTCACGACGTTTTTGTACAGGCTCCATAGCTTCCTGCAACAGTAATCCGTCAACAACGTTGGTCATAAACTGGTTAAATCCTTCCATAGGATCCTGACCAAATTTTCTTCTCTTTAATTCACCCTTTTCATTCAGGTCGTAGTGTACACCTTCCACACCGTAGTTAAGAATATTCTGGCCTTCCTTTGTATTGCATATATCAAGGAAATTCAATGCATCCCTCATATCTTGTTCTTTGGGTGCTCCGTCCTTGCTTATTGCTACAAAACCTGAATGTCCTGATGTGGGCAGAACTCTCTTGCCATAAGGTCCTTCAGGCATACCCATTACCCACACGATATCACTGGGCATATCCATCTCTTCAATGAATTTCTTCTGGAAGCGCCATGCCTGGTCACTAACGTCAATATGAACACCTGATTTGCTGTTCTGGAAATCCTTTGTCCAGTCCGAGGTTTCCAGTGCAGCGTAGTCTTTGTTTATTAATCCTTCGTCATAGAGTTTCTTCATATACTTCATGGCTTCCATGTACTCCGGTGTATCAAAATCGGGTGTAAAGGAGCCGTCGTCTTCAACCTTCCATTTGTTCGGAGCACCAAAGGCAACAGATATTTGATCCAGAGGACCGAACCATTTACACCAGGTCATACCATAGGTATCCTTCTCACCGTTCTGATCGGGATCATTATAAGTAAATGCTTTCAATACATTGTAAAGGTCATCCATAGTTTTGGGTTCTTCAAGACCTACATTTTCCAGCCAGTCTCTTCTGTAGGATATACCGTTTCTTCCCAGGGGTCTTGCTCTGTAAATACCGTAAATTCTGCCATCGATTGAAATGTTGTTCATAACAATATCATTTGCCTTTGCAAGATTCGGGTAGTTCTTGTATTCATCGGTAATGTCCCAGAAAGCTCCTGCACGGCAATAACTAATAACACTGGCAGTCTTTCCGGTTATTGCCACCAATGTGGGAAGATTTCCTGCAGCCATTCTTGTGTTCAGCTGATCTTCGTATGCCGAGTTCAAAAGGAATTCAAGCTTGATATCATAGCCTGTCAGTTCCTCCAGAGCTAAAACAGCCGGCTCATCATCTGCAATAGGCGTACCTGTAAAGGTTATGGCCAGAATACTTATCTCTTTTTTCTTTTCCGGCGCTTTGGTCGGTTGAGTTGTGTCTCCCTGTGCAGCCTTTGTCGGCTCAGCGTCTGTTCCGCCTGTAGTGGGGGTACATGCTGATAAAGCAAGCACAACTGCAATCACAATGCACAGAATGCTTAATTTTTTCATTTTCTTCAACCCTTTCTTATTATTTTTTATTTTACAGTGCTGCAATTTCACAGCACCGATTTTTTACCTGTATTAACCCTTAATGGCACCAATCATAATTCCCTTTACAAAGTGTTTCTGTAAAAATGGGTATACAAGCAGGATAGGAACGGTACCAAAAATAATAACTGCATTTTTTGAACCTTCCAATGGCGGCTGGGTATATGCCTCGTCGAATGTTGCTCCATCTATATTACCGGCGGCCATAAGGACAATTTGTCTTAACACAAGCTGCAGAGGCCATTTCTTATTGTCGGTCATATAAAGAAGTGAACTTCTGTAATCATTCCAGTAGCCAACTGCATAAAACAGTGTGAAGGTTGCAATAACCGGCATTGAAAGAGGAAGCACAATTTTTAAAAATGTACCCAGTGCACTGCATCCGTCAACCCTGGCCGAGTCTTCCATTTCCTGCGGAATCTCCTGAAAAAAGTTCTTAACTACAAGCAGGTTCCATGTACTGATGGCCCCCGGCAATATCAGTGCCCAGAATTTGTTTATAAACCCCAGGTTTTTAATTACCAGAAATGTTGGAATCATTCCACCGCCAAATACCAGGGTAAATGATATTAACGCAAGCAGAAAATTTCTACCTACAAGATTCTTCTTTGACAGCGGATAAGCCAGCGTAAGGGTAAAGAACATTGCCGTCGCAGCTCCTGCAACAGTAACAAATATTGAAATCAGAAAAGCCCTTGGCAGTGTAGGTGATGAAAATATATATTCATATGCAGTTAATTGAATTTTCCTTGGTATAATATAAAATGGCCTTTCCAGGATTTCTTTCTCCGAAGAAAACGAGCACGCTAAAACATATAAAAATGGAAGTATTGTTGAACAGGCAAAAAGCCCTAAAAACAAATAGTTAAAAGTATCAAAAATTACTGATAACCACGATCTTTTATATCTCATTCCGATCACCCTCAAATGATTAAATGTATTTTTGTTTAAATCCATTTCTGACGGAGAATTGAATTTAAAATAAGCCCGATTCTCCAACTTTTTTGGCAAGCCAGTTGGCCGAATATATAAGTATAATACCTATAACACCTTTAAACAGGCCAACCGCAGTTGAATAGCTGAATGCGCCCCTGGTAATACCTATTGTATATACATAAACATCAAAAACCTCGGATACTTTTCTGTTTAATGAATTGCTCATAAGGAATATCTGGTCAAATCCGTTATCCAGTATATGCCCGAGTCTTAGTATCAATAATGTTACTACAGTACTTTTAATAGAAGGCAATGTAATATGCCATAATTGCTTAAACCTGTTCGCACCATCGATAATAGCAGCTTCATACAACTGTGGATCCACACCTGATAAAGCAGCCAAATATATAATTGTTCCAAAGCCGGTTTCTTTCCAGATTGTTTGTCCAATTATCATGCCTCTGAAATATTCTCCATCTGTCAGAAATGGTACAGTTTTCTCCCATCCCATCTGAAGCAGATATCTGTTCACCACACCCTGGGAATTAAACAAAGTGTACGTGAGACTTGCGATAATAACCCAGGATATGAAGTGAGGTATATAAACAAGTGTCTGAATTGTTCTTTTATACCACTCTTTTCGTATTTCATTCAGCATAAGCGCCATAATTACAGGTGCAGGAAAGCCGAAAACCAAATTATAAAACGAAATAATAAGTGTATTGGACAATAGCTTTCTAAAATCAGGATTTGAAAAGAAATCTGTAAAATGCTTAAACCCCACCCATGGACTGTCAAAAAATCCGAGATATGCATTATAGTCCTTAAAGGCAATTAATATTCCCCACATGGGTAAATATTTAAAAATAAGGTAATGCAATAATCCGGGTATTAACAGTATGTAGAGCCACAGATCCTTACGTATTGTGGTAAGTTTAGATTTACCCTTTGATTTTTTATTTCCATGTAATTGTACCGAAGCACTGTTCAAAGTGAATCTCCTCCCAATTAAAAAAATAAATCAGCATTGATATTTAAAAATGCACTTGAAAAACTTTGAAAGTTTTTTTAACAATCTGTCCGAGCAAAATTATATTAATATTCTATTATTGATATAAATTAATTCCTATAGTCACTATGGATACTAAAATTTATATATCGAAAACAGAGAATTGCCAAAACCTTTGATACATCAGTGTTTTGCCATGATAAAATGAACTGAAAAAATGAAAATTGCATGGAATAGTCATTTTAGCGACAAAATAAATAGTAGTATTATTTAACAGTTTATCTCCATATAGAATGACTTATTTATTTAATTTCCTGTATTTACCCGGAGTCATGCCGGTATATTTCTTGAAAAATCTGATAAAATTTTCCGAGTTTTTATATTTCAGTTTTTCTGCAATATCCGATATTTTCATATCGGTTTCCAAAAGCCATTTTTTTGCCATATCAATTCTGTATTGTGCAAGATATTCACTGAAAACAATACCCGATTCATTTTTTAATATTCTTCTTATATAACTGGGGTGATAATTTAGCCTGGCGGCACAATCCTCGAGGGTCAGTTCGGAATGGAATTCTTCGTGTATAATATTCAAAACTTGCTCTACTATCTTTCTGTATTGATTCTTTTCAGAAAGTTCAATATTGTCAATAATGGGTTTAATTATCCTGGCAGAAAACCATTTTTCTATTTCTCCTGCAGTTTTTAGCCTGAACAACTGCTCATAAACCGATTCTCCTTCTTTTACAATTGCGTCATAGGAGTGCCCGGAGTCTTTCAGAACCTGTAATAAATCGGTAAGCAGACGGGCCATGGATGTTTGATACTCATATCTTGATGCTTCCACCATAAATATTCTGTTAATAAACTGGTGCAATAATTCATTTGCCTTCTTATATGAACATGTTTTGACCGCATCCAACAGTTCCTTTTCAAGCCTTTCAGGAAATACAGGTTTCAATCCGCCAAGGCTCTGCACATCATGGTAAAATATAATGGCTCCGTAGCCTAGACTAATCTGATGTTTTAAAGCTTCTATGCACTCATAGTATCCTTTGTTTATATCACTGTAACTTAAAATGGGTTGGCTGATACCTATACTTACCGAAATATTCAGAGTATCTTTAACGGTACTCTGAATTTTTTCTGTTGCTGAAAAGGCAATCTCTTTCATTTCCTCATTTTTATCGCTTCCGGTCTTTATTATTGTAACCTGATGTTCTTCAACCACGATGGGCTTTAAAATAATAATGTCTTCAAGGATTTCTCCCACTATATTATTAATTGCAAAAAGCATCAGATCCTTATCTTCACTTTGATATATAGTACCCTCAAAAGTATCAATTCTTGTAACCAGAACGCACACCGGTTCTGTTAAAACAGGAAAACCATATAATTTGAGCCTCGAATCAATAACTTCCCTGTCTAAACCACGCAACACCAGCTGAAGTATAAAATATTCTTTTAACTGATCGTATTGAAAGGATAATTTCTTGTTTAACCTGAAGTTATCTTTTAATAAAACATTTATACGTTCTTCAATAAGGCCAAATTCATCGCGCCTTTTAGATGGCTCTTTACGGACGGGCACTCTTACAACCATATTATAGAGCTTTTGAATAGGCCTGTAAAACCTGCTTGAAATTATAAATGCCACCACATTAACTACCACTATTACTGTAAGGCAGGCAATAAATGTAAACCACCCAATTGCTCTCGAATCTTTTGATATATCTTCAATTGATGTTTTTGAAAGATATGTCCAGTTATTATATGAAGACGTCAGATAGTTAATACTGTAATCTGCATTATCTATCTCAATTATGAATCTGCCGCTGTCATCGGACCGGCCTTTTACTTCCTGGTAATAAGTGACTGAACTATAATTTTTCCCTAATTCTTCTTTATTATTGTGGGCAATTACAAATCCATCTTCACTTATTACCATTACCTCTCCTAAGCTTTTGTTTTCAGAAATCAGATTTGCAAACTGGCTATAGGGTATTTTCATTATAGCTAAACATGACGGTTCTTTGGTAAACAGCGGCCACTTTTTTACAAGACAAACGCTGTTTATTTCATTTCCTTCAACCTTTTGGTTTTGCGGCTCTACACTAAGCTCATCAATCCAGAAGGAGGTGCCGGGCTTTTTTATCAGCTCGTCTAAATAATATCTGTTCTGATAGCCTTCAAGACTGTATATCCCACTATTATCAATGACCCATTCCTTATCAAGGTTGACAAAACAGATTTCGCTTGCACCTAAACTATAAGTGGGCAAATTATTGATAGCATCTTCAACAGTATTAAAAATCAGGAAATTTTCACCCTGCATGTCTATATGCAAGCTGGATTTCACTACAGGGGTTTCAATAAATTGAGTCATTATATGATCTGCTGTATATAAAAGCTGTTCCACCGACATTTGCACCTGAACAAGGTTTCTCATATTACCTTCATTTACCTTGTCCTGCACCGATTTAGAACCGCTGTATGTTGAGAAAACACCTACAATAATGGCAGGTATTGTACCAAGGAGTATACAGATTATTACAAGCCGAACTTTAACTGTTGAACCAGACAGCTTCATTTTACCCCTCCAGCCACGTTAAAGACCTTTTAAAACCTGTACCTGTATTATATCATTAAGTATAATATATTTACAGTATACTGTTTTCTAACCCTTTATACCGGTGGAGGCAATTCCTTCAACAAAATATTTCTGCAAGGCTAAAAATACAATTATTACCGGAATTAACGACATCACTGAGCCTGCCATTATCAGGCCATACTCAGATGAATATTGGTTAATAAACATTTTCAGGCCCAGCTGTATTGTTTTCTTGTCCTGAGACTTTAGGTAAATTAATGGTCCCAGGTAGTCATTCCATGTGGCCACAAAAGTAAAAATAGTTAACGTTGCAATTGCCGGTTTGGACAGTGGAAGCATGATTTTCGCGTAAATACCGTATTCACTCATACCATCAATCCTTGCTGCTTCGCATAAGGAGTCGGGAATACTTAAATAAAACTGCCTCATCAAAAACACGCCAAAAGCCGAAAAGGCCTGTAAGCAAATAATTGCAAGAAGCTTATCGTTAAGCCCGAAACTTCTCATCATTAGAAACTGTGGAACCATATAAACCTGCCAGGGCATTGCGATTGTAGCAATATATGCAAAGAAAATCCTGTTTTTGTGACTGAAGTCAAGCTTTGCAAAAGCATAGGCAGCAAAACTGCTGGTCAGAATCTGCAAGCCGGTTACAACTATGGTTAAAAATACGGTATTCTGTACATATTTAAAAAATGGCACTTTAGTCCATATATCTACATAATTCTTCCACCTTGGATTTTCCGGAATCCATACAAAGGGATTCATGTTAAATACTTCCCTGTCCAGTTTCACAGATGAAGAGAGCATCCACAAAAAGGGCAGTATCATAATCGCAGTCATGATAGCAAGGATTAGATAAAGTATGGTCTTGGAAAGAAATTTCAAAGCTTTGTTTGATACCATAGCGATACCTCTCGATTATTAATTATTCATTCGCATATTTTGATTGTCCTCTGAACTGGATAAGAGTTACCGTAAGAACCAGAACAAAGAGGACCATTGCAACAGCGCTGGAATAACCAAGCTTCCAAAAATTAAAGGCATTCTGGTAGATATAATATACCAGTACCATGGACGATACCGATAATGTGTTAGTGCTGCCGCCTGCCAACATGACAGCAATGTCGTAAATTTTGAAACAGTTTATTGTAAGCATAACAGAAACTAAAAAGGTTGTTGGTTTTAGTCCGGGTAATGTAATATAACGAAACCTTTGCCAGGCGTTTGCACCGTCAATTGTGCCGGCCTCATACAGTTCACGGGGAATGGTTTGCAAACCTGCCAGGAACATAACCATATAATATCCCATAAATCTCCATACACTGAACAATATTAACATTACCAATACCAGATTACCTGTAAACCAGTTTGGCAGTTTTTCTTTCGGTACATTAAATAAATAATAAAGTATAGCATTTACCGGCCCCTTTGAAGAATGGAAAACCATTGTCCATACTGAGGTTACTGCAACCAGGGAAGCTACGTATGGGAAAAAACCCAATGTCCTGAAAAAGGCACGCCCTTTTATTTCCTTGTTCAATATAATTGCCAGTCCCAATGAAGTAACAAGGGTCAGCGGTACAGTTCCAACACTATAGATTATGGTATTCTTCAATGATGCAATAAAGAATTTGTCTTTTACAAGAGCCTGGAAATTTTCCAGACCCACAAATTTTATCGGATTATTACCGTCCCATTCCAGGAAAGCCAACAGAAATGCAAAGGTAATGGGTACCAGTGTAAATACCGCGAATCCTATAAAATTAGGTGCTATAAATGAATATGCAACCAAATTCTTCTTTAAAGTGCGCCTTTTTCTGGACCTTGCCAATCTATCAGATGTTCCCGAAGCCATATCCAATTCTCCTTCCAAACCGCATTTTCAGAAATAAAGCCGGTTATTACACCGGCTTTACCTGTCTGTCACCAGTACTCATAAGCTTTCAGGCATTTTCCTATTTTTTCAGCTTAGCAACTTCTTCATTCATTGCGGCGATACCTTCCTCAACTGAGATTTCGCCACTCATAATCATTTTGTGGTATGTATCGAGTATGGCATTTATCTCTGAAACATTCGGTGCATATGGAACTTCAAGGTAGAGATTTGAAACTTCAAGGGCTTCCTTACTTTGCTCATCTTTCGGAAATCCGTTGAGTCCGGCTATAATTGATTTGACTTCTTCGGTTGAAATTGCCGGGAAGTTCCCTGTTCTGGCCATAACAGCAGCACCCTCCGGACCGCTTACCCATTTTATAAACTCAAAGGCTTCCTGTTTATGATCCGATACAGCGGTGATTGAAAGACCTGTGATTGTTCCAAGGGTGGAACCTGGCTCAACACCTTCGGCATGAGGATATTTAACAATACCCCAGTTGCCGCACAGTTCAGGATCGTAATCGCCTTTTTCAAGACTGCTTATTAAAGTAGCTATAAACCATGAGCCCATGTTTAACATTGCAATATTGCCATTTGCAAAAGCTGCCGAGTAGTGTAACCCTTCTGTACTGACATCGGTATAAGGCATTGCAACGCCATCCTTCATCTGGTTCAGTACCATATTGTAATAGGGTTCAAAGAATGAATAATCTGAATCAAGTATAGAATGTTTTCCATCAAGAATACCGAATAACTGAACGGCACTTCTCCATGTATGGTAATGTGCACCATACACTTCAGAACCAAATGTGGTATCGGTTACTTTTCTGGCAAGCTCATCATATTCTTCAAATGTCATATCATTTGTCGGATAGTCCACACCGGCGCGATCAAACACATCTTTATTGTAGAAAATTACCCAGAAATCGCTTCTGAAAGGTAATTCATACAGTTTCCCGTCCACTGTTACCTGGTCGGTAATACCGCCGAACAGCGACAAATCAATTCCTGCCGCTTGAATATAGGGTTCCAGCGGTTCCAAAGTATTCTTTTGAACCAGTGTTGCATAACCCGGAACATCCTTAATAGTTACAACATCAAACTCGCTGCCGCTACCTGACAATTCTGCTGCCAGAACAGTCATATAGTCTGTTGAACCTAAATCTGTATACTCAATGGTTACGTTTGGTTTTACTTTTTTGTACTCTTCAATCAGTGCACCCCAATACGGAGTAGAATCATAATCCCAAAGTGCCCATTTTAATGTAATTTTATCCTCAGGGGTTTGTGAACCTCCATCAGACGGCGCAGTTGTTGGGGTTGCTGTTACTGATCCCGGTTGGGATGAGCAACCGGCAAGCATTGTGACTGCCAGGCTTAAACAGAGAAGAAGAACTAAAACTTTTCTTTTCATACATACTCCTCCTTTTTAAATTTTTATGGGATTGTAAAAAATTATGATCTAATCCAGGATGACAATTCCAATATATATCATTAATAAGTATAAATGAATGGCATATATTACTATTTCATTCCTTATTCCATAATTTTCAATACTAATTTTCAATACCCCCAACG
>ERZ773359.4720-NODE-4720-length-13813-cov-5.682149_pt1 | contig 13813 bp, 17 predicted proteins | sample MGYA00374955_ERZ773359 | MGnify/ENA primary metagenome ERZ773359 (study PRJEB29098, sample SAMN04486028) | biogas fermenter metagenome | study: EMG produced TPA metagenomics assembly of the Biogas fermentation microbial communities from Germany - Plant 4 DNA1... | reverse complement strand
ACGAAAGAACTCTCAGCGCTCTGCACGACCAAATCCAGCACTTCTGCGAACATCCCTGTCACCTCTGGCCCTAGTCTAGGTCTTCCTAACAGTATAATCCATGGCCTGGCGTAATGCAAACGGACTCAGGTCAGCGCTGGCAGGCGCGGACAATGTCCCTGATGGCCTCTGAGTCCACGAACAGGTGGAATTCCTGGGCATCCTGGGAGCCCACCGCCACTGGAGCGGCGGATTTCATGCTGGAAGGCACCTTGGTGCGGCTCCCCGTATGGATTTCGCCAATGGGCAGCTGGAGCAGTTCGTGCACATTGTGGGCGCGCACTCCTCCGCCCGGCATGATGGAGATGCGGCCTTGGGCCAGTTCAATTAGCTCCTTGAGGAGAGGAATCCCCTCTACCGCTGTGGGCTTTTGGCCTGAGGTAAGCACCCTGTCTACTCCCAGGTCTATGAGGGTTTGCAGGGCTGTGCGGGAATCCCGCGTATTGTCAAAGGCGCGGTGGCAGGTGACTTCCAGCTTGAGGCTCTTGGCCAGCTGGACTAGGCGGGACATGGCCACAGCATCCAGGCCGCCTTCTTCGTTTAGGACGCCGAAGACTACGCCCTGTGCTCCCAGCTCTGCCGCGATCCTGATATCTTCTTCCATCTCTGCGATCTCCTCGTGGTTATAGAGGAAATCCCCACCCCGCGGGCGAATCATAACCATAACGCCCACGCCGCCTAGAGCGGTACTCTTTTTGATCAGGCCGTAGTTGGGCGTGGTGCCGCCTGCAGCGGGGTCTGCGCAGAGCTCCACCCTGTGGGCGCCTCCTTGCCGGGCCCGGAAAACGTCCTCTAGATTGTAGCAGACAACTTCCACCAGCACACCCATGTTCAGCTACTCCTTTCCAGGCAAAAGCAGCCTTACCGAGGATTGGCAAGGCTGTTTAAGGCTGTCTATGGAAGCAGCAGTTTATTGTTCTTCAGCTAAGAGAGCTTGCACCCGTTCGACTACTTCTGGCGAAGTCAACTCGGCGATTTTTGTCCAGAAGCCCTCCGTGGCGGAACTGATAAACTCGCTGACAATTTTCGTACCTCTGTTGTTCCAGACCGTCAGTTTAGGACGATCTCCCTGAACGCGGAGCCGGACGAAAAAATCCCCAGCCTTAAACATGGTGCTCAATGTAATTACCTCCCCTCAGTAATTTTATACCCTTTCTAGCCTGGAAACTCCTGCCGGGCAGGAAGCTTTTCTTAACAAATTAGACATGCCTCGAGCGTCTAGATTTGCTACACTTGAGGGACAGTAAACTCGAAAGGAAGACCATGATGCTTAACGAACTGGGCAAGGCTTCGCTGCTCATTTTTCTCGCGGAGCTAGGCGACAAGACGCAGATACTCGCCATGGCGTTTGCCCTGCAGTACTCTGTGAGCCAGGTTCTGCTCGGCGTGGCCGCCGGTGCCTTTTTGAACCACGGCCTGGCAGTGCTCATTGGCGCTTACCTGGCTAACGTGATCCCGCTGGAGGCCATCAGGTTGAGTTCAGCTTTGTTGTTTATGGCCTTCGGTTTGTGGACGCTGTGGTCAGAAGAAGAGCATCTCAATGGAAGCCACAAGGCCCTCGGCAGCCCTATCTTAGTGGTTGCCCTGGCCTTTTTCTTGGGAGAACTGGGCGATAAAACTCAGCTCACCGCCATTGCGCTGGCATCTAGTTCGGCTTTCCCCGCCGCCGTGCTGGCGGGGACGGTGCTGGGCATGGTGCTGACCAGCCTGGGCGGGATCTATGTAGGGACAAAACTCGGAGATCGCATCCCGGAACTGGCCCTGAAGCTAATTTCCAGTTTTGTGTTTATAGGCTTCGGAGTGTTCCACCTGATCCAGACCGTGCCCCAGCGGTATGTGACCCCGGTTAATGCTGCTGTGTTTGCTCTGGTTTTGGGCGCCGCGGTGCTCTGGCGTGTGGTTCCGCTGTGGCGGGCCCAGGCAGCAGGCAGCCGCAGCGGGGAGCTGCAGCGCACGGCCAGGCAGCTGCAGGCCTTCGATCGCCTGCTCAGTGAAATCTGTTTGGGCGATGCCAACTGCCGGGCGGAGCGCTGCCCTGTAGGTTACTGCAAGCAGCTGGTCCGGGCTGAACTCAACGGAACCGGGAAGGGGCACCGCCCTGTAGTCCAGCCGTACATACGTCAAGGCCAGAAGTTCGACCGGCGCAAGCTGGAACAGGCCTTGGCTTTACTAGAAACCTCTGGTTTTTCCCCGGACCTGTATGCCGAGCTGAAAACCAATCTGGAGAAGCTTCTGCGCCCCAACTAGTCTTCGCCTAGGATGCGGATCTCGGGCTCAAGGCGCACCTCAAACTTCTCCCAGATCACCGCTTGGATGGTGGCGATGAGTTCCAGGAAATCCTTGGCGGTGGCGTCACCCGTTTTGACAATAAAGCCGGCGTGTTTTGTGGACACTTCCGCACCGCCGATGCGCAGGCCCTTGAGCCCTGCTTGCTCAATTAAGGGCCCTACATAGTGATCAGGCGGGCGCTTGAAAGTGCTGCCCGCACTGGGGTACTCCAGGGGCTGTTTACTGCGCCTCTGGTGCTGCAGATCGTCCATCTTCTGCCGGATAGCTGTACGTTCTTGGGGAACCAGTTCCAGTTCCACTTCTGTGACGATGGGGATAGAGGCCTCTTTCTGGAAGCGGCTTTGCCTGTAGGCGAAGCTGAGCTCGCTGCGGGGCCAAGTTTTGACCAGGCCATCCTGGACAAGCTGTACGGAGCGCACCAAAGGCCCAATCTCGCCGCCGTAGGCGCCTGCGTTCATAAATGCGGCTCCGCCCAGGCCGCCTGGAATACCCACCGCGAATTCCAGCCCGCTCAAACCATGGTGCAGAGCCAGCTTGCTTAAGGAGCTTAAGAGGCAGCCTGTGGTGGCGGTTACCACATTGCCTTCCACCCGGGCTCGGGCAAAGGGGGCGGCGATCTGCACCACTACTCCCCGGATGCCTCCGTCTCTGATTAAGAGATTGGTACCATAGCCGATTACCGTGAGGGGGCAGCCCTTTTCCAGCGCGAAGCGCTGGGCTTGGACCACTTCCTCGAGGCTGGATGGTTGGATGAAATAATCGGCAGGCCCGCCCACACCCAACGAAGTCAGGTTGGCCAGGGGGTAGTTCCTTTGAAACATGCAGCCGCCTCCTGTCTAGGCCTTGATTAACTATATTCTACCACAAAACCCTATTGGGGTCTGTTTAAGTTTATGAATGCCGAAGGATGCAGCCAGAAATCGGCCACTTTGGAGCGGTCCCAGGGTACCCCGTTGGTGCGCGGCCAAGCGTTGGCGGGCAGGTCAACCTTACGCAGTTCAAAGTGGAGGTGAGCGGCGAAGGTGTTGTTTGGCCCCCTGCCCACAGTGCCTATGGGCTGCCGGCGGTACACCTTGTCCCCTCTGTCGACATAGCGCTGCTCTAAGTGGGCGTATTGGGACCACACGAAGTCAGTTGGCGAAATGGCGTGTTTGATCAGGATCACATTGCCTAGAGCAGTATTCCAACCGGAAAAAACCACTTCTCCGTTGGCCACGGCGTACACCGTTTTACCCTGGTCTCCGTTGCCTGCTCCCGGTATGTTCCAGTCTTCCCCTGGGTGGTAGGAGTTGCTGTAGCTGCTCCAGTCTAGGAAATCATAGCCTGTTACCGCCCAGCCCCGTCCGTCGGGATCTCCTACGGGGAAGTCAAAACCGTCCACCAGCCATAGACCGTTTCCGGGGTCTTCGAAGCCGCCGCCCAGGCGGTCTGGAGGCAGGCAGCCCGTGAGCAGCACTACCGTGACTACGCCAAGCGTCAGCAACCAGCATTTTCTAGTCAAGAAAGATTCCCCCTTTTGTGGTAAGATAATTGTATAGGACCTGGGGGAACCAGGCACGAATGGTGTTTGCTGGGAAAGCGCGCTGCAGTGATGGAGGGTTCTTTATGCAGAAAAGGATCTGGTTAATGCTTCTCAGTTTTGCTACACTTATGTTTTGGGCCGCTTCTGCCTCTGCCCAGGGAACGCCTCTGATACTCGGCCCAGATCAAGAGCTGTGCATCGATCTCCCTGTAGAGGCAGGGAAAGCTTACGAAGTGAGCATGGAAGTGCGCAGTGCAGCCGGGGATGCGGTAGCCAGCATGACTCTGCGTCTGCTTGGCGACCGCGGTGAAGTGCTGGAGGAGCGCACAGCCAAGAGCGCCTTGGACAGCGCGGGCGGCTGGACCATTGTGGGGTTTAGGCATGTGCCCATTCCCCACAGAGCCGGGCGCTGGGAGTTGGTGGTCACCGCTGACCGGCCCGGGACTTATTATTGGCAGAACCTCAAAGTCCTGCGCTCTTACGACGACTCTCCAGAAACCATAGCCTATGAAGTGGAAAGACGGGATGAGCGGGATTTCTACACCGGTTTGGTGGTGGATGCCCGGCATCTGCCTGTGCGCAGGGGCATCAGCCCGCGCATCTACAGCGAGTCCGGACAGCTGATCTATGGCGGAGTTTTGGCACCTCAAGACCTGGTTCAGGAGCGCGGGGTGGTGGGCTACGGTTCAGAGCTGACCCCAGAACTGCTGCAGCGTCTGCAGGTCAGTGAGGATGATCCCTATGTCAACCCCTTGGTTATCGAGGCCATTGGCGTAGCTGATGCTGCCCAGACCGGAGTGTATATCAGTGCCGAGGATACGCAGAGGGTTTTGGAGGCCATGGCTAAGTATGACTTTTTTGCGCGTTATGCAGTGATCTTTTTAGTTCAGTAGCAGGCGCGGGAAGGTAGGAGGAAGAACATTCTTAGCCGGGAATTCTTAGAGATGATGAGGCAGGAGGTTACGGACAGGAATGCGAGAGTTACTGAAAACACTGCATGAACGCCTGCAGCAGTTAGAGCCCAGTGGCTTACGGGCCACCATCGGTTTTGACGGTTTTGTGGATGAGATTGTGGAGGCGGTAGATCGCAGGCATTCTTTCGCTGAGTACACACGCATGACCCGCATGGAGCAATTTGGGCAGCGCGTTCTGCAGGCGGCAGGTTTGAGCACCAACATTGAGCTGGTGCCTAAGGCCATCAAACTGGGTGGGAACGGCCCAATTATGGCCAATGCCCTGGTCAAGTGCGGCACCAGCGTCACCTACATGGGCTCCCTGGGTGTGCCCAATGTTCATCCCGTTTTTGCGGAGCTGGTGGACGGATGCACCAAGGCCTACTCCCTGGCCGAGCCTGGGCATACAGATGCTGTGGAATTTGATGACGGCAAGATCATGCTCGGGAAAATGGAGGGGCTGCATGCGGTAAACTGGACTACCCTCAAAGAGGTGGTAGGTGAAGAGCAGCTCAAACAGGCCTTTACCGATTGCGACCTGGCAGCCACGATCAACTGGACCATGACTCCCCACCTGCAGGAGATCTGGCATGGGCTTTTGGGCCTGCTCAGCCCCAGAGAGGACGGCACCAAGCCGTTTTTGTTCGTGGATCTCTGCGACCCAGGCAAGCGCCAGCCCCAGGATATGCTGGAAGCTTTTGATATTCTGTCCGAGTTTTCCCGCTTCTACCGGGTAATCTTGGGCTTGAACAGGAAGGAAGCCTCAGAAGTGGCCAAAGCGCGGCGCCTGTCTTTGAGCAAACGGCCTGAAGATGTGGACTTAGAAGAGATCGTCCGAGCCCTGGGCGAAGATCTGGGCTATTGGTGCGTTATGGTGCATCCGGTGGCGGCAGCAGGCGCCTACCTCGCAGGAGAGTACTATCAGGTCCAAGGACCCTTTACCAGCAAGCCCCGCCTGACTACCGGTGCCGGGGACAACTTCAACGCCGGCTTTTGCCTGGGCTTGATGCTGGAGTTAGAGGTGGAGCAGTGCCTGGCTCTGGGTAAGGCAGTGTCCGGCTTTTATGTGCGCCAGATGCGCAGCCCCAGCTGGGAAGAGCTGGTGGATTTCGTGGCCCTGTGGGCCGACAAGTGTGAAGAAGAATTCTAGTTGGAGGGGTAAGCAGTGCTCAGTATGCAGACAAGAAGGAGTATCAGCCTAGTTCTCCTGATTGGCCTTTTAGTGGTCACAGGTGTGGTTTGGTCCATGGGCAGCCAAGAACAGGGGCTGAAGGACGGAGTTTACTTCGGCAAGGCGGAAGGCTTCGGCGGTGAAGTGGGAGTAGATGTGACCATCAGCGGCGGCAAGATTGCCAAGATCGATGTGCGGCCCCATGAAGAGACGCCGTTTGTTGCTGGCCCCGCCATTGAACAGCTGGTAAAGACCATCGTGGAGACGCAGAGCACCGATGTTGATGTGGTCTCCGGGGCTACCTACACCAGCAAAGCGTTGATCGCCGCTGTGCAGCAGGCGGTGCGCAAGGCGGAAGGGTTTAAGGATGGCGTCTACACCGGAACCGCTGAAGGTTTCGGCGGCCCCGTCAAGGTAGAAGTTACCGTAGCTAACGGCGCCATTTCCCAAGTGGTTGTGCTGGAGAACGACGAAACGCCGTTTATCGCTGAGAACGCCATTAAGCAGGTACCCGAGGCTATCGTGGCCAGCCAGTCCTGGGAAGTGGATGTGGTGAGCGGTGCCACCTACACGAGCAAGGCTATTATGGCGGCTGTGGAGGCGGCGCTTACCGAGTGATCTGCATGTATTCAGCTTGCTTCCGGGCATACTAGGAGTAGAACTGGAAGGAGCTGAAGAGTATGCCTAGTCTCTCGGACATGCGCATGGTGGGGCAGAGCTGCAGTGCGTATGAGGCCGAAGCCGAAGGTGTGGAACGCAGCTGCGACACCTGCGCGTACTGGGGCGGCGAAGCAAAGGACTGTATCCTGGACATCTTCTGGGAACAGCTCACCAACCTCGATCAAACGTAAGGAAAGGTCCTTGGTTAGCTGAGGTTAACCAAGGGCTTTTCTTATGTGGAAAAACGGGAACAAAAGGTGTATGATCAATTGAGGAGTGATCAACTTAGTATGGCACAGATCGGTCTTTTTGATATCGTAGGTCCTATAATGGTCGGGCCTTCCAGTTCCCATACTGCAGGCGCGGTGCGCTTAGGCTTGGCTGCCCGCAGGATCCTGGGGTCCGAAGTGAAGAAAGCCCAGATCGAGCTCCACGGTTCCTTTGCCGCCACCTACTGGGGGCACCGTACCGACGTGGCTCTCGTTGCAGGCCTGATGGGCATGGGCATGGATGACGAGCGCATTCCTCAGGCGCTGGAATTGGCTCGTGCTGCGGGGCTGGAGTACAGCTTCACTGCTGCCGATTTAGGGGATGTGCATCCCAACTCGGTGCGCATGCGCGTGGAAGGAGAGGGCGATGCCATCACGCTCTGCGGGTCTTCCATCGGAGGCGGCCGGATCAACATTTTCGAGCTCAACGGCTTTCAGATCTCCTTGGACGGCAGTTTCTGGGTGCTGATGACCAAGCACAGGGATACGCCTGGCGTGATCGCCGAGGTCACCAAAGTGCTGGCGATCCATGGGATCAATATCGCCTTTTTAGATGTGAGCCGGACAACCCGCGGCTCGGACGCCCTGCTTTTGGCCCAGACGGACGATCCCATTCCCGAACTGGCCGTGGAGCACGTCCGGCGGATTCCGCAGGTTTTGACCGTGCGCACTCTACCACGTTTCTAGGAGGATTGCTGTGCAGATCACGAGTGCTGTTCAACTCTTAGAGCTCGCCGCTGAGCGCCGTCAGAGTTTGGCTGGAGTGCTGGCGGAATACGAGGCCTTTCGCGGCAACACGACCGTTGAGGCGGTGCGGGAGCGCATGGGCGAAACGCTGGCTGTGATGCGTACTTCGGTGCAGAAAGGCCAGGAAGACGAGGGCAAGCTCAGCCACTTGATCACTGGTTACGGGCGGATGTTTGCCCAGGCAGATGCCGAGGGGCGCCTTTTGGGGGGAGCCCTTTTCAAAAAGGCCATTCTCTATGCCCTTTCTGTGGGCCAGTACAACGCCAGTCTAGGCAGGATTGTGGCCTGCCCCACCGCGGGCAGCTGCGGTGTGGTGCCCGGCGCGCTCTTGGCCGCCGCTGAGGAACTGGGGAGCAGTGACGAAGAACTGGTCGACGCCCTGCTGGTCATGGGGGGAGTAGGCATTGTGTCGGCGGCGCAGGGCCCCATCAGCGGTGCCGAAGGAGGGTGCCAGGCCGAGTGCGGTGTAGCTTCGTCCATGGCTGCCGGCGCGATCGTGTACTTGGCGGGCGGTGCTGCTGAGCAAGTCTTTGCCGCGGCTTCTTTGGCCCTGCAGAGCCATTTAGGGCTGGTGTGCGATCCTTTGGCTTCGCTGGTGGAAGTGCCCTGCGTGACGCGCAACGCCACTTCGGCCGCGATTGCCTTGACTGCGGCCAACATGGCCCTAGCTGGGATTCCCGCCGTTGTTCCCTTTGATGAAGTGGTGGGGGCCATGAAGAGCATCGGCAAGGCTCTGCCGGAAAGTCTGCGGGAAACGTCCTTAGGCGGATTGGCGGCCACACCAACGGGAAGACGCCTGGCCCGGGAAATGCGGGAAAGGTACAGCCTGTAAAGGAAAAAGCGATTCAGCTCTAGAGCTGAACCGCTTCGTCTGCTAAAATGGCGGAACCGACGGGACTCGAACCCGCGATCTTCGGCGTGACAGGCCGACGTGTTAACCAGCTACACCACGGCTCCGTGCAGTAGTATTATACCCTTAATCTCATGTTAAGGCAAGTCTCTTTATGAAGTAAGGCTGGAGGAAGGAAGAGGAACATGCGTCATCGAGGAATAATCATCGAAAAAACTGCCCAAGACGTTCTGGTCCAAATTGAGGATCCCGCTAAGACCTGCGGCAGCTGCAAGGGCTGCATGCGTCTGCTGCCGGCGCAGAGCTCAAACGAGTACTATGTTGTGCGCACCAAGGATCCTGGGGACAAGTACCAAGTGGGCGATGAAGTTATCCTAGATAGTCAGATGCGTCCTTATGTGCGGGCTCTGGGGGTCTTGTATGTCCTGCCCTTTGGCGGCCTCTTTGCCGGTTACGGCCTGGGACGCTTCCTTTCCGGGAGCGACACCGTTGGGGGAGTATGGGCCATTGCCGCCCTTCTGGTGGGAGCCACCATCGCCCGATTCATCACCAGGCGCATGCTCAAGGGGGACCCGGAATTTACCATCGTTGCACGAGCCTGTTCCTAATAAGGGGGTAGGGGCATGTCACTGGTAGTTGCGGAAATCACCAAACGTTTCCGAGATGTTACCGCGGTGGATCACCTCAGCTTTACCGTGCGGGAGGGCTCCCTGTTCGGGTTTCTCGGGCCCAACGGTGCAGGCAAAACCACCACTATGCGGGTGACTCTGGGCATTCTTAAGCCCGACGAGGGTTCAGTGACGTGGCAGGGCCGCCCCATGGATCGGTGGGGGGTGGGCTTTTACGGCTATCTCCCGGAAGAACGGGGGCTGTATCCGAAGATGCGGGTGGCGGAACACCTGGAGTTCTTAGGCCGCATTCACGGGCTTGATAAACTCAAAGCCCGGCGGGAAACTGCCCGCTGGCTGGACCGCTTTGAGCTGGGGCAGGTGCGCAGCAAGCGCATTGAAGAGCTGTCCAAAGGCAACCAGCAGAAGGTGCAGGTGATCGGGACCATGCTCCACGATCCTCAGCTGCTCATCTTGGATGAGCCCTTTGCAGGCCTGGACCCCGTGAACACGGCCCTGTTGAAAGAGGTGCTGCTGGAAGCCCATGGGCAGGGCAAGACCATCATCTTTTCCAGCCACCGTATGGATCAGGTGGAGGAGATCTGCCAGGACATCGCCTTGATCAACCGGGGCCGCCTGGTGCTCCACGGCAACCTGCGGGAGATCAAGAAATCTATGGGCCGCCAAATCCTGCGGCTCAGCCTGGAGGGCAACTCGGTTTTTTGGGCCAAGATTCCTGGGCTGCAGCTTTTGGTGGAGCGCGCCGATTACCTGGAGTTCCGGCTGGCTGAGGGAGTAGATCCCAACCATGTTCTGAAAGAGGCCATGGACGCTGGCCAGGTCATCCGGTTCGAACTGGTGGAACCGTCCCTGGATCAAATCTTCGTGGAGAAGGTGGGTGAGGGGGCATGAGCGTGATTCCAGTCCTGGTGAAGAGGGAGTTTACCTCGCGAGTCAAAGGAGCGGCCTATATCCTTACCACGCTCATCGGCGTGCTGGTCTTTGTGGGCCTTTCTTTTCTGCCGCCCATTATGGAGCGGTTGTCCAGTACGTTCGTGCCCAAAAGCATTGACCTGGTGGTTGTGGATAATGACGTGGAGTCCAGTGTGCTCCCCTTCCTTGTGGAGCTGAGCCAGGAGCGGGAGGGGCTGGCCATCCGCGATTTGAGCGGATGGGATGAGCGCGACGCCTACCGCCTCGTACTGGATGAGCAGCTGGCGGGCCTGCTGCTGCTGGACGGGCCTTTGGCCACGCTGGTCACGCCAGACAGCAAGAACGTGGTTTTGAACGATGAAATCCGGAACTTGGTGAGCCAGGCTGCCACCAGGTGGAAGGCTGCAGAGCTGGGGCTGACCCAGGCGGAAATAGAGAGCCTATTCCACGCGGTGGATTTCCGCATCCGGGAAGTGGCACCGGAGCAGGAAGACGGCACTGAGGTGGACCATGTGGCTCAGACCCAGGCCACGGTCTTGGCCTATTTCCTGTTGTTCATGATCTATATGGCTTTGATTATGTATGGGAACATGGTGGCTTCGGGAGTGGCCGAAGAGAAGAGTTCCCGCATCATGGAAGTGATGGTATCCACCGTTAAGCCCGTGGAGCTTATGTTCGGCAAGATTATCGGTGTAGGGGCCTTGGGCCTGGTGCAGTTCGTGATCTGGATCAGCACCGGGCTCCTCATGGCGTTCATGGGCCGAACGGGCTTGATGGGCGTGATGTTCGGCATGACCGAGCCCCTGCGGGCCCTGCCCCTAGACAGCATCCTCTGGTTCGGGCTGTTTTTCGTCCTGGGCTACTTTTTCTACGCTTCCATCTTTGCTGCCGCGGGTGCCCTGGTCTCCCGGGTCGAAGAAGTGAGCCAGGTGGTGAGCCTGCTCATGATGTTTATCGTGGTGGGCTTTTTTGCCGCCTACATCTCCTTTTTGAATCCCAACAGCAGTTTTGCCGTAACCGCCTCGCTCATTCCCTTTACGGCACCCATGGTTATGTTTGCCCGCATTGTGCTGGCTGACCCGCCCCTACTGCAGGTGGCGGTGTCAGTGGTGATTATGCTTGGTTCGATCATCATCGGGACCTGGGTCTCTTCCAAGATCTACAGGCTCGGTATCCTGCTCTACGGAAAAAGGCCCAGCATTCGCCAAGTTGTCCAGCTCCTGAAAGGTTAGGCGGTGAATATGCGTATTGGCCCCGAGAATCTGGGACAGGCTTTGACCGGGCTGCTGCAGGCCCGCGGGGCCCTGCAGGGCCAGGTGCAGCGCATCACAGCAGCCGCTGTGGTGATCCGCTGGGCGCAGGGGGAAATCGAACTGCCGCTGTCCCTGCTCAGCGCCGAGCTTAAGGCCGCGCTGCGCCCCGGGCTTCCCGTGGAACTGCAGCGCAGCCAAGGGAATGTCTCTGTACGGATCGCTCAGCCCAAGGCCCCGTTCCCCGGTCACGAGCAGCCCGCTTTCACCGCGCAGACTCTGGAAGAGTCGCTGCTGGCCTTGGATATCGTTCCTACCGCTGAAGCGCAGGAAGCAGCCAAGGCCCTTTTGGAACGGGGCTTCCCGCTGCAGAAGGAGCTGCTGCGCTCTATTCTCCCATGGGCGGAGCAGGGCAAGCTGGAAGAAGCACTGCTGCTGTCGGAAGCTAAGTTCCCGGTAACGACGGCCCTGGTGGAGCTTGTGAGTGAACTGCGGGAACAGCCCGTGCTGCGCAGAGAGTTGGATCAGCCCGTAGAGGAACTGCCGCCGGAGCTTAAGCAGGCTCTGCGCCAGCCGGCCTTAAGCGGCCGTACAGCTTTGAGCGGTCGGGGCGCTTTCCGGGCTGCAGCCCGTCTTGTGGCTGCAGAGCAGTTTATAAACTCGCTGCTGGCAGCTCGCGGTGGGGAGGAGGCGGGATTCGTGTTTTTCCTGCCTTTCCTGCAGGGCCGGGACCTGTCAGCTGCCTGGGTCAGGATCGCGGAAGACGATGCAGCCTCCCCAGATGAAGATGGGCAGCAGCGAGCCTTGAGATTGGAACTGCTCCTTCCTACCCAATCCTTTGGACTGGTGCGGGTGGAGCTGCTCATCTGGGGCCGAAAGGCACACCTGCAACTCAGGGCGGAGCAGGCGCACGAAGAACTGGAAGGAAACCTTGCTGAGCTGGAGGAAGAGCTTTCTGCCGCGGGCTGGGAGCTCAGCACCGTGAAGGTAGGTGAGCTGGCACCATGCGCAAAGCAGTTGCTTTACGCTATGATCGAGACATAAATCAAGCCCCGGAGGTGGTGGCTGCGGGGCAGGGGTGGCTTGCGGAAAAGATCCTGGCCCTGGCTAGGGACCACGAGATCCCCTCCTATGAAGACCAGGAGTTGGTGGAAGCCCTGCTGAAGCTGCCTGTGGGTTCGGAAATACCTCCGGAGCTCTATCAGCTAGTTGCGCAGGTTCTGGCTTTTGTGCTCCGCATGGACAAACAGGAACGCCGCGATGAAGGCGGTGATGGGGATGGCTAGAGTCAGCCCGATGCTGCCTGCCATAGCCCGCACCACTTCTGTGGCGACCAGGTCTAGGTTGAGCACCTGCTTCCAGCTGGAGTTGCTGGCCTGAAAGAGCAGCAGCAGGGGTAGGGATGAACCTACGTAGGCCAAAATCAGGGTGTTGGACATGGTGGCGATCATATCCCGGCCCACTAAAATGCCCCTGGTGAGCAGGGTAAGGAAGTCGGTATCCGGATCGGCTTCCTTAATTTGTTCCATGGCTGAAGCAATGCTGATGCCCACATCCAGGATGGCGCCCAGCGCACCGATGATCATGCCGGCAAAGAGCAGTCCCTGGAAGTCAATGGAAGAAGACATGACTTGGAGGATCTGGGCCTCACCGGAAGAAAGCCCGGTGAGGGCAGCAGCTTTGCCCGCTGCCCATGCTAACAAGCCGGCTGCCAGCAGTCCGCCTACCGTTCCCGCAACAGCTGCGGCCGTCTTTTTGGTTGGACCGGTGACAAAAAGAATAAACAGCCCCGTCAGAACCGAACAAAGGCCCACTGTGACGACGATGGGGTTGAGCCCCCGAAGGATCAGGGGCAGGATCATGGTCAGGATGATGGCACCCATGCCGGCCAAAGAGACGATGGCCTTTACTCCCTGACGGCCGCCAATGGCGATTACAGACACGATGAACAGGAGCGTGATCACCAGCAAAGGCCTGGTGCGGGAGAGGTCCGCCAGGTAGAAAAGGGGTTCTGGACCCGCTTCATCAGCCTGCAGGATTACCCGCTGGCCGGACCGCACGTGCAGGTCGAAGTAGGGGTGGCCCGTGAGGGTGTGCAGGATCTCCACCGTCTGGCCCTTATACGGCCCGGAAAGGATCTGTACCGTGACGAGCTGGTTTTCCCAGCCCTCTTCATCGAACGGCTGGGGTTCTACAGGCTCAATGCGGACAACGCGGCCTTCGTAAACGCTGTACTCCACCGGCTCCTGAGCTGCGGCGGCAGCGCACCAGAGGATGAGCAGCAGAGACGCGAGGGCAAGGGCTCTTTTCATGGGATAACCTCCAGGTCTTGGGTTAAGTCCTATTATAGCATGGGGCTCGGCCCCCTGCTCATTATTTCGGAGGCAGCAGGCGAAAAGTGGCCGGTGGAGAAAAGCGAAAGCATGCTTGACATCCCACCAGGCTGTTTATATAATATACTGTGTCTGGGCGGCGTAGCTCAGTTGGTCAGAGCATACGGTTCATACCCGTAGTGTCGCTGG
>ERZ773359.4714-NODE-4714-length-13822-cov-5.018087_pt1 | contig 13822 bp, 9 predicted proteins | sample MGYA00374955_ERZ773359 | MGnify/ENA primary metagenome ERZ773359 (study PRJEB29098, sample SAMN04486028) | biogas fermenter metagenome | study: EMG produced TPA metagenomics assembly of the Biogas fermentation microbial communities from Germany - Plant 4 DNA1... | reverse complement strand
ACTAACAGTGGAGTTATTACGAGATCAAGTAGACTATCAAGCTGCTCAGTTAGAAATGTTTCGCAAACTTTTACAAAAAGAGCAAGACATTATTGCCATTTTGGATGAAGTATTTGCTATCTTGGCGACGAACCCCGAGGACAGTTCTACGATTGATAATCTAGCGGATTTTTTAGCTAGGTTTATAATTGAAGATAAAACGGTAGTTGAACCACCAAAACCAATTACCCGGGAAATGATTTTGGCTGCCTTAGCTGCTCAGCAAAAAGCGGCTGAACAGAGTGAAGAGGTTAAGGATGAAAAAATTGATGTTAATCAACAGCTGTTTAGTTTCCTAATCAAACAAGTAAATCACCAAAATTATGGTAATCGGCGGATAGCTTTAAGAACTATTGGGCGTTTTACCGATTTGGTGCGGGTAACAGAGCAAGCGGATCGATTTTCATTGTCGGATTTTGTCCCTTATTTAATTACTGTTTTACTAGAACAAAATGAAGACATGCATAATCGGATTTTAGCTGCTCGAGCTTTGGAACAAATTGTACCTGCTTCAGATGAAACCCTTGAAGCTTTTATGACAGTATTACTTGAAGCTGACATTGAATCGGAAGTAAAATGGTCAGCCATTCGTAGTCTGGAAAAAGCTGGTTTAGCTGTTGGTGAACATGTTCAGACTTTAATTAGTTTAGTTCCAGAGTTAGAGCCAGCCATGAGATGGCGTTTAGCTAGTTTATTTGTAATTGGCGCCCGTAATGATTTGCCGATTATTGAGGATATAGTTAAGTTATTAGACAACCAGGATCAATCTTTAAGGTTTTATGGAATTCAATTATTAGGAGCTATAGGTAATAAAGCGATTGATTTTGTTCCTATTTTAATGGATCAGATGGAACGGACACCTAATTTAAGCGATTCGATTCTTAAGGCTTTAGCTAAAATCGCACCTAATCAAGCTGTAGTCGTTGACTTAGTCAAAGCCTTACCTGATCTTCAGTCTGTAACTGACAAAATTCCAGCTTTTCCAGGTGCTGAAGGTCGTGGGGCTTATGCTAGTGGAGGTCGTGGCGGAGAGGTTTATATTGTAACGAATATTAATAATGCTGGCCCTGGTTCATTACGTGATGGGGTAAGTAAACCTAATCGAACTATAGTTTTTGAGGTGTCAGGTACTATTGAGATGCGCAGTCAACTAAAAACTGCGGCTAATATTACCATTGCAGGTCAAACAGCTCCTGGCGATGGAATTACTGTAGCGGATTATCCAACAGTAATAGGCGGCAATAATATAGTCCGCTATCTGCGTTTTAGATTAGGCGAAAGAACTGGATTAACTGGTTCTGATGCATTAAATATTGATCGTTATGTTAGTGATGTAATCTTGGATCATATTTCGGTTAGTTGGGGTAATGATGAAGTATTATCAACCTATGATAATCAAAACATTACTATACAATACAGTATGATTGGTGAAGGGCTTAATTATGTGAATCACTCTGCTGTTGGCTTATGGGGACCACGAGCATCATATCATCATAACTTAATATATTCAAATAAGACACGTCATCCAAAACTTGCATATTTAGGTGATACGGTTGATTTTTCCAATAACGTGATCTATAACTGGCGAGAACGAAGTGTTTATACTGGTTCTCAAGGACGGATTAACATGGTGGCAAATTACTTAAAACCAGGTCCAGCTACTTATAGCAGTGTAAGAAGTATGCTTATTGAACCTGATGGTAATGATGTGCGGATATACTTAACTGGTAATATTGTTGAAGGTTCACCTGCAGTCAACCAGGATAATTGGAAGGGGGTAACCAAGTCGGCTGTAAAAATGAGTGAGCCTTTTGCTACTCCGCCACTAACTCTTCATAGTGCAGAGGAAGCTTATGAAATAGTTTTAGCCCATGCTGGTGCTAGCTTGCCAAAAAGGGATGCTGTTGATCAAAGAATTATAACTGATGTGATTAATGGTACTGGTGATATTATTTTAAGACAAAGTGAAGTAGGCGGTTTTCCTATTATGAATTCGGTCTTAGCTCCTGTTGATAGTGATCGAGATGGTATGCCTGATATGTGGGAAATTTATTATGGATTAGATCCATATAATCCAGCAGATCGAAATGATGATCACACTGGCGATGGTTATACGAATTTAGAAAAATATCTTAACGCTTTAACCGAGGAACATGAATTATGGCCATAAAATGAAATGGTCAATTTAGGAGTGACTAATTTGCAATTTAAAGTTCAGCTGTCTATAACGGTAGTTTTGCTAACCAGTTTGCTAATAATTACCAGCGCAGTGTTTGCTCAAAACGACATCAATGAGTTGATTGAAAAATTAGGGCAGAATGATTTTAGGGCCTCAATGACATTACAAAGAATGGGCAGAGATGCAATTCCAGCATTGACTGAAGCACTGTTAGATCCGGATTATCCTAATCATTTAAATGTTATTTATGTTTTAGATCGAATGAAGTTAGAGGAAGCGATCCCAACATTAAAGCTTGGGCTAGGATTTGGCCCTAAAGTTCGTGAGGCTGCGGTGAAAGCATTAGTTAAGTTCGACAATTTATCCATCGGTGAATTGGCAGCAGAATTACTAGTTGAGGACATTGATTATCACTTTGGGGTGGCTAGCCTAATCTCAGCTTCTAGTCATAATCGAGTAGAGATAGTTGCTCAGTTATTAAACAATTTAGATTTTGCGCCAGATAGACCCGAAGTTGTCCAGCGAGTGGCTTATGTGATAGCTATGGTATATGTGGAACAAGATGACTTGACTAGAGCAGCAATTTTAGATTTACTTAGTGAGCAGGCTCATCGTAGTGTGGCCTATCGAAGTTATTTAAGAATGGCTCAGTTAGCAAGAGGTTTAGGTATTTTTGCTGAGGCAGCACCCTATTCGGTAGCTGATCAATTAGTTGAATGCCTAAAAAATAGCAATGAAAGCATTAATAATCAGATTGTGGCAGCTCAAGCATTATCAATAATTGCACCGACTGATCCTCAGGTAATCCAACTATTTGTTGAGCTTTTAGTAAATGCTGAAGTAGAGTCAGATTTAACTAAAGCAGCTGTTGCCGGTTTGGAAAAAGCCGGTGGGTTAGCCAAAAATTATGTATCTCAGCTTGTAAAAGCGGTGGAGAAGTTGCCTGAAGATGCTCAATGGCGATTAGCACGAGTATTTGTTGAGTCTGGAAAAATTGAACCTAGTGTAGTAGAGTTTTTTATAAGTAGGTTGGCAAGTAGTAATTCACAAGAGACAGACTTTTACTATGTGCGGATTCTTGGAGCAATTGGTTCTGAGGCAGCAAGTGCCAAACAACAATTAGAAGGTAAATTGGTTAAAGCAGAAAATGATGAATTAAAGGCTGCAATTCAACGGGCTTTAGAACAGATAGGCAGATAAGCAGATATAAGCAAAACGCAATGGTCAAAGCCATGACCATTGCGTTTATTTTATTGGGATAGAAGTTTAACTAAAGCATTACCAAATTCTGTCGCAGCAGTTGGGCCATTACCGGTAATAATATTATCATCAATTTCTACAGCATTGCCAGTATAAGTTGCGCCATTTTTATCCAGTACTTCAATTCCATCTGGAAAAACAGTGGCTTTTTTACCCTTGAGCAAACCAGCGTTAGCCAAGATTACTGGAGCAATGCAAATTGCACCTACTACTTTGTTTTGCTTAGCTATCTGGTTCGCTAAATCATGAGCTAATGGGTCTTCAAAATATTGAGCGGAACCGCCGCCACCGATAAAAATTAATGCATCAATTTCGTCTACGTTAATATCTTTAACATTAATATCTGGAGTAATCTTTAAGCCTAATTTACCTTCTATTTCATTAGTAACCGTTGAAGCAGTAATCACATTAAAACCGGCTTCGGTAAGGATATCTTTTGGTTCTCGATACTCCTCGTCGCGGAACTCTCGCTCGGCAACAACGAAGACAACGTTCTTCATAATACCCCTCCAAGTAGTAGTATTTTTTTATTATTACTTAGATAAGCAATGGAGATTCTCCTGTAATTTTAGTTTTTCCCTCATTTTTTCAAATTCCTTACAATATTTAAGAAGGAATTTCCTCTAAAAAGGAGAATCTTCATCAGTTAAATGCTCAACCTTTGACGAAATTCATTATTTTTGACTTGCTAAGAGCAGGTAAACGTCAAAAAACAAATCTTTAATTATGTTTTTTGTAAAATAACCCTTAGTTGATTTCTAGGTAATTGGGAGGAAATATAATGCGAAGTGATATTGTTAAAAAAGGCTTAGAAAGAGCACCTCATCGTTCATTATTTAAAGCAATGGGCTATACGGATCAAGAGATTGCTGCTCCCTTGGTAGGAATCGTAAACGCCCAAAATGAAGTTGTCCCTGGCCATATTCATCTAGATCAAATTGCGGAAGCGGTTAAAGCAGGCGTTCGCATGGGCGGTGGAACTCCTATGGAATTCCCTTGTATTGCAGTTTGCGATGGCATTGCTATGGGACATATTGGTATGCATTATTCTCTAGCCAGTCGTGAAGTAATTGCTGACTCAATTGAGATTATGGCTATGGCTCATGGATTTGATGCTTTAGTTTTGATTCCAAATTGCGATAAAGTTGTACCAGGAATGTTAATGGCCGCCGGTCGTTTAAATATACCGACGATTTTAGTAAGTGGCGGTCCTATGCTGGCTGGTAATATGGACCATAATTCACCGGCTCTTAGTTTATCGAATATGTTTGAGGCAGTTGGTTCTGTTAAAGCTGGTAGATTATCTGAAGTAGAATTATTAGCTGCTGAAAACGCCGCTTGTCCTAGTTGTGGTTCTTGTTCTGGTATGTTTACGGCTAATAGCATGAACTGCTTAACTGAAGTATTAGGCATGGGTTTACCTGGCAACGGTACAATTCCTGCAGTATATGCCGAACGAATTCGTTTAGCTAAAGAAGCAGGTTTAGCAGTTATGAAATTGTTAAAGGCTGATCTTAAACCGCGAGATATTATGACTGATGCAGCATTTAAAAACGCTTTAACTGTAGATATGGCGCTAGGCTGTAGTACTAACAGTATTTTACATTTACCAGCTATTGCTCATGAAGTTGGTATTACCTTAGATTTAGATTTAGTAAATGAGATTAGCAGTAAAACGCCAAACTTATGTAAACTCAGTCCTGCCGGATCAGATCATATTGAAGATTTATATTTTGCCGGTGGTGTTCAGGCAGTAATGGCGGAATTAAGTCGGAAGGACTTGTTAGATTTAAGTTTACCTACTGTTACTGGTAAAAGCATCGCCGACAACCTAAAAGGCGTAGTTAATCGTAATCCAAAAGTGATTCGCCCAGTTGATAATCCGTATAGTGAAACCGGTGGAATCGCAGTATTAAGAGGTAATTTAGCACCAGATGGCTGTGTGGTTAAACGGTCAGCAGTGGCAGAAGAAATGTTAAGACATCGTGGTCCAGCCAGAGTATTTGAATCAGAAGAACAAGTTTCAGCAGCAATTTTAGGCGGCAAGATTAATAAAGGTGATATTGTTGTCATTCGCTATGAAGGGCCAAAAGGTGGTCCTGGTATGCGCGAAATGTTAGCGCCAACATCAGCCTTAGCCGGTATGGGTTTAGATAAAGATGTCGCACTAATTACCGATGGTCGCTTTAGCGGTGCTACTCGAGGGGCGTCAATTGGCCATGTTTCGCCAGAGGCGGCAGAAGGGGGTCCAATTGCTTTTGTACAAGAAGGCGATATTATTGAAATCGATATGATTGCTGGTACAATTCATTTAGCTGTTTCTGATGAAGAATTAGCTAAAAGACGGGAGAACTGGACTCCACCAGTACCAAAAGTACAACATGGTTATTTAGCACGGTACGCTCGAATGGTCAGTTCAGCAAATACAGGTGCTGTATTAAAAGCTAAGTAGGGGTGAGATCATGCAATTGACAGGATCGGAGATACTCCTTGAATGTCTGATGGAACAGGGAGTAGATACGATATTTGGCTATCCAGGGGGAGCAGTTTTAAATATCTATGATGCTTTAGCAAAGTATCCTAATAATATTCGGCATATTCTTCCTTCCCATGAGCAAGGTGCTGCTCATGCTGCCGATGGCTATGCGCGAGCAACAGGAAAAGTTGGGGTGTGTTTAGCAACATCAGGTCCTGGAGCAACAAATTTAGTCACTGGTATAGCTACTGCCTACATGGATTCAGTTCCACTGGTTGCTATCACAGGCAATGTGCCTTTATCCTTGCTTGGTAAAGATAGCTTCCAGGAGGTAGACATTGCTGGGATTACAATGCCAATTACTAAACATAACTTTATTGTCAAAGATGTTAAGGATCTGGCAGAAATTGTACGGAAAGCTTTTTACATTGCTCAGGAAGGACGACCTGGCCCTGTATTAATCGATATACCTAAAGATATTACAGCACAAAAAACAGAGTTTCAATCAGCAAAACCGTATCAGATTACGCGAAAAACTGGTACTATAACTGATCAAGCCATTACTCGAGCTATCCAGCTGCTGAAGGAGAGTAGACGTCCGTTAATCTATGCTGGTGGCGGTGTAATTCAGTCTGGCGCCTCAGCAGAGTTGTGTCAGTTTGCTGAACGATTAAATGCTCCTGTTTCTCTTAGTTTAATGGGTTTAGGTGGATTTCCTGGTACCCATCCCTTGTTTTGCGGTTTAATTGGGATGCATGGTTCGAAAACATCTAACTTGGCTGCCACTCGTTGTGATTTGCTAATTGCCTTGGGAGCAAGGTTTAGTGATCGGGTAGTAAGTAATGTAGAAAAATTTGCACCAGAGGCCAAAATACTTCATATTGATATCGATCCAGCTGAGATAAATAAAAATGTTCAGTCCTATCATTACATTATTGGTGATTTGAAAAGTACTTTAAAAAAACTTAATGAAAAATTAGCTCAACTGGAATTACCCGAAACTTCAGAGTGGCAAAAACAGATCGAGGATTGGAAACTACGGTTTCCATTGCAGTATAAAGATGATTCCAATTTAAAACCTCACTATATTATTGAGCGGATTTATGCTTTAACAGAAGGAGAAGCAGTGATTACAACTGAGGTGGGACAGCATCAGATTTGGGCAGCGCAATATTATAAATTTGATCATCCACGGACATTTATTTCCTCTGGCGGGTTAGGTACTATGGGTTATGGTTTAGGTGCTTCTATTGGAGCACAAATTGGCCGTCCCGACAAGCGAGTTTTTAATATTGCCGGTGATGGCAGTTTTCGGATGAATTGCAATGAATTGGCAACTGCTGTTGAATACCAATTACCAATTATCGTGGTAATTATGAATAACCGCGCATTAGGTATGGTTCGTCAGTGGCAGGATTTATTTTATGATCAAAGATTTTCTCAGTCATCTATAGATCGAGCCACTGATTTTGTAAAATTAGCTGAAGCATACGGTGCTGTTGGTTTTAACCTAACTAGCAAGGCCGATGTAGATACAGTTTTACAACAAGCCTTGGCTGCGAAGGGTCCTGTGGTAATTAACTGTGAAATAGATCAAAATGATAAAGTCTTTCCGATTGTCCCACCAGGGGCAGCTATTGAAGATTTAATGACTGAGTAAGATAAGAAGGGGTGGAGTTATGAGCCGACATGTGATTTCTGTTCTAGTGGATAATCAATCAGGCGTATTGAGTAGAGTGGCTGGTCTATTTAGTCGCCGTGGCTATAATATTGATAGTTTATCTGTTGGTGAAACAGAGAACAGTCAATTTTCCCGGATGACCATCGTAGTTCGGGGTGATGATAGTACTTTAGAACAGATCAAAAAGCAGCTTAATAAACTAATAGATGTGATTAAAGTAGTCTCATTAACTTCAGAGAGCTCAGTTTACCGTGAATTAGTGTTAGTAAAAGTAGCGGCCGATGATAAAACTAGAGCAGCAATTAATGACATCGTCGACATCTTCCGAGCAAAGATTATCGATATTGCTCCAAAATCATTGACAATTGAGATCACTGGTGACGAGCCAAAGATTCAAGCTTTTATTGATTTAATGAAGCCTTATGGCATTATTGAAATGGCCAGAACAGGATTGACAGCTCTTCAACGTGGTGATCTAAGTATTACAAATAATAATAACAATTAAATTTAGGAGGATTTTAGAAATGGCAAAAATGTATTATGAAGCAGATTGTGATTTATCTTTATTACAAGGAAAGACAGTTGCAGTAATTGGCTATGGTAGTCAAGGGCATGCTCATGCTTTAAACTTACATGAATCTGGTGTAAATGTAATTGTTGGATTATATGAAGGAAGTAAGTCTTGGAAATTAGCTGAGGAAGCTGGTTTAAAAGTAGCGGTAGCTGCTGAAGCCGCTAAACAGGCAGATATTATCATGATCTTAGTTAATGATGAAAAGCAAAAAGCTTTATACCAAGAAAGCATTGCTCCAAATTTAACAAAAGGCAAATCCTTAGCGTTTGCTCATGGCTTTAATATTCATTTTGGTCAAATTACTCCTCCAGAGGATGTTAACGTATTTATGGTTGCTCCAAAAGGTCCTGGACACACTGTACGAAGTCAGTATCAAGAAGGTCGCGGTGTGCCATGTTTAGTGGCAGTTTACCAGGATGCGACAGGTAATGCTATGGACTTAGCTTTAGCCTATGCTGCTGGAATTGGTGGCGCTCGTGCTGGAGTTTTAGAAACAACTTTCAAAGAAGAAACTGAAACAGACCTATTTGGTGAGCAAACTGTTCTATGCGGTGGCGTTAGTGAGTTAATTAAAGCAGGATTTGAAGTTTTAGTCGAAGCAGGTTATCAACCAGAAAGTGCTTACTTTGAATGCCTTCATGAATTAAAGCTGATTGTAGACTTGATTAACCAAGGTGGTCTAAGCTACATGCGTTATTCCATTAGTGACACAGCAGAATATGGTGACTATTCAGTAGGTAAGCGGATTATTACCGAAGAAACTAAAAATGAAATGCGCAAAGTTCTCCGTGAAATCCAAGATGGAACTTTTGCGAAAAACTGGATTTTAGAAAATCAAGCTAATCGACCATCCTTTAACCGGAGAAGAGCTATGGAAGCAGAACATCAAATTGAAGTAGTAGGTAAAGAACTCCGGAAGATGATGAGTTGGATTAAGCAATAACAGGAGGGATTTCAGTGGCTACACAGATAAAAATATTGGATACTACACTACGTGATGGGGAGCAGTCGCCAGGTTGCAGTATGAATTTACAAGAAAAATTGGAGGTAGCCAAACAATTAGAACGCCTTAAGGTGGATATTATTGAGGCAGGTTTTGCAATTGCCTCTCCTGGAGATTTAGCAGCTATTAAAGCTATTTCAGAAACTGTTAAAGAGTGTACGATTGCAAGTTTAGCAAGATCTTTACCAAAAGATATTGATTTGGCTTGGGAAGCGGTGCGCAAGGCAGAAAGCCCGCGCATCCATATCTTTATTGCAACCTCAGATATTCATATGCAATACAAATTGCGTAAAACCCCAGACCAAGTTTTAGAACAAGCTACTGAAATGACCAAGTATGCGAAGAAGTATTGCTCGGATATAGAGTTTTCTGCGGAAGATGCCACTCGCAGTGATCCAGAGTTTTTGTATCGTGTTTTTGAAGCAGTTATTGATGCAGGAGCAACGGTAATTAATATTCCTGATACAGTAGGATATACCACACCTTGGGAGTTTGCTGAGCTAATTACTAACATAAAAAATAATGTGCCAAACATTGATCAGGTGGAACTTTCTGTTCACTGTCATAATGATTTGGGTTTAGCAGTAGCTAACTCTTTGGCAGCTATTAGAGCCGGTGTTCATCAGGTGGAATGTACGATTAATGGTATTGGCGAACGAGCAGGAAATGCTGCTTTAGAGGAAATTGTTATGGGTTTAGTTACTCGCTATGATTTTTATCAAGCTAAAACCAATATTTTTACACCTCAAATATATCGTACAAGTAAGCTTGTGAGCTCATTAACCGGTGCGCATGTTCAGGCTAATAAAGCGATTGTTGGAGCAAATGCCTTTGCTCATGAGTCTGGCATTCATCAGCATGGTGTATTAGCTAATAAGAGTACCTATGAGATTATGACTCCTGCCTCAATAGGCTTAACAGAAAACCGCATGGTTCTTGGCAAACATTCTGGTCGACATGCGGTGGAAGATCGATTAATCAGTCTTGGTTACAATTTGACAAAAGAGCAATTAGACATTGCCTTTGAACAATTCAAAAAACTAGCTGATAAAAAGAAAATTGTGGCTGATGAGGATTTAGAAGCACTAGTGGAGCAAAAGGCTGTTAGTATTCCAGAAGTGTATAAACTGAGAAGTTTTGTAATTAATAGTGGAAATTCTATTACCGCTACTGCTGCGGTTCGCTTAGTAGCTCATGGTCGTGAAGTTGAAGAAGTATCAACTGGTGATGGTCCGATTGATGCAGCCTTCAAAGCTATTGATAAAATTGTTGGTTTTGATTTCTCTTTGGAAAGTTTTTCATTACAGGCGGTAACTAAAGGTAAGGACGCATTAGGAGAGGTTACTATTAAAATCGCTAGAGGTGCTAAACATTATAATGGTCGTGGCTTAAGTATGGATGTTATAGAAGCGAGTGTTTTAGCCTATCTCAATGCGATTAATAAGATGATGGATGAACTAAAGCTAATTAAGGAGGTTGAATCAGGTAGTGAAACAAGTTTGGATTTTTGATTCCACCTTACGGGATGGAGCTCAAGCAGAGGGAATCTCCTTTTCTGTTCCAGACAAATTGAAAATAGTTAAAGCTTTAGATGAGCTAGGTATTAGCTATGTTGAAGCTGGAAACCCTGGTTCTAACCCAAAAGAATTAGAGTTTTTTCAAGAGGTGCGCAAGTTAACTTTAAAATACGCTAAATTAACAGCTTTTGGCAGTACTAGAAGACGGGACATTGCGGTGGAAGATGACCGTAATGTCCAATCTCTTTTAACTGCTAATACACCGGCAGTTGCGATTTTTGGTAAGAGTTGGGATTTCCATGTAACGGATATTATTAACACAACTTTAGAAGAAAATTTAAGGATGATTCAGGAAACAGTAGCTTTTTTTAAAACACAAGGTAAAGAAGTTATTTATGATGCAGAGCATTTTTTTGACGGTTATTTGCATAATCCAGAATATGCTCTGGAAACTTTAGCCGCAGCTCATGCTGGCGGAGCTGATGTGTTATGTCTCTGTGATACAAATGGAGGCACTTTTCCGCAAGATGTTTATCAGATTACCAAACTAGTAGTGGAAAAATTCCCGGTGACAATTGGTATTCATGCCCACAATGACGGGGGTATGGCTGTTGCTAACTCAATCATGGCAGTAGAAGCTGGTGCAACCCATGTTCAGGGTACCTTTAATGGTTTAGGTGAACGTTGTGGTAATGCTAATCTTTGTACGATTATTCCAAACTTACAATTGAAAAAAGGCTATCATTGTGTGCCAGAGGACTTGTTGGTTAAGCTGACTTCTACTGCTCGACAAATCGCGGAAATTGCGAATGTGACATTAAACGAACGTGATCCTTATGTTGGTCGCAGTGCCTTTGCACATAAAGCAGGTATGCATATCGATGGAGTTAATAAGTCATCTAAATCTTTTGAACATGTTTCACCTGAAGCAGTTGGCAATCAACGGCGAATTCTTATGTCAGAAGTAGCTGGACGCAGTACTGTTTTGGCGAAAATCTCTAAACTAGCACCGCATCTTACTAAGGATTCCAAGGAAGTTGATGGTTTAGTCCACGCTTTAAAGGAATTAGAACATCAGGGCTATCAATTTGAAGCAGCAGAAAGCAGCTTTGAGCTATTTGTTCGTAAATATCTAGGAAAATATAAACCCTTTTTTGAACTAATTCAGTTTCGAACAATTGGTGAACAACCTAGCGCAGCTGGACATAGTTCTTCAGCCATGATTAAGCTAGCAGTTGACGGAAAAGAGGAGATTACCGCTGCAGATGGTGAGGGTCCAGTTCATGCTTTAGATAAAGCATTACGGAAGGCTTTAGAGGTGTTTTATCCAGAGTTACGGGAAGTACATCTAACTGATTATAAAGTTCGAGTTTTAGATACAGGCGCAGCTACCGCCTCTAAAGTAAGGGTTTTAATTGAGTCGACAGATGGAAAAGACTATTGGACAACAGTGGGAGTTTCATCAGATATTATTGAAGCAAGTTGGATTGCTTTAGTAGATTCAATTGAGCATAAATTAATCAAAGACATGGAGAAAAAAATGGAAGTTTTTTTATAAGGGGGTAATTATATGGGAATGACCATGACACAAAAAATACTGGCTGCTCATGCTGGATTAGCTCAAGTGAAAGCTGGACAATTAATCAAGGCTAAATTGGACTTAGTTCTAGGCAATGATATTACTACTCCTGTGGCTGTTAAGGAGTTTAATAAAATTGGTGTTTCTGAAGTTTTTGATAAGAGTAAAGTAGCCATAGTACCGGATCACTTTACACCAAATAAGGATATTAAAGCAGCTGAACAGTGTAAGTTTATTCGAGAATTTGCTCATGACAAGGAAATTGAGAATTACTTTGAAGTTGGGGAAATGGGTATTGAGCATGCTCTAATTCCGGAAAAAGGTCTAGTTGTACCGGGTGATGTAGTAATTGGTGCTGACTCGCATACCTGTACCTATGGTGCATTAGGTGCTTTTTCCACTGGTGTTGGTAGTACTGATATGGCTGCGGGCATGGCTACTGGTGAAGCTTGGTTTAAAGTTCCTTCAGCCATTAAGTTTGTTTTAACTGGCAAACCTTCTAAGTGGGTTAGTGGTAAAGATATTATTCTGCATATTATTGGCCTGATTGGTGTAGATGGTGCTTTATATCGTTCAATGGAGTTTGTTGGTGACGGTATCAAACACTTGTCTATGGATAGCAGGTTTACCATGGCTAACATGGCTATTGAAGCAGGAGCTAAGAATGGTATCTTCCCAGTAGATGAGCTGACCTTAGCTTACGTTAAAGAACATTCAACTAAAGAATATACTATTTATGAAGCGGATGAAGATGCTGAATACGATGAAGTATATCATATTGATTTAAGTGAAATTCGTCCAACGGTAGCTTTTCCGCATTTACCTGATAATACTCGTACCATCGATAATGTTGGTGATATAGAAATTGACCAAGTAGTGATCGGTTCTTGTACTAATGGTCGGATTGAAGATATTCGAATGGCAGCTCAAATTCTAGCTGGCAAAAAAGTGAAAAAAGGTGTTAGAGTAATTATTTTCCCGGCCACACAAAAGATCTATTTACAAGCCTTAAAAGAAGGTTTAATCGAGCAGTTAGTTGAAGCTGGAGCGGTCTTTAGTACGCCAACTTGTGGGCCTTGTCTTGGTGGGCACATGGGAATTTTAGCAGCTGGAGAGCGGTGTGTAGCTACCACTAACCGAAACTTTGTTGGTCGAATGGGTCATCCTGAATCTGAAGTTTATTTGGCCAGTCCTGCAGTGGCTGCCGCATCTGCCCTAACTGGTAAAATTACTAATCCAGAAGACATTATGGACTAGGAGGGAAAAATAATATGAAGCAAGCCCAAGGAACTGTTTTTAAATATGGTAGTAACGTTGATACAGATGTAATTATTCCAGCTCGTTATTTAAATACTTCTGATCCGGCTGAGCTGGCTAAATATTGTTTGATTGATTTAGATAAAACTTTTGTTGATCGTGTAAAACCTGGAGATATTATTGTGGCCGAGAAAAATTTCGGCTGTGGTTCTTCTCGCGAACATGCTCCGATTGCCCTTAAAGCAGCTGGGGTTTCT
>ERZ773359.4710-NODE-4710-length-13830-cov-6.713176_pt1 | contig 13830 bp, 18 predicted proteins | sample MGYA00374955_ERZ773359 | MGnify/ENA primary metagenome ERZ773359 (study PRJEB29098, sample SAMN04486028) | biogas fermenter metagenome | study: EMG produced TPA metagenomics assembly of the Biogas fermentation microbial communities from Germany - Plant 4 DNA1... | reverse complement strand
GCCGAGACGCGAGCTAAAAGAGACGAGGGGCCGACCTTTTGGGACAGCCCCAAGGCGTTACGGTTCCAGATCGGCGACGACTTCGTCCAGGTGAAGCAGGTGAAGATGCCCAAACGGACCTTCCTGGGCATCAGCGACGATGATCGGCAGGACATCGACGACATTGTGCGCCGGCGCATCGAGGAGGCAACACGGTGATCCATCAGGCTACACAGTGGCTGAAAAGCATTCTGACCGGACCGGCCGTAGGTTTGCCGGCGGGGGTCGTATTCGAGTCCGAGGACGAGCTGCAGCAACACAAACGCCCGCCGTATGCCGCGATCATCATCGACGAAGACGAACGTTACCAGCGAGTGGACCGCAAGGACTCTTATGCCGACTACCCGGAGCAGAACAAACGGGTATACACCATAGAGGCCCTGCGAGCGGTATTGCCGGTATCGGTGCTGCTGGTGGAACAGGATCGGCCGGGGCTGGAAGAACTGCGCCGCAAGTTTCTTGCCGCATTGCCGCTACGCATGAAAGACGCCCAGGGGTTCGATGTAGGCGTTACACCCAGGGCGGGCAGCTTGTTGGAGGACCGGAGTGTGCAACGCAAGGGAGTGGCCATCGACATCCTGATCGAGTTCGACGCCGGTATCTACCGGACAGAAGAGACGCCGCTCTTCACGCAGTTTGAGACCGAAGTGGTAATCGAAAAACCAGGAAGTGAGGAGGTTTAAGAGTGGCCAAGAGCGCTAACAACGAGTCGAAGACCCCGGCAGCCGCTGCTGCTGATACCCAACAGGCGCAGCAGCCACAGCTCTACACCGTCGAAGAGCTGGCTACGAAGTATAAGACGAAACCCTGGCAACTGGCCGGCCTGAAGGTTGCCAATGGTTGGGCGGCCGGCAAACGTGTAACGGAAGCGGAGTACAAGGAGCGACTTGCCGCATGGCTGGCCGCCCCGATGTCCCGCTGATCAAGGGGGTGTAAGCAGTGTCTTTGAAGGACGTTATTGTCAAGTTGAAAGACGGTGGCCTGGGCCTGCTGGCCAACAATCCATCAGGCGTGCATGCCAAGGTGGGTGTGGCTTCTCGGGCGCCGGTAGGCCAGATCGTCACCTTAAGCGACCATGGACAGATCGACGATGTGATCGGTGTGGGGCCGCTGGCCGACGCCTTGCTGGATAGCTTTGTGGCCGGCTCCAGCATCATTTACGCCATCGCTGCCGAAGCGGACATCCCGGGCGTGATAGGCGAGGTCATCCATACCGGCACCAGCGCCGGTTCCCTTGCCGCGGCCGGAGCGCCGCTCAACGCCTACTCGGTGGTTGTGGAGATCACGACATCCGGCAGGTACAACACCGCGGTGTTCCGGTACAGCCTCGACGGAGGCGCAACATGGAGTGCCCTGGTGACCGTTCCTGTCGATGGGGTATACCTCATTCCGGATACCGGGATAACCCTGACCTTCACCGAGGATCTGGAAGAGCCGCCTACCAGCTTCGTGTCGGGCGACCGGTGGAGTTTCGCTGCTTCTGCCCCGCAGGCGTCTACTACGGCTGTGAACGCAGCTATTGACGTGCTGCTGGATTCGCAGAAGAGCTACGACTTTATCCACGTGGTAGGCGCTACCGATGCAGCTATGTGGGCAGCGCTGGACGCCAGGGCTACCGAAGCGTTCGGCGACTTCCGCTACCTGCACATTCTGGCAGAGTGCCGTTACCCCAACGCCGACGAAACGGTGGATGAATGGGTGGCGGCTATGGAGACAGCGGCGGCCAACTTCGCATCGACTCGGGTGTCTGTGTGCGCTCAGTTTGCGCAGGTCAGCGACATCGCTACCGGGCGATTGGTCATCCGTAATACGGCCGGCCTCTATGCCGGGCGTGTGTCGTCCATACCTGTACAGCAGCATCCGGGCGAAGTCTCCTTGGGTTCCATACCCAGCATCGTCACCCTGGCCCCTGCCGGCATCAACAGTGGTCACATCTCCGCCCTGGACGACGCCAGGTTCATCACCTTCCGCACCTACGAAGGTATGCCGGGGTTCTACGTCAACGATGGCCGGATCATGGCTCCGCCGACATCCGACTATCAGCAGGTGGAGACCCGGCGGACTGTGGACAAGGCTTCCAGGGAGGTCCGCCTGGCTGGATTGCGCTTCCACAAGGGGCCGGCCACGCCGGGAGGCATCGCCGCCTTCCAAGCCGCCTTGCAGGTTCCGCTGGGCGTCATGATTGCCGACGGCGAGATCATGGGCGGGCGGGTAGTAATCCCGGCCGGCCAGAATGTGCTGAGCACAGGCAAGCTACGGGCGCAGCTACGGATTGTCCCAGTGCCGATCATGCGCGAGATCGAGCTGGAGATCGGCCTGGAGAATCCGTTTGCCGCCGCGGCTACCGGCGAGTCGGCGTAAGGGAGGGATAAAGCATGTCCATCAATGGTCGCACCTACGACTGGGAGTCGATCAACATCAACCTGCCTCACGGTGAAGTGATCGGCGTGCAAGACATCGAGTACTCGGACAAGGTTGGCCACGAGGCGATCTACGGCAAAGGTAGTCAACCAATTGCCTACGGCCGCGGCAACTACGAGGGCGAAGGCAAAGTCAGCCTGCTGCGTGACGAGTACGACAAGCTGGTGCAGTATGCCAAAAACCAGGGAGGCGGCATCTTCAACATGGCTCCCTTCCCCATCACGGTGTCCTATGCCAATCAGGATGGCGCCGTGAAGACCGACACGCTGCCAGATTGCATCTGGAACGAGCGCAGCCGGTCGGGCAGCCAAGGAGACACCTCGCTCAAGGTCGAGCTGTCGTTCCTGATTTTGTCGCCGATTGACGAAGACGGCCTAGCCGCCTACGAGGCGTAACCAGATGACCGATAGGGTTTGGACGGGCGCCTGGTAAAGCCGGGCGCTCGCCTGTCGAAAGCAAAGCGTATTGGAGGGGAAGGCAACATGTCGGAAGAGAAGGTTCAAGAGAAGATTCAGAGTGTTACCCCGCAACAGATTGAGCAGTGGAAGCAGCAGCACGGCGAGATATACCTGCTTGAAGGCGACGATCTAGCTGTCTACTGCAAGAAGCCTGGAAGGCCGGTAATGGCGCGCTTTGTCAAGGAGATGCAGCGCGACCTGTACTCCGCCAGTCAGAACATGCTTTCAGCCTGCCTGGTGCACCCCAGCATGGACGCCTTGCTGGCTGTAGCTAAAGAGAAACCAGGCGTGATATTGTCTCTGGCCGGTGAGCTGAATGAGCTGGCTGGAACTACTACGTCTTTTTTGTCCAAGAAGCTATAGACCGAGCTAGGGAGATCGAGGAAGACGCTTACCGCCAGGCGGAACGGCTGATGCAGTTACACCTGGGGCTGGACCAACAAGCGAGGGACGCACTGACAGACGAGCAGTGGGTTGAAGCGGCGGCAACGGCAATATGGCTGCACGAGAGCTACACGCACAGTGTCCGAAACGGAGTGGTCAAAGCGATCAACGCACTCTTCGGGCACTAGATACGAGGCTTCGGTAGCTCCTTGCCGCATAAACCGGCCCAAAACCCACCAAAGAGCTGGCGGAAGAACTCGACTATAAGCTGGCAGGTCATGACGAGCAGGAGTGGGCCAAAACGAATCAAGATCCACAGCATGTCCAGCACCATGCCAAGGCCCAGCCAGATAAAGAACGGTCCGGCAAATAGCCACATTCCGCACCATCTCCCCCAGCTAAGAGATTAACCCAAGGAAAGGAGGGCGTCAAGTGGACGGACTCATGAAGCTGGGTCTTGTGGTCTACCTGCAAGATAAGTTGACTGGCCCGATGCAGAAGATGAAGTCTCAGTTCCGGAGCTTGGACAAGCTGGCTGAGACGGGCAAGGGCATGGTCGAAGCCGGCCATCGCATGGGAGTCACTGGCGCCCTCATTTCAGGATCTGCTCAGAAAATGCAGAATGCGCTATCCGGCATCATGGCCCCTGCCTTGGAGGCAGAGGATGCAATGGCTATTCTGCGCAACAACACCACCAGCACCATGGGCAGCATCGACGCTTCGCTCGATGCGACTATGAAGAAAGCCCGGGAGTGGCAGAAACAGCATACGCAGAGCGCCGCTGAGTTTATCGCGGCCACCAACTCCATGGCTTCGGCGGGTTTGAACGATATCCAGGCAATCGCAGGTGCGCAGGCCGCTCTGGCTGTGGCCACAGCCAACCTGGGCGAAACCGGTGAAGCCGCCGAGCTGATGGCGACGGTGTATAACACCATGGGCGACATGAGCCGGGACGCTACGGAAGAAATGATGCGCCTGGGTGACATGATCACCCGCACAGGCCAGCTCGCCCAGATCCCCAACTTGAACCAACTCGCCCAGGGGATCGCCAACTCCGTAGCATCCGCCAAGAACGCCCAGGAGCCGTTCTCCTCCTTGGTCACTGTGCTTGGCGCCCTTAACAACGTCGGTATCATGGGAGCGCAAGCCGGTACTGCCTACGCTGCTACATCGCGGCAGATGGTGAAGGCATCCCGTGCATTGGGTTTCGAGCTGGCGCGCAATGCCGGAGGCGGCGTGGACTTCATTGAAACCCTGGCCAACATCAGGGAGCGCTTCGGCGAGTCAAGCCAATGGGGCGACGATGTGTTGCTTGCCATGCAGACGGCGTTCGGCGAAGAGGGTATCAAAGCCGTATCACTGCTGGTAAACCAAGTGGACACCCTGCGTGCGCAGTTGAAAGACGTGGAGAACTCTGCCGGCGCAACGGCGGCCGCTCAAGCCAATATGGAAGCTACCGTCACAGCGCAGCAAAAGATCCTGGCCAACACGATAAACGACGTGAAGATGGGCATCGCCGCCGGTCTCTTGCCTGCCCTGAACTCTGTATTGCCGATGGTTAGATCGGTAGTGGATCGCTTTGGGCGCTTTGCTGACGCTCACCCAAACCTGATGCGCATCGGCGTTCTGCTGTTCGCGCTGGCAACAGGTTTGCTCATGGTAGCAGCCACGTTATTCACGGTGATTTCCGGACTCATAATGATGGGTGGTCACGGGCTGCAAGCGGTAGCCAAGCTGGGCAAAAGCATCAAGGGTCTTAGTATGGCCATGAAGCAGGGCAACATTGCCAGATGGGCGGGAACTGCCGGAAAGGGCCTGCGGCAGTTGGGGATGATCGGCCGCAGCGGTCTGGAAACCTTGCAGATCAGGGCGATGTATGCCGGCGACGGCCTCCGGCGGCTCGGCGCTACAGGGCGCAGCGCTTTGCTACGTGCCGGTAGCGCTACAACCCGATTCGCCAGCCAGTTAGGTCGTATGGCGGTCACTGGAGCGCAGGCTGCCGGCCGCATGGCGCTGGGTCTGTTAGGCATGGCTCGCCAGGCCATCTTCGCCGCCGCATCTGCCCTGCCCGGCCTGATTGCCAGCACCTGGGCGTGGACGACCGCCTTGCTGGCCAACCCGATTACCTGGATTATCATAGGCATCATAGCTCTTGGGGCAGCCATTTACCTGTTGATTCGCAACTGGGGTCGGGTATCCAAAGAAAGGAGCCAAGAATGCCTGGGCAACCGTGCGCCAGGTGGTAGGCGGAGCCGTGTCTTCGGCGATAAACCTGATCCGCAGCCTGCTCCTATTCGTGGCTTCGATTATCTTTCCGCCTTTGGCACTGATCCTAAACTGGGATTCGATCCGCCAAGGCATGGAAGAAGCCGGCGGTTTCCTGCCGTGGGCATATGAGCAGTTAAAGGCTGTCATTTCCATACCATTGAAGTTGCTGGGCATCGACCCGGCCGCGTTCTGGGAGTCGGTAGACGCCGCCCTGCTCTGGCTGCAGACCAAGTGGCAGCAGTTTAAAGCCTTTTTCGCCACGCCATTGAAGCTCTTGGGGCTGGGCGTGGATATATTCCAACAGTCTTTTGACAACATCATTGCGTGGGTGCAGACCAAATGGCAGGTGTTCAAGCAATCCGGAGCAGCGCTCTGGCAAGCGTTCTGCGACGGTCTTAAAAGTGTGCTAAATGCGCCTGTAGACCTGGTTAAACAAGGGTTAGAAGCCGTGCGCAACCTTCTGCCTTTCTCCGACGCCAAAGAAGGACCGCTATCCGACCTTACCCTCAGTGGTCAGCGCATGGCCACTACGCTTGGGGAAGGCGTGGCTGCAGGAATGCCCGGGCTACACAAAGCTGTGGCGGCCGGTCTGGCCAGCTTAGCTTTGGCTGTACCCGCCCCGGCCATGGCAGCCCCTGAGATGTCTCTGCCGAATATGCCTGCACTCGAAGCGCCGGCGGTTCCTGGGGTAGACCTTCCAGAGCTTTCAGGTGTGGCGCAGTATAACACGGCGCTGGGCGCTTTGCCTGTAGCGCCGCCTATTGCCGGCAGCGCCGCCTATGAAGCGACGCTGACCGCTCCTGCGGCCCCGGCCGTCACTGGCCAGGCAAGCTACATGCCGGAGGTTGCGCCGCCTGTTCTGCCGGGTATCGAGCCGCCTGTTGCGCCGGCAACGTCACCTGTTTCCGGGGTTGCCCGGTACGACGCAGCGCTGGGCGCTTTGCCGACGGCGCCGCCTATTGCCGGCAGCGCCGCCTATGAAGCGACGCTGACCGCTCCTGCGGCCCCGGCCGTCACTGGCCAGGCAAGCTACATGCCGGAGGTTGCGCCGCCTGTTCTGCCGGGTATCGAGCCGCCTGTTGCGCCGGCAACGTCACCTGTTTCCGGGGTTGCCCGGTACGACGCAGCGCTGGGCGCTTTGCCGACGGCGCCGCCTATTGCCGGCAGCGCCGCCTATGAAGCGACGCTGACCGCTCCTGCGGCCCCGGCCGTCACTGGCCAGGCAAGCTATGCGCTGACAATGATGCCGCCGGCGCTGGTGCCGCCCGTGACCGGTACGGCTGCATACGAGCCAAGTCTGGGTGAGGTACCCGAGCTGCCGTCACTACAGGGACAAGCACTCTATCAGACCGCTGGTCTGCCGAACTCGCTCCCTGACCTGCGCGGCACCGCAGTGTTCGAGTCCCAAATGGCCGATGAACCGGCCGGACGCCGGCAGGAGCTGAGTCGGCCAGAGACGTTGGCTGTGAAGCCTATTACAATCATGCAGACCGCTGCCGAACGAGGCCAGCAAGCCCAGACCGGGAAGGCCGGCAAGACATTTATTGTCCAGGGCGACCTGGTAGTGCATATCGACAAGGCCGATGACGCCGAAGAGCTGATAGACGATCTCTGGGAGATGTCGGAAGAAGGTGGCTTCTCGTGAGGCGGCCTAAACAGACGATCACCGCCGACTTCGGCAAGGTGAAGCTGGGCGATCAAGAGGTGCCGGGGATCTTCTCTCAGATCCGGATCCGCGGCGGAGTGAGGTTTGACGAAGTCTTTGTACCTGGGGCTAGCGGCAAGAGCCGCCAACCTTTGGGATACGAGCCGGCAGAGGTCACCGTTTCGTTGCGGCTTCCGAACGATCATGTATCGACGCCGTACGACAAGTTGGCTCAGATCACCTCGATGTTCCAATCGGTAGACGACCGGGCCAAGCCGAGGGTTTACCGGATCGTGAACAAGCACGTTGCCGCCTGGCGCATACGAGAAGTGGTCTTTAAGGAGCTAAGCAGCGACGAAGACACCAACGACGATACCATCAGGGCGGAGCTGCACTTTGAGGAATGGCGGCCGGTAGTTACCCAGACAGAGTCCCGAGCCACCGTCACACAAGATACAGGCGGCGCAAAGGAAGCCTTCGCAGCGCCCCTTAGTAGCGGCGGCAATGTAGCGATGGCCAACAAGACCACGGGGGCTGCTTCTCAAGACGACGATAGGGTTGTGTAGACCATGTTCGAGTACCTGATACCACATTGCGAGATCACCATCGGCGGCTTTGCCGTGCAGCGTTATGCCGATCTGCAGATTGTTACCGGGAGGAGCAACCCGGTCGACCGGGCCAGGCTGGCGCTGCCCGCAGAAGGGTTGGATCCGGCCGCTGTGCAACGCGATGCCGAAGTGACCATCAAGGCCGGGTACCGAGAGAAGGGGCTATGGGACGTCTTTGTCGGCAAAGTGGTCGACGTGGCATGGTCGCAGCAAGTGGTCGTGTTGTGCAAGGATCGCATGGACGCTTGGCGGGAAAAGCGGCACACCAAAGCCTTTGTGGACACTACGCCCCGGGAAGTGGTTGCCTACTGCCTGTGGCAAGCCGGAGTCGCCCAGATGAAGCTCTCGGACTCGGTTCAAACCAAGCGGCATTACTTCGTGTTGCGAGGCCAGAACTTGGTGGAGGCGGTAAGTCTGGTGAACCGCACATGGGGGCTGAACTGGCGATTCTACGCCGAGCCATCCGGCGAGTTCGTCTGGGGGCCATGGGAAGAATCGGATCGCTATGCCGAAGGCGAAGTCGTCCGTTTTGAACGAGGCGTCAATGTGCTGGAGCTAACCCCGTTTACGGGCGAGCAACAAGGCGTATTGAAGACCATCTTCCTGCCCTACCTGCGGCATTCGCAGTTGGCCAGGGTAGTAGATAACGAGTTTTGGGGACGAGATGAGCTGGTGCGAGTGGAGCGTGTGTTCCACCACCTTGCCGATAAGAAAGCGAGGACCACAGTACAATGGACGCTCGCGAGCTAGACTTGACAGCTATGCGCCGCCTGGTGAAGGAGCTGTTCCCGGAGCTGCTGGGCTATCACTTGCCGGCAAAGGCTAGAGTGGTAAAGGTACACGAAGACGCCGGCAAGATCGAGGATAGCCAGCGCCGCTACTCGGTGGACGTGCAGTTGCTAAAGCCTGACGGCAGTGATGATGAACAAGCTCCGGTGATACCGGACGTGGAGATCCCCACCTGGTGGGCGGGGCCTGACCGTGGCATCTTCTGTCTGCCGGTAGTAGGCGCTATCGTGCGTGTTGCTTGGGATTACGGAGACCCAGCCTGCCCCTACATCGCTTCGATGCTTGGTTATGGCTTCGACGTCCCGGCCCATCTTCTGGGCGCTTTGGTGATACAGCACTCCAAGGACTGCTTCGTCACTATAGACCCAGAGACCAACATCATAGTGCAACACGACCCGGAGACCAAAGTGGTGATCGACAAGGAGCGCAACATCGCCGTATTGACGCCGGAGAACGAGACACACGAAGTCAAGAAGACATTCGCTGTCAAATGCCAGCAAGCATTGGTGGAATGCGAGAAGGTGGCGCAGGTCAAGGCGGAAACTGCCGTGGTTGATGTGGCTCAAACTGCCACAGTTAAAGCAGGCGTACAGTGCGATATCGACGCTCCGAAGGTGGTCTTGGCCAAAGGTGGACACCCGGCTGGCCGTGGCGATCTGACTCAGGATCAGTTCAATGCGCACGTCCACATTTCACCTCACGGGCCGACTTCGCCGCCCGTAAGCCCAATGGTTGGGGTTCCATCAGACCCAGTGGAGGTGCCGTGATGCCTTCTCCTTCACAGTGTTTTGCAGCCTTTGCCGCTAGTTTGCCGGCCGAGCTACTGGCTCAAGTGACCGGCAATATGAAGACATCGCTTGGCCAGGCGCAAAAGAAGCAGGCGGACATGGTCAAGAAGATCGGGGCTTATCAGGCGATGAAGGGCGCGCTCGAAGAGAGCAGGGCGGCTCTGAAAGCACAGCGAGATGCCATGAGGGCTGCCTTTGACTCCCTGCCTTTTGCTCAGTTCTGGTACTGCATGGAAGTGCGCCAGTTCGAGACGCAGATGCAGAGCGAGATCCTCGACCTAGATGCGGAGATCGCCCAGCTTGACGAGCAGATAAACGCAGTTCAAAAGATGATTGACGTATTCACGCCGGTACAGAATGCGGTGACCAAGAAGGCATCGGCGCTGCAGCAATGGATCGGAAACCTGGGAGGTTAAGGCTATGCAAGAGATCCTGGGTCAAGATATGGGGTTTGACGGCGATCTAACCGTGCTGCCGGCGGGTGATGTGGAGACTTGCGCAGGGTTGGACTGCTATCTGCAAGACCTGCGCTTGCGCCTGGCCACCGAGAAAGGCGAGCTGTGGTGTCACCCGGAGTACGGGGTGCGCCTGCGGCGGTTCGTGAAAGCGCCGGCGACTATGCTCAACCGTATGGACTTGGAAACGGAGATTATCGAAGCCTTGGAAGCCGATCCTCGTACAGTCCCGGGATCGGCGCAAGTGACCATCATGCAGTGGGATCGTGCCGGCATCCGGATAAGGGCGACGTGCTACGCCATAGGCGTAAGCAACCCGCTCAACCTGGTAATCGGCTATGGTGCCGACGAGATCACGCTAGAGCGGCTTTTTGCGTAAGGAGGTGCGCCCATGGACTGGAAAGCATTGGTAGGATTCAAGCCGTTTGAAGAGATAGTGACCGACGCCCTGAACAGCTTGCGGTCTAGTGGGTCGCGCATTACCAATCTGAATAAAGGCGGAGTCTTCCGCACCTTGGTCGAGCTGGCGGCTCAAGGGACGTATGACCTGTATGGGTTGCTGGTGTCTGTTGCCCCACAGGGGTTTGTGGTTCATGCTACCGGCCGGTGGCTAGACCTTCACTGCAGTGGTCTGGGGTTGACCCGCTTTCCTGCTCAACGCACCCGTGGCGTAGTGGTGTTCGGGCGCGACAGGACGCAAGGGAATGTGACGATTGACGCCGGCACCATCGTGAAGACTGACGTGTCGCCTACCGGGCGGGAGCTGCGATTCTTCACCGAGGCATCCGCGGTACTTCCTGCCGGCCAGGCAGAGATAACCGTGCCAGTGTACGCGGAGTTCGAGGGGGCCGCCCACAACGTCGGGCCGGGTTACATCCGCCGAATCGTGACGCATATCGACGGCATCGACTGGGTGACCAACCGGGAAGGTTGGATCATCGAAGAGGGCGCAGATGTAGAAACCGACGAGTCCCTGCGCCAGCGGTATCTGGCCAGATGGGACGAACTAGCTACGGGCGCCACCGCTGCCGGGTATAAAGCCTGGGCACGCAGTATTGCCGGCGTAGTGGATGTGGCTGTGGATGACAGATTCCCTCGTGGCCAAGGCACGGTGGACGTGATCATTACCAGCACCGCCGGATATCCGAGCGCAGAGCTGATCGCCGAGGTGCAGGCGTACCTGGAGACCCAGAAGCCGATCTGTGACAACGTGCTAGTTAAAGCGCCCGAGATCGCGCCGGTGGACTTCGACCTGACTCTTTACCTGCCGCCCTACCAAGGCAGCGAGGCTGTCGTAGAGGCCGCAGCTCTTGCTATCCTGCAAGCCTTGTTTGTGAAGGTGGACGGCTCGGCCATTGAACCGCTGCGTATCGGGGAGAGCCTGTACCGGGCTAAACTGACCAGCCTGCTGATGGGCATTCCCGATGTAGTCAACGTGAGCATCGCCGCCCCTGCTAGTGATGCCGTAATGACTCCTGGGCAGTTGGCCACGCTTGGGCAAGTTCAGGTGCGTGTAGAAAGGGTGAGCGGCCAGTGACATTCGGCGAATACTTGTGGGGCCTGCTTACCTCTGCACTGCGCCGATCTGCCGATGGCGACCTGCGCAAGTGGGTCGACGCCTGGGGCGCCCAGCTCGATCTGGCCAAGGCTGCGATTTTCAAGCTACGCCGCTCCTGGTTGATTGCGACAGCTCAAGGACAGGCGCTGGATGTGATTGGTCAAGGCCGTAAGCTACCCCGCTACCCCGGAGAGACAGACGACGACTATCGCCTGCGGCTCTCAGCGGCATGGGAGATATACCGGCGCGGTGGCACCATCCCCGGCATGCAAGAGGCGCTGCGGCTGATCGGGTACCCGGAAGCCGACATCTACGAGCTGTACAAGGATGGGCCTGTGTCGCCCTTCCACAATGGCGCCCGGCTTTACGACGGAGAGATCAAGCACTCCGGTGGTGTACGCTGGGCAGAGTTCCGGATCACGGCCAAGGTCGATGAAGGTCGCAATGTCACCCGCACCGACATGGCTGTGCTGATGGACACTGTTTACCGGCTAAAGCCGGCTCGTAGCATGCCGACGGCCATGGTGTTCGACTTCGTGTTCGAAGACTATGTGCCGAGCCATGACGGGATAGAGATCGACGTCTTCTTTGTGGCGCACGCCTTGCGAGAAGAGTTCCCCTGGCCGGGAGAAGAGTATAACGGCCGCTATGGTCACGACGGTACCATTGCCCATGATTCCGCCCGCGATGCGCTGGAATCTGCTCTGGCTCTGTCTTTGTCCGACGCCGTGCTACTACCGACCGAATCATGGTCTTCTCTCGTAAGTGCCAAGCTGGAGGACATTGTTGCGCCGGCCAGCGAGGGACAGAACGGTCGCTCTGTGAGTGTGGCTCTGGAAGGCCGGAGATCTGTCTGGCGCTATGACGGCAGCTTAATGCGGGTGGGTGGCGCCACGCACGGCGCCAGGCACTACGAAGGCACCGATCAGTTCCCGGACGGCCCCACACTGCATGACGGCCGCACTCGCGCTTCTATTAGGCGCTACTCCCCTGACACCTACCTGGAAGACAGCTCCTTGGGCGGCACCCTGCGTTTGCAGGATGCTGTACCAGGTGCACCTTCCTATGGCTCCACGAACCTGGTGCATAACGGAGGGTACAATGCGTGGAGGCACAACGGGCGCATTACCCGGGGAGCGAAACGCCGGCACGATGGCTCAATCGCATACTCAGACGAGGCCAGCCGTTGGCGGACATTTCACCATTACGGCGACCGGTTGTTCTATCACGACGGCCTGGAACGCTACTCTCTGATCGTCCCGAGAGACGGAACATGGACGCACGGGAGCAACACCGTCAACGACCTCTTTGGAGTAGTAGTGAAACGCCACGGTCACTCCGTGGCTGCGTAAGGAGGGTTTGAATGATGAGACGGCAGATGCAATTCCAAGAACGAAGCGGAGTCATGCGAGGTAGGCTGGAGCTGGTCTTGCGGCGCAACGGCAAGGTGGTCGAACACGATCCGGGCGACAACCTGATCGTGAACGTAGCTCGCATGAACATGGCCAGGTTGCTATCGGGTGAAGGCCAAAACAAAGTGGTCAACCGGGTTGCTGTAGGCACTAACGGCGCTGCCCCGACCCCTGACGACACAGTGATCACGAGCGCTTATATGAAGCCTATAAGCGGCTTTGTATACCCCACCCCGACATCGGTTCGGTTCGACTTCATCATCTTGGAGAACGAAGCGAACGGTATGTCCATAGTGGAGTTCGGGCTGGTCGCTGCCGATGGCTCCCTGGTAGCTCGCAGAACTCGCGGTGGTAAGCGCATTGAGAAAGAGGATGACCTGGAGATCGAAGGGTACTGGACGATACTCTTCTAACACCGTTTAAAGGGGGTTTGAAAGATGGCTAACGTAGTAGAAAACCCGACCTGGGAAGCCGGCATCTACGAGATCGCCGAGACCGATCCGGTAATGGGCGGCCCCGACGGCGTAGACAATGCGCCACACAAGCAGCTCGCCAACCGGACCGCCTATCTAAAGCAGCAGCAGGACTCCGTTAAGGCGGAGATCGCGGCTGCCCGAGGCGGCCAGGCGAACTTAGCTGCACGGCTGGCGCTGCTGGAGACCCAGACGTCGCAGGCCGACTCGACGTTCAACGGAACCGCCGGGCGGACAGTGAGCCATGCCCTGGGTCACACCAACTACATCGTGAACATCGTTACCTTGGAGGATACGCAAGGCGACCTGGGCGATGTGCGCATCGCCAGGGCCAGCAACGCCTTCACGGTATACAACACGGGCGGCTTCACTGGAGCATTCCGGTACCAGATCATCACGTGAGGAGGTAAACCATGATCATTCAGCAGAACCCGGAACGGCCGAATTTGGCAGTGACCGTGGACGAAAACAACCCCGCTCGGGGCTGTCCCAAAAGCAAGGTTGGGACAGCCCCGGCTTTTGTCTATCAGAC